>Ga0315907_10004124_pt1 | contig 16537 bp, 12 predicted proteins | sample LakEriMetagenome_3_FD_203525 | JGI IMG/M metagenome (GOLD analysis project Ga0315907, IMG submission 203525) | Freshwater fungal communities from buoy surface, Lake Erie, Ohio, United States - Buoy 12 MA123 | ecosystem: Environmental > Aquatic > Freshwater > Lake > Lake biofilm | place: USA... | reverse complement strand
AACCATGAGTACATGGACTCAACCGGGGCGCCTCCGGCGGCCTGGCAGGGGCCTAAAGACAGTAGAGAAATCAGCCAACAGCCAATTCAGTAAACCGCCTCACACACAGAATTTCGGACACCCCCGACCAAGGCGTACACGGACCTCGCGCAGGCCATTCGAAGCCACTGCCATCCGGGTGTCATCCGCGCGGACAACGCGGAACTTTTCAAGCGCATGGTCTACAACATCCTGGTCAGCAACGACGACGACCACCTGCGCAACCACGCATTCATCTGGGACCCCCGCCTCGCGGGCTGGCGTCTGAGCCCGCTGTACGACGTATTGCCGCGCGCCAGCCACGCCACCGAGCGCTTCCTGCACCTGGGCATTGGCCCTCAGGGGCGCCTGGCCACACTCGACAACGCCCTCGAGGCGCACGAGATGTTCACCCTGTCGCGCGCTACCGCCTGCAAGATGATGGCTGAGATCTGGCGCGTCGTGCGGGAGTGGAAGGTTTACTTCGAAGGCTTCGGTGTGGCGGCGGCGGAAATCGACAAGATCGCGCCGGCGTTTCGGCACATCGACGACGTCACCACGCCAGCGCTGCGCAAGCTCCTTTCGCAACCGCCTCCCGATTCGGCGTGAATGACGTTCAAAACGACAGCCGCACAACGAAAAAACCGCCGTCTCAACAAGCAAGACGACGGTTTCGAATGGCGGTGGTGGACTTTACCCAAAGAGAAAACCGGCATCTACAACCAGTGCGGGCTTGGGCGGAATCCATCGCGATTGCGCGGCAACCCTGGCCCCTAAGCCGGCATTTCACCGACCGGAAAGAAGTCGCCTTGATCGTCATCTCGCAAGCTGATGTACTCCAGGCGCCACTGATCCACGCGGCGCAGATTAGCCAGCGTCAGGCGCGTGTCTGCCACGGCTTCGCAAGCGTCGAGCGCGATCTCCGTGGCAACGTCGGGCTTGCCGTAGGTCTTTTCGAACAGATCGCGCAGCTGCCCGGCGACCCGCTCAGCCGACAGCCTCGCTTCGGTGCCACCCTCGGTGACGTCGTAGACGACGGACACTGAAAGCGCATAGGGCTCCCCTTCGCCCACCTCTGCGCCTCGCTGATCACCCAGATTGAAGAACAGCCCGACCAGATACTTCGCGTCGGGCTCCAGAATCTTGGCGATCAGCTGCTCGACGTTGCGCTTGCCAGAGAGCTTGCGCAGCCGCTCCTCGAAAGCATTGGGGAAGGCCGGTCGGCCGTATCGCGCGGCAAGCCACTGCTTCAGGGCACGCTTCGCGTCAACCGGCAGCGCGAGGCTGTTGTCTTTGACTGCGCGCTCGGCGAAGTCACCTTTCGGTACGCTGCGGCGATCCCCATGCCGGAGCTCAAGAATGAACGGCGCAGCGTCGGCGCCCTCGTAGGCGAGGTGGAGTCGTCGCGGATTCTTGGCGTAGGAGAGCTGCGGGTCAGGCTTGGGGGCCTTGACAACTAACTCGGCGACGATGACCTCGACGCACTGCTCGCTTTCATGCGGCAAATCGCAGTCATGGGTGATGACGATTGCGCGGTGTCCTTGGTCGGTCGCGCCGACCAAACCCAATGCAGCAGCGGCCTCGTAAGTTAGAAGATCACCCTGTCGCCAGTCCGTATCGCGCGCCAGCATCCATCGCCCCCCGACCTATCGCTCGGGGGACCCGGGAATCGACACCTCGGTACGCCAATCTTCCGAGGGCTTCGCTTTCGACTTCGCCAAGCCTGATCGGTCATAAGCCGCATCCATCGCCTGGGCTTCGGCAATCAGCGACTGGATGTGCGACGGCAAGAGCTGACCGGCAGCAGCGAGGTCCATCAAGGACCGGCCCTCAAATGCCTTCATCTTCAGCATGGAAGACGCACGAGTGATGTCAGCGTCTCGGAAAGCGTCGGCTGCATGGCTCAGGGCGCGAATCCGCTCGAACTTGTCAGTCTCGGGCGTCGCTTCTCCGCCGATCCACTTGTAGATTGCCTGTCTGGAGACGCTGAACACCGTGGCCAGATCCGCGATGGCCGGATTCAACACCTGGCGGATGTTGCCAAGGTGGTCAGATGCTGATCGAAGATCAGGGCGTTGCTCCTGGCTGTCATCAGCCATCCCGACGTCGACGTGGAAGGGAACTCGCGCCTCCAACATCCTGCGCCAGTCCCCTGCGCGAGAGATGTCGAAGACGCTGCCCGTGCCACCGACCGCAAGGGCCGAACCAAGCAACGCAAAGGCTGCGGTGGCGGCAGCGCCAATCGGCGCGGCGAACGGTATCGATCGGGGGGTAGGTAGGGTCGCGGTGTACATGGCGTCTGTTTAGGCTGGTTCAGGCCCACGCGTCGCGCGCGTGACCCGTCGTCGTCGCTTCGAAGACAGACTTGATGGTCGCATGCAGCGAGAGCACCTGCTTACCCAGGTTGTCCATATCGATAGGCATGCGGCCTTCAACAAAGTGGTCCGTATCGATGACCGCATGCGCCCGAGGCTCCTTCACCTCGAATTTCGGATTGATCATCAAGCCGTTGGGCTGCATGTCTGGCGGGAACCCCAAAGGCGCGATCATCCTATGCACCCGTGTCACGAGCGTCCCGGTCTGCACCAGTGGGCCGGTGTCCGTCCCAAAGACTGATTCCGTCAGCCTGTATCGCTGCGTGGCATTGAACTCAATGCCGTGCAATCCACCTACGAGGTACTGCTCCACGCTCTCACCGGCGCGAGGCAACACGGCATCCAGATAGCGAAGGCCCAACCGACTGACGTGATCGAGGGTTGCCACCTCGTGCACGGCCGCCAAGCCGCGCAGCAGCTCCGGGATGAACTCGTTGTGCGTGTCGTAGTGGGTCGTGTGGTATGTGATGGCCGACGGCGCCAGGATGAACCCGGCTGTACGGTCGCCGCGCGTGATGAGCCAGGAGACCGTGTGTGTAATCTGTGGCTCTGCTTGCTGCGCCTGGCCAGGACCTGGCACAACCAGGTGCGTGACCTGTTGCGGCTCGAACAACGGATATCCCTCGCGCCGCAGACGATCCTGGATCTGATCCACGTACTTGGACATCGCGGCGACAGGATTGAAGTGCGCCTGCGCGAGCGCGTAGTACACCGGCGCGTTCGACATCCTCTCGCTCACTGGTAGGCTCCGATCTTTTCTTGGTTGACAGTTCAGTTGTCAGTTTACACCTTGGTTGACGCCAAGACCAGAAAGTTCATGGCCTCGCTCGCGCGCTACCGACCCACCCCTGACTCGGCTACTCGGCACACTTATCATCATCATTTTGCGCCGCAGTGAAACGCTTTTTGCGATTCGTTGACGTTCGTTTTGGATATGCGTATGCTTCCGCAAAAGCTACAGAAACCGACACACGAACATGTCCAGTGACCGACTCCCGGAGATGACTCAGGCGCAACGCGACCGGCTCGCGTTCGTTGAGCTGCGCCTGCGGTTCGTTGGCGAGATCCGCCGCCAGGATCTGGTCGCCCGCTTCGACATCCAGGCGGCAGCCGCCACGCGCGACATCGCGCAGTACAAGGAGCTGGCGCCGCGCAACCTCGAGTACGACACCAAGGGCAAGGTCTACGTCCGGGCCTCCTGGTTCCGGCCGCTGTTCGTCTTCCCCGCCGGGCGCGTTCTAACCTGGCTGTCGGACGGTTACGGCGACGGCGAGCCGATCCGCTGGAAGGGCGTAGTACCACAAGAAGGCACCGCCCTGCCGGGCCAGCTCGACCTGGAGATGCTTTCCGTCCTGACGCGGGCGATCCACCGCAACGCCGCCGTCGAGGTCTCGTACCGCGCGCTGTCGAGCGGGCTGACCACCCGGGAGATCGTGCCCTTCGCGCTCGCCGACAACGGCCAACGCTGGCACGTGCGCGCTTTCGACCGCCGCAGCGGCGAGTTCCGAGACTTCGTCCTGGCGCGCCTGGCCGACGCCAAGATGCTGCCCGGCCCAGTTAACGAGCACGAGCTGCCTGCACAGGACATCCAGTGGAACCGGGTCACTGAGCTCGATCTGGTGCCGCACCCGGCCAACGTCCAGCACCCCGACACCATCGAAGCCGAGTACGGCATGGAGAACGGTGTGCTCAAGGTCCGGGCCCGTGCCGCGATGGCTGGCTACCTGCTGCGACGCTGGAACGTCGACTGCACCGAAGACCACAGCCTCAAGGGCGGCGAGTTCCACCTCTGGCTGCGCAACCGCCAGGCCCTTTACGGCGTGACGAACCTGATCCTGGCGCCGGGCTACGACGGCCACGGCGACGAGTGATGACGCACATGGTCTGCATCGCCCCCAACCCCCACGCCCAAAAGGAGCCCCACTATGGCTAAGCCCCCTTCCAACCACGGCAAGCAATGGACGTCTACCGACGTCGCGCAGCTCAAGCAGCTCGCGAAGGAGAACACGCCCACGCGCGTCATCGGCCTGAAGATGGGCCGTACCGAAGACGCGGTGCGCGCTAAGGCCGGCGAGAGCGAGGTGTCACTGAAGCCCACCAACCAGTCGCCCTACAACCGTCGCAAGCCCTGAGGGCGGGCCACCAACAGGAACAAGGGGCGCACCGTGCTGAAGCTTGAACAGATCCAGAAGAACGCGGCCATCTCGGGCCTGGAGCCCGGGCATGTCGTGCGCATCGTCACGACCGAGCCGGTCGGTGACAACGCCCTGACCGTCTACTACAAGACCGCCGACGGCAAGCTGCTGGAGCGGATGCTGTTCCGCACCGACGAGGCCAAGCTGTCGCTGGCCGAGGCGGGACGCCCCTGGGCCTTCGATGCGCCGGGCGAGGAGTTCAAGCTCGCCGCCGAGGCCTACCGCATCAACCTGGCCCACCTGTTCGATCCGATGATGGCGGTGCACACGTCGAACGTGGAGCCGCTGCCGCATCAGATCACCGCGGTCTACGAATCGATGCTGCCGCGCCAGCCCCTACGCTATGTGCTGGCCGACGACCCCGGAGCCGGCAAGACCATCATGGCCGGCCTTTTCATACGCGAGCTCTTGATGAGGTCAGACGCTAAGCGCGTCCTGATCGTCGCCCCGGGAAGCTTGGTGGAACAGTGGCAGGACGAGCTGTTTGAAAAGTTCGGTCTGTCGTTTTCTCTGTTCTCCCGGGAGCAGGTTGAACAGTCGCGCAGCGGCAACCCCTTCGACGACCTTGATCTGATGGTCGCCCGTGTTGATCAGTTGGCGCGGGCGGAGGACCTGCAAGAGAAGCTTCGGCTGTCCCATTGGGATCTTGTTGTCGTCGACGAGGCTCACAAGCTTTCGGCGAACTACTTCGGCACCAAGGTCAACAAGACCAAGCGTTTTCAGCTCGGTGAGCTTCTGGGCTCCATCACGCGGCATTTCTTGCTCATGACGGCCACGCCGCACAACGGTAAGGAAGAGGACTTTCAACTCTTCATGTCCTTGCTGGACTCAGATCGCTTCTACGGGAAGTTCCGCGACGGTGCGCACAAGGTCGACGTCAGCGACCTCATGCGCCGCATGGTGAAGGAAGACATGCTCCGCTTCGACGGAACGCGCCTCTTCCCGCCTAGGCTGGCTTACACGGTCAACTACAAGCTCTCGGACTTGGAGGCAGCGCTTTACGCCGCAGTAACCGAGTACGTCCGCAATGAATTCAACAATGCGGAAAAGCTCGCGGACGGTGGTCGAAAGGGAACGGTCGGCTTCGCCTTGACCTCATTACAGCGGCGACTTGCCTCAAGTCCTGAGGCCATTTACCAGTCACTCAAAAGGCGTCGGATCAAGCTGAAGCGTCGTGTAGAAGAGGAGAAGCTCGGGCAGCGAGGGCGGTCGCTCGCTGAGACCCTGATCGGGGCCAGCCCCAACGGAGCCCCTGAGGACATCTGGGAGTCAGCAGACTCAATGACTCCGGACGACTACGAGAACTTCGAGGAGGAAGTGGTTGACCAGGCGACCGCCGCACAGACCATCCAGGAGTTGGAGGCCGAGATCATCATCCTGGAAGACCTGGAGGAGCAGGCTCGCCAGGTTGTCCACTCCGGCCAAGACCGTAAATGGGACGAACTGTCCCGCCTGCTACAAGACACGCCTGAGATGCACGACGCAGCAGGTAGACAACGCAAACTCATCATCTTCACAGAGCACCGGGACACCCTGAATTACTTGGCCACGAAGATCCGCGGCTTGATCGGCAGCGAAGAAGCTGTCGTAGTCATCCACGGCGGCGTCAAGCGCGAAGAACGGCGCAAAGTGCAGGAGATGTTTCGCAACGACCCGGCAGTGCGTGTCCTCGTCGCGACCGACGCTGCAGGCGAAGGCGTGAACCTGCAAAACGCCAACCTGATGGTCAACTATGACCTGCCCTGGAACCCGAACCGACTGGAACAGCGCTTCGGCCGCATCCACCGCATAGGCCAGACAGAGATTTGCCACCTGTGGAACATGGTCGCGTCAGAGACGCGGGAGGGCGATGTCTTTCAACGCCTGTTCGAGAAACTGGAGATCGAGCGAGAGGCCCTCGGCGGGCGTGTCTTCGACATCCTGGGGGAGGTCTTTGAAAACCGTAGCCTGAAGGATCTGCTGATCGAAGCCATACGCTTCGGGGCTGACCCGCAGGTACAGGCAGATCTGCGACGCAAAGTTGAGGGCGCACTCGACACGGCCCACCTGTCCGAGATCCTGAAGCGCAACGCGCTGTGCGAAGAGGTGATGGACGAGAAGCGCCTCTTCGCCGTCAAGGAGGAGATGGAGAAGGCCGAAGCCCGCAAGCTGCAGCCCTTCTTTATCCGCTCGTTCTTTAGCCAAGCCTTCCAGCAGCTGGGCGGCGAGTTGCGCCCGCGCGAACCCGGGCGCTACGAGATCACCAACGTCCCGGCCATCATCCGTGAGCGCGACCGCCAGATCACAGGCCGCGACCGCCGCAACGCCGACCCGGTGCTGCGCCGCTACGAGCGCGTCTGCTTCGAGAAGCAGTTCGTGCGCCTGACGGATCGCGTCGGCGCGCCGATGGCCAGCCTGCTACACCCCGGCCACCCGCTGATGCAGTCGGTCACCGACCTGGTGCTGGAAGCCCACCGCAACAAGCTCAAGCAGGGTGCCGTACTGGTGGACCCCGCCGACATGGGCCTGACGCCGAAGGTCATGTTCATCATCGACCACTCGGTGAAGGAAGGCGCCGATCCGGTGCACGTGGTCTCGCGCCGCATGCAGTTCGTCGAGATCGACCCCAAGGGCAACGCCCTCAACGCGGGCTGGGCGCCGCACCTGGACCTGGAGCCTCTCGCCCCGGCCGACATGGCGCTGATCGAGGACGTACTCGCCTCCCCCTGGATCGCCAAGGATCTGGAGCAGGTAGCGCTCGCCCACGCATCCACGCACCTGGTGCCCGAGCATTTCGACGAGGTGCGTGCCCGCCGCGAGAAGACTGTCGACAAGACGCTGGCGGCCGTGCACGAGCGCCTGGTCAAGGAGATCAACTTCTGGTCCGACCGCTACATCAAGCTGCAGGACGACATCGCCGCCGGCAAGGACGTGCGCCTGACGTTGGAGAACGTGCGCCGCACCATCGATGACCTGACAGCCCGCCGCGAAACGCGCGAGAAGGAGCTGCTGGCCATGCGCCACGTCATCTCCGCCACGCCGGTGATCCTGGGAGGATCACTCGTCATCCCTGCCGGCCTGCTGTTGCAGCACAAGGGCCAGCCGGGGTGGACAGCCGACGCCGCCGCACGGGCCCGGGTCGAGCAGATCGCGATGCGCGCCGTGATGGACGCCGAACGCGCGCTAGGCCACGACGTCATCGACGTGTCGACCGACAAGTGCGGATGGGACGTCACCAGCCTGCCTAAGGCGCTGGACGGCCGCCTGCCGCCATCCCGCCACATCGAGGTCAAAGGCCGCGCCAAGGGCCAGACCACGATCACCGTCACGCGCAACGAGATCCTCTACGGCCTCAACCAGTCCGACAAGTTCATTTTGGCCATCGTGATGGTCGACGGCGAACAGCACGCGGGGCCGTTCTACGTGCGGCAGCCTTTCAACCAAGAGCCCGACTGGGCCGTCACCAGCATCAACCTCGATCTCGATCAGTTGCTCGCGCGCGCGAAACAGCCAGCCTAAGGAAGAACAAGACATGGCGACCATCAAGGCCCCCAAGAAACTCATCGAGGTCGCGCTGCCGCTCGACGACATCAACGACGAATCTGGCAAAGAAAAGTCCGTTCGTCATGGGCACCCTTCGACCATTCATCCCTGGTGGGCATCTCGCTCCTTAGCCGCCGCAAGGGCGGTTCTGTTTGCACAGCTTGTCAATGATCCTGGCGGTGAACGCGGCTGGTTTAAGGGTCAGACCAAGGCAGATGCGGACCGCGAGCGAGATCGTCTGTTCGACATCATCCGAAGGCTCGTCAAATGGGAAAACTCCAGCAACGAGAGCGTCATCGAGGAAGCTCGGCGAGAGATTTTGAAAAGCTGGCGTGAAACGTGCGAACAGAATGATCTGCCCGTTGACACGCCACTGCAGTTCATTGATCCGTTTAACGGTCGCGGCTTTCTTCCTCTTGAGGCGCAGCGACTTGGGCTTCGGACGTTCAGTTCTGATCTGAACCCTGTCGCAGTATTGATTGGGAAATCGCTCATTGAGATACCCAGCAAGTTTATTGGGCAGCCCCCGATCGGACCGATCGCCAAAGCATCACCCAGGAGTGATCGTCTAGACGAATGGCGTGGTGCGGCTGGCCTGGCGGAGGACATCCGGCGCTTTGGCGAGGTCATGAAGGACATCGCGTTCGAGCGCGTGAGAGAGATCTTTCCACAGGTTGCGCTTCCAAAGAACAAGGGCGGAGGTAACGCCGAGGTACTGGCATGGATATGGGCTCGCACGGTTCCAAGCCCTAACCCCGCGGCTGCTGGTGCCCAGGTTCCGCTGGTTAGCAGCTTTACGGTATCAGACGTCCCGGGACGCGAGGCATGGGTGGAACCCATCATCGCTGGCAATGCATACACCTTTGAGGTGCATGACGGTCAGAAGATGCCTAAGGACGCAATGACCAGCACCAAGTACGGTCGTGCCCAGTTTCGGTGCCTTTTGACCGGTAGCCCCATTGCACTTGATCACATCAAGAACGCCGGCAAAGAGGGCAAGATGGGCGCGCGACTCCTGGCTGTCGTCGCGGAGAAGAACGGAGTTCGGCATTATCTAAGCCCGACCGCTGAACACGAGAAGATCGCGCTTTCTTACATTCACTGCTGGCGCCCAACCGAGCGGCTCTCTGTCCATCCTCAGTACATGGGCCCACCCCGATACGGCATGGAGACATTCGGGGACATCTATACCCAGAGGCAGCTAGCCGCACTGGATGCGTTGTGCGGAGCGCTTGGCGATGTCAGGGGCCAACTGTCGGAGCTAGGGGCGAGCGCCGAATACACACGGGCGATCCTGACCTATCTCGGAATGACGATCAGTAAGTGCGCGGACTACTGGAGCACCCTAACAACATGGATGCCCAGGGGCACGGTTGGTCACGTGTTCGCCACACACGTCATGCCGATGACGTGGGACTACCCGGAGGCAAACCCGTTCTCCAACTTCCACTGCTCGTGGACGAAGAGTATCGATTGGTTGGCGAAGGTTATCGACAGAACCTACCCCAACCTCCCAGAAGGAACAGTCGCCCATGAAGATGCGCGCCGCGCGTTCTTCCAAGACAAGGTTGTGTCAACAGACCCACCTTACTACGACAATGTTCCATACGCGGATATTTCGGATTACTTCTATATCTGGTTGCGTCGCGCATTGAGAGATGTTCAACCCGACCTCTTCGGCTCGATTCAGACGCCTAAGCAGGACGAGCTTGTGGCGGATGTGCAGCGCTGGGGCGATGGGGCCAATGAATACTTTATGTCGGGAATGACAAAGGTCTTCTCGAAGATTGCCGCGGAGTCATCGCCATACTTTCCGGTCACCATTTACTATGCTTTTAAGCAGTCGGAGACAAATGACATCTCGTCGGCATCTCGGGGCTGGGAAGCATTCCTAGGAGCCGTTATCGCGTCTGGATTCCAGATAACGGGTACTTGGCCAATTCGAACAGAGCGCGGTGCTCGTAGTCGCGCTCGGGATTCAAATGCACTGGCTTCTAGCATCGTGCTGGTATGCAGGCGGCGCGCAAGAGATGCCGAGACTGTCTCGCGCCGTGATTTTGTTCGCGCATTGAAGGATGAAATTCCCGAGACCATCGAGGCCATGATCGGTGGGGTTGTTGGTTCTAGTCCGATTGCGCCTGTTGATCTTGCACAGGCGGCCATCGGTCCAGGGATGGCCGTCTTCTCTCGGTACAAGGCTGTACTTGAGGCGGACGGAGGTGAAATGTCGGTTCACACCGCCCTCTCGCTGATCAATAAGGCTCTCGATGAGTATTTTTCGGATGCCGAAGGCGACATGGACGCGGACACGAGGTTTTGCGTCCAATGGTTCTCCGAATATGGCTGGGCGACTGGTCAGTTTGGAAATGCCGATGTTCTCGCACGCGCAAAGGGCACATCTGTAGACGCAATCAAAGAGGCCGGAGTCATTGAGTCCGGTTCTGGCCGAGTGCGACTCTTGAAGGTTAGCGAGTATCAAGAGGAGTGGTCACCTGAGGGCGACAACAGAACTCCAATTTGGGAAGCAGCCCATCAGCTAATTCGCGCACTTCAGCAGAGCGGCGAAGCTGCTGCTGGCGCGCTGCTCGCCCGGATGCCGGCTCGCGCCGAACCTATTCGTCAACTCGCGTACCGGATGTACACGACGTGTGAGCGTCAAGGTTGGGCTGAAGAAGCGCGCGCGTACAACGAGTTGATTGCAGCGTGGTACGAGATCGAGCGCGCCTCGCATGAGGCGGGACACGTTGGCTCACAGAAGAACCTGGATATCTGATCGGGGAAGCACAATGGCACTGAAACCCTGGCGCGAGATCGCCGTCCCTCACGAAGACGTGCTCAAGGGCACGTTCCAGCAAGCCGAGTTCGCGGCGGACCTATCGCGTGTTCACGCTGGCACCGCCACGGGCGAGTATCAGAACCCAGCGCTGTTCTTCCAGCGCACCTTCATCACGGAGGGCATGCGCCTGCTGCTCGACTCCGTAGTCAAGCGCCTCGCGGGCAAGGGCGGCGACCCAGTGATTCAGCTGCAGACGGCCTTCGGCGGCGGCAAGACGCACACCATGCTGACTGTCTACCACTTGGCCAAGGGCGAGGTGCCTGCGAGCGACCTGCAGGGCTTGGGCGACATCCTGAATGCAGCGCAGATCACCGAGTTGCCTCGCGCCCGCATCGCGGTGCTCGACGGCATCAAGTCCTCACCCAACCAGCCGGTAAAGCGCGATGGTCAGGCGGTACGCACGCTGTGGGGCGACTTGGCGTGGCAACTGGGCGGCGCGGAAGGCTATGCCCTGGTGGCCGATGCGGATGCCTCGGGCACGTCGCCCGGCAAGGCGGTACTGGAGACGCTGCTGGCCCGCTGCGCGCCTTGCGTCATCCTGATCGACGAGCTGGTGGCCTACGTGCGCCAGTTCGAGGAAGGCAAGACGCTCACCGGGGGTACCTTCGACTCCAACCTGTCGTTCGTGCAGGCGCTGACAGAGGCGCTGAAGGCCGTGCCGACGGCGGTGTTGCTGGCGTCGTTGCCGGAGTCGGACAAGGAGGCCGGCAGCCAGCGCGGCGTGAAGGCGTTGGAGGCGTTGGCGCACTACTTCGGTCGTGTGCAGGCGCTGTGGAAGCCCGTGGCCACCGAGGAGGCGTTCGAGATCGTGCGGCGGCGGCTGTTCTCCTCGATCAACGACAAGCTGGCGATGGAGTCGGTGTGCCGTGCGTTCGCCGACTTCTACACCGCCAGCCGCGACGACTTCCCGCAAGAGACGCAGGAGAGTCGCTACTTCGAGCGGCTGGTGCACGCCTACCCGATCCACCCCGAGGTGTTCGACCGGCTCTACGAGGACTGGTCGACACTGGACAACTTCCAGCGCACCCGCGGCGTGCTGAAGATGATGGCCAAGGTCATCCACCGGCTTTGGAAGGACGGCAACAACGACCCGCTGATCATGCCGGGTAGCCTGCCGCTGTACGACGCCGACGTGCGCAACGAGGTCATCTACTACCTGCCCCAGGGCTGGGACCCGGTGATCGAACGCGACGTGGATGGCGAGCGCGCAGAGACCACCGAGATCGAGAGTAAGGACACTCGCCTGGGCAGCGTGCAGGCTTGCCGCCGGTCCGCGCGCGCCGTGTTCCTAGGTAGCGCGCCCACCAGCGCCAACCAGCTGGCCCGCGGGCTGGAGCTGGAACGGGTAATCCTTGGCACGGCGCAGCCAGGTCAGCCTCTCGGTCTATTCAAGGACGCGCTGACACGCCTCCGCGACCGACTGCACTACCTCAACCACGCCAACAATCGGTTCTGGCTCGACACACGGCCCAACTTGCGCCGCGAGATGGAGGAGCGCAAGCGCCGCTTCCAAGACAAGGAGGACGTATTCCCAACCGTCCGCGAGCGCGTGCAGCGCGGCTTTGCCAGCGGCGTGTTCGGCGGCATTCACGTTTTCACCGACAGCGGCGACGTGCCCGACGACTGGGCACTGCGCTTGGTCGTTCTACCCCCGGATGCAGCCTTCAGCAGGACGGGACAGAGCTTGGGCCTGGACCGCGCAGCGGAGATCCTGAAGAAGCGCGGCGACCAGCCCCGCTTCAAGCAGAACCGCCTGATCTTCCTGGCCGCGGACTACGACAGCGTAAGCCGACTGAAGGACCATGTGCGCTCGTACTTGGCCTGGCGCAGCATCGTCGCCGACTACAAGGACAACCGCATCGTCCTGGACAACCTGATGGCCAAACAGGCGAACGCCAGCCTGGAGCAGGCCGACGAGACCGTGCGCCGCATGATTCGTGAGACCTACAAGTGGATCGTGGCGCCGATGCAGGAGGCGCGCCCGGGCAAAGGCCTGTCCGAGCTTCGCTGGGAGCACTTCCAGGTGAACCCCGGCGCGCAGAACTGGTCGCAGGAGATCGAGCGCGTGCTGAAGGAAAACGAGCTGCTCATCAACGAGTGGGCGCCGATCCACCTGGCCAAGGTACTGAAGGACTGGTTCTGGAAGGACGACGCCAAGGAGACCAGCGCCTTGAACGTCTGGCAGCAGAGCTGCCAGCAGCTTTACCTGCCCCGCCTGAAGGACGACACGGTTTTCCAGCTGACGATGGCCGCGGGAGCCGACAGCCGCGACTTCTTCGGCTTTGCGCAGGGCAATGACGACGGTCGCTACGTAGGGTTCAGCTACGGCAAGCGCACGTCGCTGATCATGGACTCGTCGCTGCTTCTGATCGAGCCGTTCGCGGCGGCTGCCTACATGGAGGTACTGCGTGCGGCAGAGGAAGCCTCCCGCGCCAAAGCCGCCGACAGCGGCGGGGGCGCATCCACCACGACCGTGACCACCGGCGGTGGTGGCATACCCCGCGTCGAAGACTCGGGCAAGGGCGGATACCCGTCAGGCACGGGCGCCGCCGGCCAGGCCTTGAAGAAGCAGTTCTACGGCAGCATCGAGCTCGACCCAATCCTGGCGAAGAAGCACTTCGCCGACCTGGTCGACGAGGTCGTCCAGCAGTTCACCATGCGCACCGGCGTGAAGGTCAAGATCGCCATCGAGATCCAGGCCGAATCGGCCACCGGCTTCGACGACGGGCTGCAGCGCGCGGTGAAGGAGAACTGCAACGTGCTGAAGTTCAAGAACGCCGAGTTCGAGACCGGCGAATAGGGAGGTTCGCCGTGGGGATCATCGACAAGACCACCTACCGCCTCACCTGTCCGCAGTGCGGCGCTGTTGAGACGGCGAACGTACTCGACAAGGGATCGAACTGGAGCGGATCGCACTGGCAGTCCGGCGCTACGTTCGAGCGGTTCGAAACGTCTTGGTCCGGTGGCGGTAGTACCGAGCCCGACCTCATCTCGTCGACCTGCAAGCAGTGCGGTGTAGCCGCTCAGCGCAGCGCCTCGTAGGTCGGCCACGAATGCCCAAGAAGAAGAGCATCAAGGGCTCGGCCAACGAGTTCAAGGCCGAGGCCGACAAGATCCTGTCCTTCCTGACCGCATCGGCTGGCCTCGGGGATGAACACGTCTCGTGGTGTCACGATCTGGCGATCATTCGCTTCTATCGAGCCTTCGAGTCGCTGATGCTGGATGCGCTGGTCGGCGCACTCAACAACGACACGTCGACGCTGTCCACCAGGACGGGCTTCTCCTTCCCCAAGCATCTGACCGATGAGGTCTGCCGATTCCTGGTGACGGGACGTGGCTACTTCGACTTCAAGGGACGGGACGGCCTGATCAAGGCGCTCAAGCAGTACCTGCCAGACGACCACTATCTTGTCGAGGTCGTGTCCAAGCCGGGATATCGCAACTCCCTGGAGCTGCTCAGTGCTGCGCGTAACTACGCCGCGCATGAAAGCCAGCAGTCCAAGAGCGCCTTCAAGAAGGCAACCGGTCAGGATCGAGTCGGGGCCGCGGGTTCGTGGCTGAAGCGGCAGAACCGATTTCAGACCATCGCGGACAGGCTAAAGACAATGGCCGACGAGATCCACGCCGAGGCGCCTTACTAGCCCTCACGCGGGCTGTCGGACAAGACGAGCACGCGTTCGGCGTCACGGCGAGTCACAAGCCCGGGCAACACTTTTCCGCCACCATAGACCCACCGTCGCAGTTCGGTGGCTGCACCTGACCAGTCGCGCTGATTAACCCGCCGCCGCCGCGTCGAGTGGCACATGCAGAACCGCCCGGAGCCCCGCGTGACGTCGCAGAACCCGCAAACAAGAACGCCCAACCGAACACGGTTGGGCGTTGAATGGTGGTGGCCAAGGGCGGAATCGAACCACCGACACGCGGATTTTCAATCCGCTGCTCTACCAACTGAGCTACTTGGCCGTAAGCCAGAAAGTATAGCCTGAGCCTTCAGCCCCGGCCGTTGCGTTCAGCCCTGGCCGTTGCGTTTGGTGCGGGTGAGGTCCACGCCCAGTTGCTTGAGCTTGCGGTACAGATGGGTGCGCTCCAGGCCCGTCTTGTCGGCCACGCGGGTCATGGAGCCGCCTTCGTTGGCGAGGTGGAACTCGAAGTAGCTCTTCTCGAAGGCGTCGCGCGCCTCGCGCAGCGGGCGGTCCAGATCGAAGGCCTGGCGGGGCGGCGGCAGGGCCGACGTCACCATCGTCACGACACCGACCATCGAGCCGCCCCCAGCGGCCGCCGAAGCGCCCGCGCCGGCGGCCACTGGGGCCGTCGCCCCTGCGGCCAGGCGTGCAGCGCCGGGGCCCGCGGCCAGGGCGTTGGATCGGTTGGCCAACTCACCTGCGGCGGCCGGCGTACGTGGCCCGCTGGAGCGTGACAAGGCCTGGTCCACGGCCTTCAGCAGCTTCTGCAGCGTGATGGGCTTTTCCAAAAAGGCCGAAGCCCCGTAGCGCGAGGCCTCGGTGGCCGTATCGATGGTGCCGTGGCCGCTCATCATGATCACGGGCATGGTCAGCAGCCCAGCGCTGCCCCACTCCTTGAGCAACGTGATGCCGTCCACGTCTGGCATCCAGATGTCCAGCAGCACGAGGTCGGGGCGCGAGCGCTCACGCGCCGCTCGGGCCTGACTGGCGTTCTCGGCCAGTTCCACGGTGTGCCCCTCGTCGGCCAGGATCTCGGACAGGAGCGCCCGGATGCCGAGTTCGTCATCCACTACAAGAATCGTTGACATGGGCGGTGCGGGAATCAGGGACTCAGGAGGGGAGCGCTGGCGACAGTGTCGCGGTCGATTGTGCCAAGGCGAAAAATGATATCGAAACGCGGGCGCCCGTCACGGGAGCCTCGGGCACATCACGCTCATGACGGTTGCGCAAACGGACACGGGCGCGGTGTTCGTCGGCGATCTTCTTGACCACGGCCAACCCCAGGCCCGTGCCCCGGGGCTTGGTGGTCACATAGGGCTCGAAGGCGCGGCGCAGCACTTGCTCATCGAAACCCGGGCCGTTGTCCACCACCGACAGACGCACGGCGGTGACGGCGCCATCGGCCTCACCGCGCACGGCCTCGGTGGCCAGCACCACCTGCGGGGCCTGTCGGGCAGACACGGCATCGAGCGCGTTCTGCACCAGGTTGTGGATCACCTGGCGCAGCTGGGCTGCATCGCCCAGGATGTCCGGCAGGTCCGCGGCCAGGCTCAAGGTGAGCTGGCCCTGCTCCTGCGCCTGGCCGTAAAGAGCGGCCACGTCCAGGGCCAGACCGTTCAGCGCCAAGGGGTGCAGTTGGGCCGAGGGCAGTCGGGCGTAGTCGCGGAACTCGTTGACCAGCTGCTTCATGGCCTCGACCTGGTCGACGATGACACCCACGCCGCGCACCAGCATGAGCTGATCGGCGCCTTCCAGCTTGGAGGCCAGCTTGTGCTGCAGCCGCTCGGCCGACAGCTGGATGGGCGTGAGCGGGTTCTTGATCTCATGCGCCAGGCGGCGCGCCACCTCGGCCCAGGCCTGCGCCCGCTGGGCCGAGACGACCTCGGTGATGTCGTCGAACACCAGCAA
>Ga0315907_10004122_pt1 | contig 16539 bp, 14 predicted proteins | sample LakEriMetagenome_3_FD_203525 | JGI IMG/M metagenome (GOLD analysis project Ga0315907, IMG submission 203525) | Freshwater fungal communities from buoy surface, Lake Erie, Ohio, United States - Buoy 12 MA123 | ecosystem: Environmental > Aquatic > Freshwater > Lake > Lake biofilm | place: USA... | reverse complement strand
GGTTATTACATGCAAGTGCAGCCAGGGGCTTCTTTCAGTGGTGGCGGTGTCTATATGCCTATGCCTCCAGATCTTCAAGACATTCGAAAAGAAATCCAATACAATTTAGCAGATTGGAAAAAGGTAGTTGAAGCAAAGTCATTCAAAAAAATATTTCCTGAAGGTGTTCAAGCTCCCGAAATTCTTCAACGTATTCCTAAAGGTTTTGATGAAACAGATCCAGCCGCAGAATACTTGAAGATGAAAGGATACTACACATGGCTTCCTTTCACCGATACCGATTTGCAATCAAAAGATGCAATCAAAAAAGTGCTCAAGTCACACGAAACTGCAGAGTCGCTGGTAGCGTTTATTAATAAAGCCTTGCGCTAACGCAGTGTGGCGGTGAGACAGTTAGACTGTGTGACAGTGGAAATAAATGAATGTATTTCAATTGCCGCACTGTCTCACTAAAAAAATTGTCACACTGTATTACCGGATTGGTCGATAGGTCTGGCTTACGGGAATGATTTGGGAGCCTAGCTGAACGCTGTCGTTGTGATATGTCGTAATGCGATTCAGGTTGACCATGTATGATTTGTGTACGCGGCGAATGACATCCTTTGGAAATATTTCTTCAAACTCTCTGAACGTTTGCAATGTCATGATTCGCTTTGTAGCAGTGTGCACTCTTCTGTAATCCCCCATTCCTTCGATGTAGAGAATTTCATTTAGAAAAACTTTCTCTAATCGGTGTTCTGTTTTTATCAAAACAAATTGATTGCTGATATTGTCATCTCCTTTTTCTATTGAGAGACGAACTTTCTCAACAGCTTGCTGAAAACGCTCGAAAACGAAGGGTTTTAACAAGTAATCAGTCACGTTCAAATCAAATCCTTTGACCGCATATTGCTGATATGCGGTAGTCATTATCACATGGCTATTGATCTTATTTTTCTCAAGTAACGTGATCCCTGACATTTCACCGAGATTGATATCAAGGAATAATAAATCGACCTTATTGTTTTCAAGAAAAACCAAAGCGCTCCTACCCGATTCAAAGACTCCTTTCAACACCAAGTAATCCACTTGAGCTACATAGCTCTTTGTGCGTTCAGCTGCGAGAGGCTCGTCTTCTATTATGATGCAAGAAATTTTCATTTTGTAATTTTCAATTTTACATAAAAAATTTCACCTTCCTCCTGCACCTCCAGTTCATGGTGATTCGGATATAGCAGTTGCAATCTTCGTTTTATCAAATCATTTCCTAAGCCACTGTCCGAGTCAGCAATCTTCGCATTTTCTCTATAAAAATTAGAACATTCGAAAAGTACAAAATCCTGATTTGTGAGAATATTGATTCGAATTGCGTTCTCTTCTTTTCGGTCTTCAGAATGTTTGAAAGCATTTTCCACAAAAGGAATAAAGATCATTGGCGTAATCATAAAATCACAACCATCATTATTGACAATAAAATTGACATAGTTCGGAACAGATGTTCTGATTTTTTGCAACTCAATGTATTTCGTGATGTACTCAATCTCCTTTGAAACGGGTATTAAATCCGACTTCGTTTCATATAGCATGAAACGCATAATATCTGAAAGCTTGTTCAAATACAAAGAAGCTCTATTCGCATCAATGCCAATAAGAATATCAATGTTGTTTATTGTATTAAATAAGAAATGTGGACTGAGTTGAGATTTCACAAGGGACAATTCGATATCTGTATTTTTTCTTGTTAGCTCTTCTTTGATGGCTATATCACCGTATGAAACGATAAAGCCTTTGAGCACAACACCGATTATCAAATTAATCAAGGCCACAAAACTCATCAAAATCAATTGTGCCATTACCGATTCGGTTGAGAACAAATCAAAAGAACGAGTCGGATACAAAACCCACATTAAAAACAATGCGCTTGTTGATGATAAAACAACTGACATAATCAAACCAATAAAAAACTTCAGAATTTTTCTCTTGATCAAAAAACGATTGAACAAGAAAATATATCCCAAGTAAAATGCAATTAGGCCAGGAGCAACAGCCAAAAAAATCATGAATTCAAAATAATTCCAAAGAGCGCCTTTGAAATCCATTCCAGTTGCTATTTCAGAAGCAACTGCCAAGACGAAGAAGACGAATAGCAGGAACAGGTACATTACCCAGTATCCCAAATTCAGTAATATGGCAACTGACTTTTTCACTATCCTTTTTCTTTTTTGGAAATATACAAGATATAATTCACGACTGTTACAACAACAAACCAAGCGGCAGAGATCCAATAAATATTTACCCAATCAGGAGTGCGTTTACTTCCTGAGAGAGCTATCATATGGTAAGGTGAATAGCTGTATGGAAAAATGAATCCGTACTTCCAATTGATTGCGAAAATAGAACCAACTACCAACGCCATTCCAATACCAACTGCTACCATGAAATTATTAAAGCGTAAACTGATGAGATATTGTATCGCTACAATTGGAAGGCACGTCACAAAGAAAGCGGCAGTTTGTTTAACGAACATGTTCCAAGGAAAATCGCCCATTGGAAAAACATGAGTTCCGTTTAACAAAGGCGGCAAATAAGCCGAAACGATTATACCAATTGTAAAAATCACAAAGAACTGAGCAAGCATGAAAAGTATGATCAACAACTTTGAAGAAAATATGCTAATCATTGTTTGAGGCAAAGTAAAAACCTGCTTCCATGCATTATTTTTATACTCCAACTGAGCAATCATACTTGTGCAGAGAATGACACCAACAGGCATTAAAAATATGGCCATGCTTTCCCAACTTTTCAAAAATAATATTCCCCAATATTCCATGCCATCCGTTTGAGGCGAAAATTTATCCGGCACAAATATTTGTATGCATGCCATGATAAGTGGAATAAATAATCCACCAATGATAACAAGCCACGAAGCAGCTGTTCTGCGGGTTTTGAGCCATTCAGAAGAAAGACTGTGATTGAAAGTATTCATCGATTAATTATTTACTAGGTTAAAGAAAATAGACTCTAAATCATTTTTCACAATGCTAATTTCATAGACATCGAGTTGCTGCTGAATAAGGGCTTTGTTCATTTCAGCAACTACATTTCTTCCAAGCAATGGAAGTACTATTTTGTTGTTTTGCATTTGAGCCGTTGACACGAATTGATTGATAACATTCATTGCACGGACATTATCATTCGTATCAATAATTATTGATGAAGATTCGATTTGCTTGTTATTCAACTCACTCATGGTGCCTTGAAAAATCAATTTTCCATGATTGATAATCCCAACGTGGGTAGCGATTTTTTCAATTTCAGCAAGCAAATGACTTGAGATAATAATTGTAATGCTTTTTTCCCGATTGAGTTGCTTAAGCAATTCTCTCATCTCCAAAATACCCTGTGGATCAAGACCATTGGTAGGTTCGTCTAGCACAAGTAGTTTCGGATTGTTGAGCAATGCCATCGCGATGCTAAGACGTTGCTTCATTCCCAAAGAGAATTTACCAGCTCTCTTTTTTCCAGTATTCGAAAGTCCAACAAGCGTGAGCACTTCATTGATTCTTTCAATAGGACATTGATAAATTTTTTGCAGTATAAGTAAATTCTCATACGCAGTCAGGTGGCCATATAGCGACGGGCTTTCGATGAGCGAACCGATATTTCTAAGAATATCAAGTCTATTTTCACCAAATGACTTTCCGAAGATCGAAATGGTTCCTGATTGTTTTTTAATCAAACCAAGAATCAGTCGCAGCGTAGTGGTCTTTCCAGCTCCATTAGGGCCAAGAAATCCATAAATGGATCCATTAGGCACACGGAGCGCTACATTATCCACAGCGGTCTCATTCGCGCTGTAATGATGTGTAAGTTGGGATGTTTCGATGCAATTCATGAAGCGAATGTAGTTTCTTCAATCCGCTGGAAGTTTTAAGTATCGGTGAAATGGCGGGGGGAATCGGTGACTGACGACCGGTGACCGACGACCAGTGACCGGTGACTGGTGACCGACAACTGGTGACAGGTGACGAGTGACAAGTCTGATTCCAGAAATACGAAGTACACCCAAACGACAATGATACAATTCATTAATAGTTCATCACCGGTAGTCGGTACCCAGTCACCGGTCGTTGGTCGTTGGTCACTAGTCACCGGTCGTTTTGTTTTCTTCCGTAGTTTTACCTCACAAAGACATCACTATGAAATCAATCTTGCTTTGCTTGGTGCTTTGGGCCGCTGCTTTGGTGACTCACGCTCAGTACTCAGATGGACTTGTTATTCCAATTAGCAATAACCATGGAAATGCGAAGGGGTGGTTCTCTCTTGGAGGGCGATCTACTGTTAGTGCTTTTAGTCATGATGGAGCTGGACTTGGAACGGGTGGACAATTTCGCATTCGTATCAGTCAAAGTGTTAATACGGATTGGTTTGCTGATTATATCATTATCGGTGATCAAGATGGTATTCGCAGCGAGTATTATCACATCGGTTGGTCTGTACTTTTCTATCCTTTAGAAAATGTACTCATGAATAATAAATTTCAACCATACGTTCTTGCAGGACATTGCTTTGATTACAATCAAAAGACACTCATTGCTAATGCTTCCGTTTCCAAAAGCCGCTGGGGAGGGGCGGTACAAGCGGGACTTGGAACGCACTTCAATATAACAGAACGATTTGATCTTTCTATCACTTGTCAATATATGATTCACCTAACGAAGGAAATCGAACTTGAAATTCCTGGTGAAGTAGTAGAGGAATATCACGAACATTCATCTCTTGAAGGGCATCTTCTTTCGACCCTAAGTTTCAATTACAAACTATTTAAACTTTGGAACCGATGAGAAAATTAATTGCTGTTCTCTTCTTGTTGATGAACATTTGTGCATTTTCACAAACAGAAAATAAAGCATTCTTTCGAAGAGGAATGTTGAGTGCACAACTCACCTTGAGTCCATCTTATATGTTAGAAGAAAAAGTGGGTTACTTCTATTTACATGGTAATCTCGAAGGCTTTTTTTCTGAAAATATTTCTATCTCTGGGGATGGTTTTTTAAGCATGGGAAATTTATCTTCAGATGAACAAAAACTAGAATACAACCACAATTTACTCTTTGGTGGTTACTATCATTTCACCAACGGTGCCAATGACCTCTACGTGGGATTTCAGCCAGGGCTCGCATTCTCAAAAATTCACACCAATGAACTCATGCTTGTATCAAAACCAAGCGTAGCACCAATTATTTCACCTGTTGTTGGTTATAGCTACTTCATAAATGACTATTTTCATTTTTTTGCACAAGCGCGATATATTTATGGCACTCACTATTATGATGAAAAGTTAAGTCTCGCGGAAATCAGATTAAGCGCGGGATTGGGATTCAATTTTAGTCTTCTTAAATTAAAGAAATAAATGGACATCGCTTTAGGTATTCATATCGCTTCGGGGTTTGCAGCATTGACTGCAGGCACCATTATAATGTTCATGAAAAAAGGCCATAACCCTCATCGAGTATTGGGTAAGATATTCTTTATGACCATGATCGGTGTTGTTGCCTCTGCCCTTTTTATTTCACTAACGAAAGGCAATCAATTCCTTATGCACATGGCCATTTTTGTATGGTATCAAAACTATGCTGGATGGCGCGCTATTCAAGACAAATCACTTAAAGCAAATGGACTCGATTGGGCGGTAGTATTTATGGCCGCAATCAATGGAGTGGTAATGGTTTCAACTTTTGACATTGTTCTTCTAGTCTTCGGAGCACTTTCCATTTTTCTAGTGCTTCAAGACATCAATACACAACTGCTTCTTCGAAAAGCCAAAGAACTTCGCAAGTTGAGTTGGCTTAGAAAACATATTGGAATGATGATGGGCGCCTATATCGGCACGATCACGGCATTCTTAGTAGTCAATATCAATGACTTCGAGCCAACATGGCTATTCTGGCTCCTTCCAACAGCAGTTTTAGTTCCCCTTATGCGCTATTGGACAAAAAGATACTGTGGGTAGTTTGGAAGTTTGAAAACTAAAAATTCGGACACAGAGTTTCAGAGACTCACAGTGGCACACAGAGAATTTCCCCACTTTCCCATTCTCCCACTTTCCCATTTTCCCATTTCCCCATTTTCCCATTTCCTCATTTCCCCATTTCCTCATTTCCCCAGCAGTCTTTTGATATCATTCAATTTCATCAGGGCTTCTACGGGGGTGAGGGTGTTGATGTCGATATTGATTATTTCTTCGCGGATTTGCTCGAGCATTGGATCGTCTAATTGGAAGATGCTGAGTTGCATTCCGGCGTCTTGAGCTACTTGCTGAATGTTGCCATTGAGATTTTCACGTGAATGTGATTTTTCTAATTGTACCAAAACATCTTTTGCTCTCTCAACAACACGACTTGGCATACCGGCAAGTTTTGCCACATGAATACCGAAGCTGTGATTGCTTCCACCTTGTGCTAGTTTTCTTAAGAAAATAATTCGCTGACCTACTTCTTTCACGCTCACATTGAAGTTGCGAATGCGTTTGAAAATGCCTTCCATCTCATTCAACTCGTGATAGTGAGTGGCGAAAAGTGTTTTTCCTTTTGCTTTTGGATGTTCGTGAATAAACTCCGCAATCGCCCATGCAATGCTGATTCCATCGTAGGTGCTTGTTCCTCTACCAATTTCATCAAGAAGAATCAAACTGCGATCACTTAAATTGTTGAGGATGCTCGCTGTCTCATTCATCTCCACCATAAAGGTGGATTCACCACTTGAAATATTATCAGACGCACCAACGCGTGTGAAAATTTTATCTACTATTCCAATATCTGCGGCAGAGGCAGGAACAAAAGAACCCATCTGCGCCATCAACACGATAAGCGCCGTCTGACGGAGCACTGCGGACTTACCACTCATGTTGGGCCCAGTGATCATCATGATTTGTTGGGTGTCATTATCAAGATACACATCATTGCTGATATACTCCTCTCCTACCGGCAATGTTTTTTCAATTACAGGATGACGACCATTCAAAATCTTCAACACTTTTGTGTCGTTGATAGATGGTTTCACATAATTATTTTTAATTGCAATTTTTGCAAACGACAATAGACAATCGATGCGCGCGATAAGCTGTGCATTCAATTGAATCGATGCAGTGTATTCCATAATAGAAGCCACCAAATCATTGAATAAACGCAATTCTATCGATGAGATTTTTTCTTCTGCACCGAGAATTTTCGTTTCGTATTCTTTTAATTCTTCAGTAATGTAACGCTCCGCTTGAGTAAGCGTTTGCTTGCGAATCCAATCTGAAGGAACTTTATCTTTATGTGTGTTTCGAACTTCTAGGTAGTAGCCGAAAACATTGTTGTATGAAATTTTTAGAGATGGAATTTCAGTGCGTTGTGATTCGCGTTCTTGAATTTGCATCAAGAAATCTTTTCCTGAAAAAGCCAATCCTCGAAGCTCATCCAAATCCTTATCTACTCCATCTGCGATCACCGAGCCTTTATTGAGTGCAATCGGTGGCTCAGGATGAATTTCACGTTTAATGCGTTCACTGATATCCGTGCAAGGATTGAGTTGATTTCCGAAGGCGATTAATTCTGGATTTCCGCTTTTCAAACAAAGTTCTTTCACTGGCTGAATCGCTTCCAAAGCTCGGCGAATTTGTTGCACTTCGCGTGGGTTGATTCTACCAACAGCTACTTTAGAAATCAATCTTTCCAAATCGCCGATTTGTTTCAACTCGCTTCCGATGGTATCCATCACTTCACTGTTTTTTGTGAAATGCTCAACCACAGACAAGCGCTGTTCAATCAGCTTCGTTTCTTTCAAAGGCAGCAGCATCCAGCGACGCAAGAGTCGACTGCCCATGGGTGAAACAGTATCGTCGATAACACCAACGAGAGTTCTTGCGTTCTCATTCGTGCTGCCAATCAATTCCAAATTTCGAATAGTAAATTTATCGAGCCACACATATCGATCTTCCTCGATACGACCCAATGTGGCGATATGCGCAATTTTATCGTGTTGCGTTTCGGCCAAATAGTGCATGATTGCTCCTGAAGCGATAATCCCCAACTGCAAATCTTCTATACCAAAACCTTTCAATGATTTCGTTCCAAAATGTCTAGTTAGAATTTCTTCTCCAAACTCTTTGGTAAATACCCAATCATCAAGTCGGAAAGTATAGAATCGATCGCCGAATGCTTCCTTGAATGCGGCATCGTGATGTTTTTGATAAAGCACCTCATTTGGACGAAAACTTTGAATAAGTTTATCGATATAATCAATCGAACCTTGAGCAGTCACAAACTCACCCGTGCTGATATCCATAAAGGCCACCCCCGCTGATTTTGCATTACTGCCAATGGCACCGAATGCAATAGCCGCGACGAAGTTGTTCGATGTCGCATCGATGGTTTTATCGTTATAAGAAACACCGGGTGTCACCAATTCGGTGACACCCCTTTTCACAATTGACTTCGTTAATTTTGGATCTTCTAATTGATCACAAATAGCCACGCGATTTCCTGCCTTCACCAATTTGGGTAAATAGGTGTCGAGTGAGTGATGAGGAAATCCTGCTAATTCAACATACGCTGCCGCACCGTTTTTTCTCTTGGTTAAGGTGATCCCAAGAATTCGAGCGGCTTTAATAGCGTCTTCTCCGAAAGTTTCATAGAAATCGCCAACACGAAAAAGCAACAATGCATCAGGGTATTTCGCCTTGATGGTGTTGTATTGTTTCATCAATGGAGTTTCTACAATTCCATCAACCACAGTAGGTTCTGTATGTCCAGTCTTTGTTTTAGCCATGGCTTAAAAAAGCAAAGCTGCCGCCTCAATAAAGAAGACGGCAGCCTCGCTAATCATGTAAAAATCGTTGGGTCAAACGTAGGTCAAGCCAATCAATATTCGCGTTTTTTATTGTGTTTAGTTTTCAACAACTAACAAACAATTTGACGCGAATCTTTTTCGCTTTTATGCGACTTTCAACTGACTCAATTTCGAGTGACTAAATTTATCTTTTGCGTATTGCAATGTCACTTTGAAATCCTTCTCTTTTGAGGATGGAATTTCATACATCGCATCCATCATGATCGCTTCGCAAATACCGCGCAATCCTCTCGCTCCAAGTTTGTACTCCATTGCTTTCTCAACAATGAAATCAAGCACTTTTTTATCAAAGCTCAATTTCACTCCATCCATTTCAAACAATTTCACATATTGTTTGATAAGCGCATTTTTAGGTTCAGTAAGAATGCGTCGAAGTGTCGCCTCGTTCAATGGATCCAAGTGAGTCAACACTGGGAAGCGACCGATCAACTCGGGAATAAGTCCAAATCTCTTTAGATCGAGCGGACTTACATATTGAAGGATATTATTCTTATCAATTAAATCTTTCGATTCTGTCGCATATCCGATAGCAGCGGTGTTCACACGACGTTCGATGATTTTGTCAATGCCATCAAAAGCACCGCCGCAGATGAACAATACATTGCGCGTATTCACCTGAATCATCTTTTGCTCTGGGTGCTTTCTTCCACCTTGAGGTGGAACATTTACAACAGAACCTTCGAGCAATTTCAAAAGTGCTTGTTGCACACCTTCACCGCTCACATCACGCGTAATGCTTGGGTTATCGCTTTTACGTGCAATTTTATCTATTTCATCAATAAATACTATTCCGCGTTCCGCGCGCGCCACATCATAATCAGCATCTTGAAGAAGGCGAGAAAGAATACTTTCAACGTCCTCACCAACATAACCAGCTTCCGTTAAAACAGTAGCATCTGCAATACAGAAAGGCACATGTAGCATTTGAGCAATAGTCTTTGCCAACAATGTTTTTCCCGTACCTGTTTCACCCACTAGGATGATATTTGATTTTTCAATCTCTACACCGTCTGAATCCTTTGAAGCCTTTTGGGTAAGACGTTTATAGTGATTGTAAACAGCTACGCTAAGTGATTTTTTTGCATCATCTTGACCAATAACGAAATCATCTATAAATCGTTTGATATCGGCAGGTTTTTGCAATTCCAGTTCTTTTTCGTTGACTGGAAGCGGACGAGACTTGGCCTCTTCACTAACGATTGCATGGGCTTGAGAGGCACAATCTTCGCAGATATGGCCGCTAATTCCCGCAATCAAAATGCTTACTTCACTCTTTTTTCTCCCGCAAAAGGAGCAAGTTATCTCTTTCATGAAACTGAATTTCTCCCGCAAAGGTACTGAATATGCGTAAATACGCCGAATTTTAGCCATATTCGCTCCATGAAGGCGGTAAAGAACTTTTATGTGTTAAAAAGCTCAGCAGGAAGCGGTAAGACGTATGCTTTGGTGAAACATTATCTAATGCTTGCGTTGCAGACCAAGTCGCCCTTCTATTACAAGCAGATTTTGGCCATTACTTTCACGAATGCCGCTGCTGCAGAGATGAAAGAAAGGGTTATTCGCAGATTAACAGAATTTCGCGATCCTATTAGTCTTTCCAAAGGAGATAAAACTCTTTTTGAAGAAATAAGAACCCAACTCGACATTCCAGCGCATGAATTGCATCACAGGGCTGATCAGACTCTTGTGCACATGCTTCATAATTATGGATTGATCAGCATTTCGACCATTGATAGTTTCACCCACAGGATAGTGCGCTCTTTTGCAAAGGACCTTCGTTTGCATCCCGATTTTACAATCGAGATGGACACGACCGCTTTTAGCGAAAAAATAGTAGATGCATGTCTCGATCAAATTGGAACAGATCCTGAACTCACTTCTTATCTCGAACAATTTACTCTTGAGAATTATGAAGATGAAAAAGGTTCGAAAGTGCGTTCAGCTCTTGAAAGTGTAACACGACAACTTTATAATGAAGACTCTAAGGATGTTATAGAACACTTGCAAACATTGAGTTTGGATGAATACGGTAAAATTCGTCAACGCTTACGAGATAAGATTAATGATTTTGAAAAGCCGCTTCAAGAAATCAGCGAGCATGTGTTTATGCTCATGGACTCTGTAGGTTTGAGCGTAGATGACTTTGCCTATAAAAATAGCGGACCAATTGGTAATTTCATCAAATATGCCAATGGCGATTTCAAACTTCCTGGTTCTAGATTAATTGGCGAAGCGAAAGGTTCTCGCTGGTATTCCAAAACAGTAAGTGCCGACACAAAAGCCCGAATCGAGAGCATTGAATCAGAACTTGATGACGCAAGACTCGCGATTATTGATCATTTTGAAGAAAATGATATTACCTCGTATCGCCTAACAGTTCAGGCGTCGAAGGTGATTTACTCTATGGGAATGTTGGCTCGACTTAGTCTTATATCTAAGCAATTGAAAGAAGATGAAAATATTCTTTTAATCAATGACTTCCAAGCGATCATTGCCGAAATTGTGAATGATAGTCCTGCACCATTTATCTATGAGCGTGTTGGAGAACGCTACAATCACATTTTGTTTGACGAGTTTCAAGATACTTCTGGCCTTCAGTGGAACAATTTTTTACCATTGATAGAAAACTCTCTTTCCAAAGGCAACTTCAATTTGATCGTAGGCGATGGAAAACAAGCGATTTATCGTTGGAGAAATGGAAAGGCTGAGCAATTTGTTAACCTTCCCAAACTATCAGGAAATCAGCCGCCAGAGCGCCGTCAAGCACTAGAGTATGCTTATGAAAAAGGAGAATTAAAAAAGAACTTCCGAAGCGCCCGAACAATCATTCGGTATAACAATGATTTATTTGCAAGCATCGTAGAACAAAACGACGATGGCAAATCCAGCATTGCAAAAGTGTATGAAGGTCAAGAGCAAGAAGAAGTGCGTGATATAGAAGGTTATGTTAATGTGACAATAAATGAATTCAAGAAAGAAGAAAAGCTTGCATTCACTTTAAAGACCGTTGTAGACAAAGTAAAAGAAAGCATTGAAGACGGTTATTTACCGGGCGACATTGCGATATTAACTCGAAAAGGCGCGTCAGAATCGGCACCCATTGCCGCAGCCTTGCACGAGGCAGGATTTCAAGTCGTGACTAAAGAAAGCTTCTTGTTATCCAACTCACCCAAGGTGAGATTGGTAATGTCGTTTATGAAATATTTGACACAGCCTGATCATTTATATAGTCAGGTTGGCATTTGGCAAAACCTATGTTTGCTTTATCCAGACAAGTATAATCTTCGTGATTTGATTAGTTCGTTTGCGGTGCAGCGGGATAAATACATTATTCCAAACATGTCCGCATTTTTGGAAGCCTATTATCCAACCTTTAATGAAATAAGTGTGTTGCGCAGTGCGATAGAAATTGCAGAGAATGCGATTCAGCTTTTTGAAATTGTGAAAGATCCTTTCCTAGAATTTCTTTTAGACCATTTGACTCGACTTTCTACACAGCGGGATTATTCGCTTCAAGAAATTTTGGAATGGTGGGAAGACAATAGAGAAGCGCTTTACACTACGTCTCAGGCGGGGAGTGACTCTATCAACATATTGACAGTCCACAAAAGCAAGGGACTTCAATATCCTGTAGTTATTTATCCTCGATTTAGTTCGAAAGAAATGCCCAACACCATTTGGCTCGATGTAGATGCCGATGAGTTTGGAGTAGAAAAAATACTTTATACGGTTAATAGTGGCACAATAGACGAAAATACTTTGCCAGCTGTGGCAGAAGATATCCGGTTAAAAAAATTGGACGATATCAATTTGGCATATGTCGCATGCACACGTCCGGAGAATCGTCTATACATAATACTAGAAAGCGAGCGTGCCAATGAGTTGACCAAGCAAATGATGACTTGGTCAAGTGAATTAGAGTTTGGCGTGCGTGAAAAATTTAACTCAAAAGAGAAAAAAGAATCTCCAAGAGTTTCGATTCAGGGAATCAGCGGACCGAACATTCAGTCGGTTTCATTGCGTTACACTGTTTCAAAAGAAAAGATATTATCCAAGCAAGAGCAGCGTCTTCTCGGCAATGTGATACATGATTGTTTGGCGCATATAGCATTGCCTGCAGATATTGCAGGTGCGATGAAGAAGGTCATGCCGCGTTATCCCATGATTAGTGAGAGTCGACATACTGAGATTGCATCTCGTCTTTTAGAGATTGTCAATCATGAAAACTTCAGACGTTGGTTTGTCAAAGAAGTTCCGATGTTCAATGAGCAGGAGATTGTGTTGGCCGATGGAAGTCCCGTGCGTCCGGATAGAGTGATGGTTTATGATGAATATTGGGAGGTTGTTGACTTCAAAACAGGAGCTCCCAACGTGAAACATCACGACCAAGTTTACGGTTACATGATGCAATTAGAGAGCATTAGTGGAAAACCAGTAAAAGGTTATCTCGCCTACACTTCCGACTATGAGGTAGTGGAAGTTACACGAGATTAGACAAGTTGCTCAGTGATTCGGTGTGGCGGTGAGACAGTGAAAAAAGTGAACACAAATGATTCCGGATTCCTGATTTCGGATTTTGGCGATTGGTTGTTGGCTATTGGCTATAAGCTTTAGGCTATAAGCTGTAAGCTATTGGCTTCTTTTGAATATACTATTAAATCTACCCTTTACCATGTTACGCCCCTTCGGGGCTTGAAAAAACAATCGCATACCTGTTTCTACCATAGAACGCACTTTCAGGGCTAATACAACTTCATCCTTAGGATACCCTTTTTCACTTGGGTGCATTTGATTCCATTTGGGTGCACTTTTTTCACTGTCTAACTGCCTCACTGCCACACTTTCAAACTACCTTAGGCTCTGTAGCGCTTTCTCCATCACCTCGTCGCGGCCTTCTTTTATGCCTTTGATGGTGGGTTTGACTTGTATATCAATCTTGACTCCTACTCTTTGTGTGTTTGTATTATCAGGATAATATATTCCCAATCCACTAAAACTTGTTCTCATGCCGCAAGGCAGAATAAGCTCTGACACATTGCCGTCGGCGCCTGCTGTTGTGCTGCCGATCACTGTTGCATTCTCCCCAGCGCTCCATGCCATGGCATGAAACTCGGCACTACTCTGGGTATACTCATTTACCAGAATATAAATTTTTCCTTTGTAATAATCTGAGTTTTTCTCTCCTACCGTCATTGGTGCACTATATAAAAAGGTTCCAGGAAAATTCAAACTAGTTTGTGTGGCTTTGAAGAACGGTGTCGGTTTTGGATATAAATATTTACCAAAATCATAAATGGGAAAGTGAGCGGGATAACATCTTAAATCAATAATCATGTGTTTACTATCCATTGCTTCTATCATTATTAAATCGACATAATCAGGAGTTAGATTTTGAGGAACAATGTATGCGACAGTATCATTCAACATTTGAAAACACGTATCCATTCTATTATAGCGAGCCCATGTATACAAATCACTATTGTAATATGTCGGCACTGTTGTCTGAAGTTTTACTCCTTCGTGCTCGTAATCGATGGTCAATAATGTATCATTCGAACGCAATAAATTCATGTCTCGCAATTTCGTTTCTTCGTTGGAAGCACTTATGTATGGCCATTTCTCCGACTTCAACGATTCAACTGTCTTGCCACCTATCTTGGTAATTATATCTCCAACAGCTAGTCCTGACTTGCGTCCTTTTTCATCATTATAAAAGCCATTCACCACTAATGAATCGTTTACAAAACTAGTCTCGATAGCGGACATACGCTCGCCCATTCTTCTGGTAATGCTAGAATAATTGCTCCCCGAATAAGATGCATGCGTATCGTGCACTTCTCCAATTAATCGCAACATGGCCATCTTATATTCAGGCTCTGTTTGCGCCAATCCAACTCTATCAATGTATTCTGCTAAAACACTATTCCAATCGCGACCAATTTGATCTCGGTAAGGAAAAAAATATTGAATGGCGTTCCAAAAGCGATAGAGCGAAAGCAAACGATAACCGCCATCTGGAAGATTGATATTCTCATAAGGTGATTCATTTATAAAGACAGGATTTCCTGCTCCAAAATTTTCATATTTCACATAAAAATTATTCCCCGACTTTTTCGAATTAATGATATCGTTCATCATTCCTTTCACCACATCATTAAATCCTGAAGTTTCAACCCACTTGTAATCCGCTTTCATTCTCACTTCTGCATCCTCAGGAAGGACAAGGGTTTTTGCGGTTTTAAAACCTCCCATTGATGCTATCCATTCTGTGATAATATCATTGCGCTCATCGATAGTCGTGCAGGCAAGAAAGGCCGGTAATTTCCTGAATAACTCATAATCCCAATTGTATAATCCATCTGCCACAGCTGGGTGATTGTATTTCAACAAACCCCAAACTTGTCCTACCACAACTAAGGTTTGTTTTTGAAAAAGGGTTAGCGTTTCAAAGTCAATTTTTGATTCATCATCAAACTCATGATCCGAATAGGCTGTTGACTTTCTGCTTCCCTTCTTTCTTGCTTCCGTAATATCAATCCCATCCAAAGTCAAGTGCAAATCATCTACCCAAAGTGTTCCTTGTCCTTTTAAATAGGCTCCGAAAACCAAATTGTCTATGTCGTCGATGTAATTGAGTTCGATACTAAAACGACTCCAATCTGTTGTTCCTTCCAAAGGATATTCTGCCATTTCTTCCATGGCTAACGTTTTACGTTCTTTATCAAGTCGCAATGAAAGTCCAGCAGAACCGACTATGTTTTCGGCACGGAGATAACCGGTTAAAATCAGTTTCCTTCCTTCATATTCAGGGATAATAAAATTTGAAATCGTAGCTTTATCCGTTGCCTTTGCAGAAGACTTCGATTTAATTTGAACAGCCAAAAGTCCATCGTGTGCCTCTGCTTCAAGCTTTTCAAAAGTGTATTCTGAGCCATTACAACTCCACTCATCAGGACAACGTGTATCGCCCCAAGACTCAAAACTACCATTGGGCCATTGGGCCAAAAGTGCGGTAGAACAAGACATTGAAAGCAAAAAGGTCAAGAATAATTTCATATTCGAAAGATACAAAATCCTCTGAAAAACGACAGCCGCTTATCAAATTCTACTGTTAATAACATCTTAAGCCACGGCTTTTTCATCATTTATCGAGAATTATTTTGCATCAGTGAGAACCATTGCCCTTTTCTGTCTGTTGCTCTTTTCATCCTTCACACCATTTCGGTTTGAAGGCAGCCCAACTGCTGGCCCAACAGAAGAGGTGTTGTCATTGCATCCTATGAATGCAAATGGAAACAAAGACCGAATGTTCATTCGGTATTCAAATACACGAATCGGAGATTTGAGTATTCGAATACTTAATGCAGCAGGCGGCACGGTAAAAGAATATATGGACCTCGGAGTGCCTAAAGGATTTCATACAGCATTGCTTGATTTGAGTGAAATGGAATCGGGCAAATATTATATCAAGCTCATTCTTGAAGATGAGACTGGACAGCGCTTTTTAAGCGAGGGCATTTTTTTAGTAGACAATGAATAAAATTCCAAAATGAATAAAGTACTCTATAATGTCACCATCAGTATTGATCCTTCGATAGAAGAGGATTGGCTAGATTGGATGAAAAACGTGCACATTCCAGATGTGATGAAAACCGGTTTTTTTCT
>Ga0315907_10004121_pt1 | contig 16540 bp, 10 predicted proteins | sample LakEriMetagenome_3_FD_203525 | JGI IMG/M metagenome (GOLD analysis project Ga0315907, IMG submission 203525) | Freshwater fungal communities from buoy surface, Lake Erie, Ohio, United States - Buoy 12 MA123 | ecosystem: Environmental > Aquatic > Freshwater > Lake > Lake biofilm | place: USA... | reverse complement strand
ATCTAACTAAGTTCAAATTCGACTGGATCCAAATGGACGAGCGACGCCAAGTCAGGATACGTTCAGGGCTTTCAGAGCATGGTCCTATCGATGGTGTGGTGAATGTGCTGAAATCACTGAACGAACAAGGGATTCCAGCTGCTGTGGTTTCCAGTTCTTCACATCACTGGGTCGATGGATGGTTGGAAAAATTGGGATTGGTCGGTTATTTTCAAGAAATCGTCTGCAAAGGAGATGCGCCGAGAATCAAACCAGCACCTGACTTATTTCTTGAGGCGGCGCGACGTTTAAAAATGGATCCTGCAGAATGTTTGGTGATTGAAGACTCGCTCAATGGACTCAACGCCGCCAAAGCTGCTGGTATGAGGGCGTGGATTGTGCCGAATCGTGTAACGGTTGGTTTGGATTTCAGTCAGGCTGAACGAGTCTTGTCAGGCTTTGCCGAAATGGAGCAGTCAATCCGATAGGATCAAAGCCCTCTTGGGTGGCGCACTGCGTAGCCCTTGCATTGACGTGTGGCAGGTTTCCACATGGGGCCCGTGCTGTCACTGGTGCCGCCCGTGTCGAGTCGGAGCCCAGCAACCGTCATGAATACGTGACCTTTTCGAATATAAATCGTGATCCATTTGCCTTCACCCTTCGACCCATACTTGAAATAGCCGTTCGACGTGAGCGAACCACGGAGCAGACCTGCCTCGCGCAAAACATAAGACGTCGTGCCTGAGCAATCGTATCCATTGTCATGATGACTTCCATGACCGCCACCCCATTTGTAAGGTTTGCCTTGGATTCTATTTCCGGCGGCAATGGCTTTTTTAACTGCAGTCGGAGCACTACGCGGAGCGTAGGCAATGCCGTCGCGGATCAACGCAGTTTTGCCATGCTCAAACCGATAGGATACCGGCCTTTTTGCGTAGACTTGATTTGAGCAAGAATTCAGTGACACACCAAATGCGAGAAGCAATAGGGCGACAAGCGAACGTTTCATGCGGTCACTCTTCCTTAATTTATTAAGGAATTCAAATATTTTCTAAAGGTTAACTAAATCACCTGAGCTTACATTTAAAACAAACGATTGAATCGCTTTAGCTCTATGACTTAGATGGCTTTTTATGCTCGGTCCAAGATCGGCTAATGTTTGTGAATAACCTGTTGGTATAAATAAAGGATCGTAGCCAAAGCCGCCATTACCGGAGGGTTGGCGGGAAATTTCGCCTTCGATCTTGCCGTGGTAATTAGCGATTTCCATACCGTTTTTGGCGAGGACCAGGGTGCATAAGAAGCGGGCGCTGCGTTGGTCTTGATCGGCCATTTCGGTGATGAGGCGTTGGTTATTTTTTGCATGGTTGCCTTCTTCTCCGCCGAAGCTCGACGACCAGACACCTGGGGCGCCTCCGAGGGCATCGACCTCAAGACCTGAGTCGTCGGCGAGCACTAAGCCATCGATGTGGCGGCTGATGCCCAGAGCTTTGAGTCGGGCATTTTCGAGAAAAGTGGTTCCGGTTTCCTGGATTTCGGGGAGATTGGGAAAATTTGTGACATCTAGGATCTCGAAGCGTGTGCCTAGAATGTGGCGGATTTCGTCGGTTTTGTGGGAGTTTCGAGTGGCAATGACGAGGCGAGGGAGTTCAGGCATGAATAATGTTTGGGATTTTTTTTGTCATTCGCCAAGATTTTTAGAATAAATGGGTTTTGTAATGTATCCTTATGAGAATGAAAATTTTAATCAAGCTAGCGATGTATTCGGTTTGTGTTGCGACCATGGTGTCGAGTGCTTTTGCAAGTGCACCCAAAGGCTGGGAGACGGATTTGGATGCTGCGCTTGAAATCGCCAAGAAAGAAAAAAAGGCAATTATGTTAGAATTTACGGGATCCGATTGGTGTCCTCCGTGTATCATGATGGGCAAGAAAGTTTTCTCAAAAGAGGAGTTTTATAAAGAAGCATCCAAGAAATATGTTTTGGTGCATTTGGATTTTCCAAAAGCGGACGAGGAGTTGAAAAAGAAAAACCAACCGCATTTGGAGAAATATAATGTGGAAGGTTTTCCGACTGTGGTATTGTTAGATTCAGAGGGTAAAGAGTTTGGTCGCTTTATTGCCTCAAAATATCCTGAAATTAAATCATTCCTCGAACATCTCGCGCTCTCCCTTGAAAACAAAGATCTAGATTAAAAAATTATGAAAAAACTGATACTAACACTAATGGTCTCTCTTGCAGCCGTCTCATTCTCAATGGGTGCTGAAGGTTTATGGATGCACGATTTTGAAGCAGCCAAAGCCAAGGCAGCAAAAGAAGGAAAACCTATCTTCATTAACTTCACCGGCACAGATTGGTGTGGATGGTGCATTAAACTTGAGAGAGAAGTTTTTAGCCAAAAAGCCTTTCAAGATTATGCGAAGGAAAACCTGGTTTTGGTCGAAGTCGATTTTCCCAAGAAAAAAGAGCAAACTGCCGAGCTTAAAGAGCAAAACAAAAAGCTGGATAAGGAATACGGTGTTGAGGGCTACCCGACCCTGTATTTATTGGACGCCAAGGGCAAAAAGCTCACGGAAGACATCGGCTACCGCGAGGGTGGACCTGAAGCGTATGTCGCTCATCTGAAGAGCTTGCTCAAAAAATAGATTTTAAGAACGCTTTTTGATCTTAAACCCTGCCCAATCAATGAATTGAGCAGGGTTTTTAGTAAGTAATCTCAGCGAAAAATCCTGAGCTAGCCCAACTTTGTGGCCTCTGCCTTTGGGTTAATTTACTCGTGCCAACTTTTTTTCTTCCCATACTGGCTCTCCAGTGTTTTCTTCTCCTCCAGTTGGAAGGCAAACTGCATGCATTTTCTTGCTGCTGTATGGTTTTTCTGGCTGACCAAAACCCAAAAAACCCATGAATCATTTGTCGCTTTTGCGTCATTTTTACATTGCCTGTTGTCTGTCTGTGTTGGCTGTTGCTTCAGCTTCCGCAGCCACTATCTACTGGGATGGCACGACCGCATCGTGGAATACTGCTAGCAATTGGTCGACGGCTTCTGATGCGACTTCGCCAGATCCTTTGGTTATCCCAACCATACTGGATGACCTCATTTTTAATATTACCACAGCCAATGGCGCCGGGTCCATTACGCTGGATGCTGCTCAGGCAGCTAAATCCCTCACTTTTAACAATACCGATACCACCACGCTTTTGGGTGGCGGATCGGCCCAAACGCTTACGCTCGGCATTGGCGGTATCACAGTCGGCGCCTCTTCTGGGCAGGTTACCCTAGGTGATGGTACAGCAGGTAACGATGTGCTAATTAGTCTCTCCCGTGGTGTGCAAACTTGGACGAACAACTCCGCAGCGAATTTCACTTTCAACAACACATCCAGTACTTTCAGTCGGGTCGCTGGATCGACGCTGAACTTCAACAAGGTCGGCGCTGGGAACTTCACTGTGACATCCGGCGTGGACAACGATGCCTCGGGTATCATTGGCAACTGGGCAATATTCGGCACGGGAGCTAACCTGAGATATGCTACAGTGTCCGCTGGCAACATCGTTGGCCTTACTGGCACCACGGCAAACACGGAGGGTGGCTGGATAAGCAGTACTGGCAATTATGAAGTCAATACCACAACCGCTCAGACGCTGACTGCAAGTCGCACGGCAAATACGCTCCGTTACAGTGGGACGGGTCTGTCTATCAGCGTAGGCGCGGCTGGCGCGAATACACTAACGCTCAACGGAATCATGGCCGTGGGAGCTAGCGGCGCACTTACCATCACCCGCTCCGGTACTAGCACCGGAACCGTTGTCATTGGTAGCTCAAACGAGTTGGTTATCACTGGTAATCAGAATGTCTCGATCAACGCTGTGCCAATCACTGGCACTGGCGGAGTCACCATGAGCGGCACAGGTTTTCTGACTCTTGGAGCTAACCCTGCAGCGGCCCACACCTACTCTGGCCCAACCATACTGAACCGTGGTGTCACGATGTTTGGCGGTAATCTCTCAAGCGCCAGCAATCTCATTCTCAACGGCGGTGTTTTCGAGGAATACTGGAACACCAACTTCACACGCACAGTCGGCACGGGTGCAGGACAGGTTCAGATTATCGGCGGTGCCAGCGGCTTCAGCTTGAACGGTGCTACTGGTCAGACCGTGCGTCTGAACAATAACGCTACATTCGAGTTGGTTTGGGGTAGTGCAACCTTCAATCCAAGCACTCTGGTTCTCCAGTCCCAGTATGCGCAAAACGGATCCTCTCTGACTTTCGACAACAAGATTGATCTCAATGGAGTCGACCGTACTATCTCGCAAAATGCAACGAGCACGGCTTCGGCTACTATCGCCCAAGCCATACGCACATCCACTGGCACGGCCGGTATTATCAAGACCGGTCCTGGTAACTTAATTCTCAGCAACACGAACACCTACAACGGCAACACCACCGTCAATCAAGGCGTACTGACTGCTACTACCACCGGAGCCCTGCCCGGTTTCGGCACTGCGGGTCGTCTTACTGTCGCCTCAAATGCCACTATCGCCGTGCGCACCGGTGCCTGGACTGCTGCCAACATCGATTCCCTGCGTGGCGCCGCCACGTGGAGCGCCACCAGCTCGCGTTTAGGTATCGACACCACTGCCGCCAACTTCTCCTATGCCAGCAATATCACCGAGGCGCTCACTCTCAACAAGCTCGGTGCCAACACCCTGACCCTCACCGGCAACAACACCTACAGCGGCGGTACCTTACTCACAACAGGAACGCTTAGCGTGGGCAGTGACACGGCCATACCAAGCACCAGCACGATCTCCTTTAACGGCGGCACCATCCAAAGCAGCGATGCCACCGTGCGGACACTCCCCAACCTGATCGCGCTAAATGGGGATATTAACGTAGGAACCACCGGCAACCTCACCTTTTCTAACACTGGTTCCATGGCCTTGGGAACCAGTCGGACTTTCACCATCAGTGGTGGCACCACCACCTTTGCCCAATCATTTACAGGAAGTGGTTTAGGTATTACCAAAGCAGGTGGCGGAATATTGACCCTTACTGGAAATAATACATTCACCGGGGGCACGACGATCAGTGCAGGTCGTCTCGTCCTCAATAACGATGGCGATGTGGCCAGCAGTGCGGTAACGTTCTCAGGGAGCAACACCGGCTTGACGATCACAGGTGGCTCGGGAGTGAGCTCGATATGGAATAACAATAACGGGAATTTTGGAACCTCGAACAATTCATTTAACAATGTCCAAGTTCTGATTGATGGGGCTGGCACCGCAGGTAGCGCGCGTCTAACCAACGTTGCCATCTTGATTTGGGGCAAAACCGCCACTAACAGCACCCTATCGCTTACCAATGGTGGCCAGATGAACGTCAGTGGTGAGGTCCGGATTGGCGATCCCTATTACAGTACCAACGGCGGTGCTAACATCACGATCGGTGGCGGCACTGCGACCTCGACCTTCACCGGTAACGCAGCTCAGGCATTCTACATTGGCTTTGGTGACAGGGAAAACTCGAATAACAACGTCGTTACCGTCAACTCCGGTGGCGTGCTGACAAGTGTCGGGAACATGTTTGTCGGCGACGTAAACAATCAACAGGGCAACGACCTAGCATCAACGGCCAACAGGTTGACGGTCACTGGCACCGGCACTGCAAGCATGGTCAGCGTCACCGTCGGAAACGCCCGGGCAGCTGGAGCAGTCGTCGGCACCCCCGAAAAGGCTGATGCCAATGTGGTGCAGGTCACCAGCGGTGGTACGCTCACGACCAGTGGGGCCAACTACATCGGCCGCGCTACAGCTAACTTCACACAGGCCAACTCAAATACGATCACGGTCAGCGGAGCGGGTTCAACTTGGGCAGCCGGCAACCAGAATATCTTCGTCGGCTTTACGAGCAACGCCGGTGCCGCATCGAGTAACAACATTCTTACCGTGAGCTCCGGCGGCGCGGTGACTGGTATCAGCGGCTTGACCATTGGATCCGGTTCAGGCACCGAGACCGGTAACAAAGTGGTAATCAACGGCGGTAGCGTCACCGCGACCACCGTCACGATGCAGGTCAACAACACCCTCGAGTTTGGTGTCGATGGTGGCACCCTGACTGGCAACATCGTAAACAACGGTTCCCTGAGCATCGGCTCTAACGTCGACGTTTCCTTAGCAGGTAACATCTCCGGTACGACGGGCACCATTACCCAGAGTGGTTCGGGTAGCACTACGCTCTCTGGCACTAACAGCTACACCGGCGCCACGACCGTGAATGCAGGCATACTGAAATTCACCAAGATGGAGGCGCTCAACAATAACGTGGACACGAACTGGACCGCCGCGAAAATCAACGTCAAGAGCGGGGCTATGCTTGCGTTGAATGTTGATTCCGCTGGAACCAACGGATTTACCTCTGCAAAAATGAACACTCTGCTAGGTAATATTTCCGTGGCCAATACCGCTGCTCAGGGTTTGCAGGCAGGAGCCATCCTCGGCTTTGACACCAGCACCGCGACCGGTGGCACATTTACCCAAGGCAATGCCATCGCCGACTCCACCGGTTCTGGAGCATTCCACGGTGCGATTGGTGTTACGAAATTCGGCACCGGCACCCTTAATCTTGACCAAATCAACACCTACACTGGAGCTACCAGTGTGAATGCTGGAACCCTGATCATCAATGGCACTACGTCGGCGTCCTCGGTAGTTACGGTGGCTAGCGGTGCAACTTTGGGAGGTAGCGGTACTGTCGGCGGTAATACCACAATTTCAGGAATTCACAGTGCAGGTAACAGCCCCGGACTTCTAACTCACTCGGGAAATCTGACCTATAATTCTGGAGCGAGCGTCGTGTGGGAATTGGTCGCCAATACGACCTCCGGTCGTGGTACGAACTTTGATGGAATTAATGTTAGCGGGGCTCTCGATTTTGTTGGTGCAACCAGCTTCAATCTGGTTTTCAACTTCAGCGGAAGCGCGGTGAATTGGCAGGATTCCTTTTGGAGCTCAAGTCGTACAGGTACCAACGGCTGGTTAGTGTATAGCGGTGCGACATCCCTCAGTAATTTTAACAATCTGATACTTACCACAGCCAACTGGCTGGATGGTTCAGGTCAGAACTTCGATACCTACTTGAACGGGAATAGCTTTAGTCTCTATCAAGATAACAACAACGTATACCTAAGCTATCAGGCGGTTCCAGAACCACGTGCTGTCTTGCTCAGTTGCCTAGGGCTCCTGTTCCTGCTGCTGCGGTTCAGACGTCATTGATAGGCAGTATGATGATCACTCGTCGGATGCGTGATACGGACGCAGGAAAATCCTCAGAGATTCCATATCTAACAGTAATCTATCTAGATTAAAGATTATGGAAGATATCGCGGCGCCACGTGTGGATCCAGCGGGTAGATATCCTTCCCATATCTTGGGATGGTAAGATACTGTTCTCGCCGCTGAGGGATTTCACCGATGGTGTAGTGCTAGATCAATTCATAAAAGAGGATAGACGGTGCATGCAAAATGCGAGGGGCGGGAAAGGGAGGGTGAGGGACACTCTGGAGTATCAGGGATTAGACTGGTTCTCAAAAGTCCGAGCAGCAAAGGGACGTTTTAATCTTTGGATTTCGTGCCGCTTCGCGGAAATTGTTCTCAGCGTTCCGGTCTGCGAACGCCGATTTTTGCGTTGTTCTTCGGTTGTGGATGTTCATCCACGCCCTCATCACGCCTTAAACTCGTGCGCCCGCAGACTCGGCCTTTCCCGCACGGACTTTTGAGAAACAGTCTAAGAGTTGTGGTTTGGTAATGGTTTAACGGGAGGATCCTTGGCGTAAGCTGGGATGTAGAGAATACGTTCTGCAACCAAATCTTGGCAAAGCTAGATATTCCTCTTTCTCTTGGAGCACGCATTACGCTTGGTCGGAGCGTAGACACATGAACATCCGTGACCGAGGAGTGACGACGAATGGAGTGGAGCGACATCGAGGGTCGCGAAGCAAGCGCCTACAGGGAGCAGCCGGAGGGCTAGATCAAATAAGGTTTTGCGGATCGGTACTCCTCAATCCTATACGGTGCATGCGGCATGCATCCAAAAATTTCCTGCCCTCTGTTTCGGGAAAGACTTTTGGCAACCAGTCTAAACTATTTTTCCTGCGGCGCAGGTGATGGGTTGAGTTTGAGAGCTTTGCGTATCGCCGCGACCACTGGAGGATGTAATTCGATGCCTTTTGCCTGGCTGTAGGGTTCACCGTTTTGCGGTTTGGTCTCCTTGATTTTTTCACTCAGCCAAGTGTGCATATCGACAATTTGAACTTGATTCGCGTTCATGATTTTTGCCGCAATCGCGTTGTATTCGACTTCGGATCCAGGCTTGAAAAGTCCTTTGGAGTCAGAGCGGATCGGAGGAATGTTTGCCCAAATGATTTGGGCACCGGTTTGCTTGAGGCGCTTGACGATGGCTTCAAGATTTTTTGCATAAGTCTCTGGCGAGGTGGTGCGGACACCGCCGACTTTTTCAGACAAGGCTCGGAAGGATTCCATTCCGGGAGCGCGATGAGTGAGGTCGACGAGGCCGAAGTTGAAGTAAATGAGATCCCATTTTTCACTTCCCAGCCAGGTATCGATTTTGGCTAGGGCGTTGATGGTGTGTGCCGCTTCCTCATGTGGTGTAGGTTGGAAAACGACGCTGACAGCTTTGTTTAGATCTGCGTTGATGGGAGCCATCATGCGGCGATGGAAATCATCGCCGAGGATGAGAACTTTTGGCGGAGTGCTCTCAGCGTAGCCGTTTCCCTGAAGGATCAGGAAGGCACAGGCGATGCCAAACAAGGAGCGTAAAGACATCGGATTAGGCGAGAATTTCGGTCATTTCTCCGGTGCTGTCGGCGAATTTTTCCGTTGGCACGTCGACGGCGTTGAGGAGGGTGGTGTAGAGGTTCGCTAAAGGAACTTTCTTGTCGCCCTCGAAGGCGTGGAGATTGCCGTGCTTGATGCCGAGCTTGCCGCCGCCCGCGATTTGGATCGGGTAGTTTTTGGTGCTGTGGGAACCGTGAGGGTGGGCAGAACCCCATATAACCGCGGTATGATCTAACATATTTCCATCACCTTCCGGAGTGTCACGCAGGCGTTTAAGGAAATAGGCATGTTGCTCGGCGCGCCACTTGTCCCAATCGCCCGAGTATCCTTCAGGGCGTTTGTGGGCGATGTCGTGGGTGGCACCCTTGTAGCCGAGGACGTAGGTCGCGTAGTTCCAGAGTTCGCTGCCTTGAGACTGCTCGCTTTCTAACATAAGAGTCGCGTAGCGAGTGGAATCGGTGCGGAATGCAAGATAGATCAGGTCATACATGCAGCGGATGTATTCCTGGGGATCCTTATGCGAGACTTCGATGTTGAGACCTTTGGTGTCGACCTGTGCAAGCGGCTTGTGAGTCCATTCGCTGGTGCGCTCGACGCGTTTCTCGAGTGTACGAATGGATTCGAGATACTCCTCTACTTTTTGTTGGTCTTCGTGACCGAGGCGGCGCTTGAAGCTGCTGCTTTGATCCATCATCAGATCGAGGACGCTGGCGTCGCGTTTGAGATTGGCGCGGACATTCTCGACGCCTTTTCCGGCGTAGGGATTAAAGAGGCCGTTGAAGATTTCCTGGGGTTTTGAGAGGGAAGGAATCGGTTGGCCGGGGCCGCGATGGGAAAGGGTCTTGGTGCGGCCGTAGGCACCTGTTCCGCCCTCGGTGCCGAGAACCAGGGAAGCGTAGCGGGTTTTGTGGCCGTGGTATTTTGCGGCGACCTGATCGATGGAAATGTTATTGGTTCTTTCCAAGCCGACCATGTCCGCGCCAGTGGCGAAGACGTCTCCCGAGCTATGTCCGCCAAGTGCCCAGCCACCTTTGTGATCGAGGCCGCGGAGGTAGCTGATTTCATTTTTCAGATCGGCAAACGGTGCGGAGGATTTGTTGAAGGTGAGCGGTCCGGTCTCTCTGCAGGGCCACCAATCCCATTCGTGATGGGGTTTTGTAAGTAGAGGAATGCCTTCAGGGCTGCTGGGCATGTAGGCACCATAGGCGAAGTAGCTGACCATCATGCGCTTAGGAATTTCTTTTCCGGCGGGAACGGTTGCGCCCATTGCGCGCCCCATGCAGTTCAGAAGAGGTAGTGCGAGCGCGATACCGCCGCCTTTGAGCATTTCGCGGCGGCTGAAGTGCCAGGATTTTTGTGAACTCATAGCTAATTTGGATTTTGTCTGGTTTCGTTAAAAGCAGCGCTTTGGCAAACTTTGATGATCATGTCGCGGAGAAGGTAACCGTCTTTTTCGGATTCGCTCAGGATTTTCTCGATTTCGAAGCGGTCTTTGTAAGTTAATTCACGGCCGATGGCGTAGGATGTGAAACGACGCAGCATGTTGCTGGCCACATCATTCAAACGGTCCTTGATAAGAAACTCTTTCAGTTCCTCCATGCCGTTCACCGATGGGCCGTGAGGCACTCGCGCTTCTGCTTCCACTTCCACCGTGTTGATGGATTCCAGATACTTGTTGTAGCCATTGAGGTCCTTATCCAAGGCGTCTGAAAACGGTCTGACCTTGACGCCTTCTTTGGGGGTTTTGGGCTGGAATTTTCCGACGGCGTTGTAATGTTCAAAAGGAATTCCCCATGGATCGAGGCGCACGTGGCAGTCGTTGCAGCTTTCCTGAGTCCGGTGCAGGGCGAGAAGATCCTTGATGGAAAGGGCTTTTTCAGCGGATTTTCCGGCGGTATCGGTGAGTGCTGGGACGTCGGCTGGTGGGGGTTTGACCTCGTCTCCGAGGACTGCTTCACGGAGCCAGACAGCGCGGTAGATCGGGTGCGGGGCGGTTCCCGTGCCATTGCCAACGAGGATGGAGCCGTGAGTGAGGAGCCCGCCCAAGCGCTGCTCGGGCTTGATGGAAACAGGGCGGAACTTCATGCCTTTTACTCCTTCGATCCCGTAGTGTGCGGCGAGAGGCTCGTTGAGGTAGGCGAAGTCGGAATTTACCAGATTGGACGCACCCGCGTTGCGTTTGATGAGTTCCGCAACGAACCCGACGGTTTCATCGACCATGTGATCGCGGATCGTAGGAAGGTATGGCATCTCAGTGCCCGCGCGCTCGCCGGCAGGCACGTAGTAGAGGAAACGCGGGAAGACATCCGAGTTGATGGGAATGGTTTTGAGTTTATCGAGACTCATCCATTGGCTGGTAAAATTTCTGATGAAATCCGAGGAGCGTGCATCGGCCAGAAGGCGTAGCGTTTGTTGTTCGATGACGGCCTTGTCTTTGAGTTTTCCATCGGCAGCGAGTTGGATGAGTTCCCTGTCGGGCATGGAGCCCCAGAGGAAATAGGAAAGCCTCGAGGCGATTTCGTAGTCGGGAGGGACGACTTTTTCGTCGGCCACCGTGTGATAGAGAAACTGTGGCGAGATCAAGACCATGGCCAAGGTTTCCCGTATGGCCGCCTCAAATGATGGCGCGTCTTTTCGGATTAGCGCATAAATATTTTCAAATTGGGCGACCTCATCTTTTTCCGCCGGGCGTCGGTACGCGCGGGACATGAAGCGCCCAAGAACTTCTCTAACATATTTTTCGGGATTGGTCTCGCGATCGGGTGAGTCGAACAAGATGGCTGTGTGATGCGCGGGCGGCCATACGTCTGTGATCGGTCCTTCGAACTCCATCCAGTTGATCACCGCACGCGGCATTTCCATTTGTCGTGGCCAATGATGGTAACGGTTGTTGTCGTTCAGTGTGCCATCATCGTGGAGATTCTGAGGAGTAATCGACAGATTGCTAGAAACTATCATTCCTTGCTTGTTCGGCTGCATTGTCTCGACTGGGAAATTTTCAATCCTGCCACGGAGCTCAAAGATTTCCGGATTGTCAGGCGAGTTGCTCAGGTAGACCGTGCCAACGGGTTCGACCTCAAGTGTCGAGCTATTCACCTGAAGATCGTATCCCATCACCAAGCGCAGAGGAATTTCTTTCACGCCTTCGGTAAGGATGGCTGAAGCTTGAAAACGAATGCGAAACTCTCCGGTAGCGGGGAATCCTTTGAGTCCCATTCCCTGTCCTGCCGTACCGCGCCCGTTGATCCAGATGCCCACTTCGTCATTCGCTTGGCCCATCGTGTTGCCGGTTGGTTTCCATTCCGTTCGGGTTTTAAAAACCTCAGGCTTCACGGGATCGACGATGGCGCTGGCCATCGCGCGACGCGCGGTTTCAAGATAGCGATCCACTTGCTCCGGCCCCATGAGCATGAAGTCCGCGGTGTTGTTGAACTTGTAGGGTGCGATAGGATCTTCGGAGAGTCCGTCGATGAGTTTGAGATCAATCCCTAACAGATCTCGCATCGTATTTTCATATTCGAAATTTGTCAGCCTGCGTGCGATAGGAGTGGCTTCATGTTTTTTCGCATTTTCGACATAATCGCGCAAACCACCTTTGATCCATTTCGCGACCGCTTGCCTCTCGGCGTCGTCAGGTTGGGGTTCGTCTTCCGGGGGCATTTCCTTGAGCTCCAGAACATCAAGAATGGTTTCCCAGCGCTCGAGTTCCTGGCCAGCGGTAAGATCGCCATCGAGAGTGTGGAGGGTGATCTTGCCCTTGCTCTTTTCAGGACCGTGACATTCGACACAGTGTTTTTCGAAGAAGGGTTTTACCTGAGCCTTGAAGCCACCTTCACCCAAGGGAATTTCAGCGAAGGTGGACCCGATACTCATCAAGAATGAAAGCACGGTAAGAATCGGGTGATGACGATTAAAATACATGTAATAAATACTTAGATATGGAGTTTGCTTAGTCCTCTTTCAGGGGCGTTATTGATCCCAATTATGGTATCAGCAAAGAGCTTGGTTTGCTTGCTGAAAATAGACTAAGTTGCCGCTGATGTCCAAAATTCGTCTTTTCCATGGATTCTAACAAAATCGTCATCGCAATCCTCAAAATTCCATTGTTGGGCGGTGTTTAATGATCATTATTTGATTTTTTGATATTTCAATTATGGAAGGCAAAGTCGTTTATTCGTAGTTAATTTAATGGGTCTTAATCGGGGATGAACAGATATTTCTGTGCTTGAGGTCTTTTCGTGGCAAGCGAGCAGGGTTTTTCTTTTCATTGGGGCGAGGATTGAGCAAGTTTCCCGCCCAACGCAGACCATGTCCGAATCACGCAAACCATTTCCATTCAGCCAATTTGAACCCAAGTGGCAATCCCGCTGGGATGCAGAGAACACGTTCCGCACGCCAAATCCGGGCGAAGCAAGTTTTGATGTCACGAAGCCAAAGTATTATGTGCTCGATATGTTTCCATATCCGAGTGGCGCGGGCTTGCATGTCGGACATCCTGAAGGCTACACGGCGACGGATATCATCGGACGCTACAAGCGCATGCGTGGGTTCAATGTGTTGCACCCGATGGGTTATGATTCGTTTGGTTTGCCTGCGGAACAATACGCGATCAAGACCGGTCAGCATCCAGCGATCACGACTGCTACGAATATCGAAAATTTCCGCCGTCAGCTGAAATCGCTGGGCTTTGCCTACGATTGGGAGCGTGAGATCGCGACCACGGACCCAGAATATGTGCGCTGGACTCAATGGATTTTCTTGGAGATTTATAATTCCTATTTCTGTGAGGAAACGAATCGTGCTCGGCCGATTTCAGAGCTTGAGGCGAAGGGCTGGAGTCGGGAACAAATTGATGCCGAGCGTTTGGCCTTCGTTGCTGATACGCCAGTATGGTGGTCGCCAGATCTCGGAACGGTGTTGGCGAACGAAGAAGTGGAAGAATGGAAATCGAAAGGTCACACCGTGGAGCGCAGGCCTCTGCGTCAGTGGATGCTGCGGATCACGAAATACGCGCAACGCTTGATCGATGAGCTCGACACACTTGACTGGCCAGAAGGGATCAAGTTGTTGCAGAAAAACTGGATAGGTCGAAGCGAAGGGGCGGAGGTGAAATTTCAAATTTGCCATACGGCTATGAGAAATGACTCCGTTGATAAGGGTAGTTCGCTAACGCTCACAGGTCATTCAAATTTCAATTCTCAAGTTGAGGTTTTCACGACGCGTCCTGATACGCTTTTTGGCGCGACCTATATGGTTCTCGCACCAGAGCATCCGTATGTTCCGTTGATTACAACTGAGGAAAATAAATCTGCGGTAGAAATCTATCAGAAATCCATTGCTTCGAAGTCTGACTTGGATCGGGGTGATTTAAATAAAGACAAATCCGGTGTGTTCACGGGTGCTTATGCGGTGAATCCCGTTAATGGTGAGCAGATTCCGATCTGGATCGCGGATTATGTCATGATGGGCTACGGCACCGGAGCCATCATGGCGGTGCCGGCGCATGATGATAGGGATTTTGAATTTGCTCAGCGATTTGAACTTCCGATCAAGCAAGTGGTTCAAGGGGAGCGCGGGCGTCCCGCCCGCTTCTTCTCTTCGGAGAGCACTATCGCAGAAACCAAGCATAAGCTTCCTCACTGGCAGCAAGGTGAAACCGCCTGCTTTGTCACATGGCGCTTGGATGATAGTCTTCCCAAAGAAATCATCGAAAAATGGGAAGCTGAACGCAATACGTGGCTTGAATTTAACCCAAAACCTTGGGGCGAAGCTTTGGAGAAGGAATATCACGAAAAATTTTCAGATCGGTTAGATGAATGGCTCGATAGCGGCGCGGGCTCATGCGCATTGAAGGATCCGAGTATACGTAAAGTAGTGTCGGATGCTCTAACTCATTTCGATAGTGAGCGGTATACGCTTCATGCCTTCGTGGTTATGCCAAATCACGTACACGTGCTTTTTTCTCCCCTAGACGGCCATGAGCTCGCGGACATCTTGCATTCGTGGAAAAGCTTCACATCCAAGCAGATTGGGAATCAGCTGGGCAAGGACGGGCGATTCTGGCAACCGGAATATTACGATCAGCTCATTCGTAATGAGCGGCACTTCTTTAAAGTGGTTGAGTATATCTTGGAGAATCCGGTCAAGGCAAGGCTCTCCGTAGATGCGTTTACGCTCTGGACCGGTGAAAATGCGGGCGGGACGCCCGCGCTCCCTTATACCGCTGCTGGAACTGCTGTGAATTCCGGTTTTCTTGATGGCTTATCTACAGCTGATTCTAAGAAAAAGATTATCGATTGGTTGGTTTCTAACAACCAAGGCAAGCGCAAGATTCAGTTCAAACTTCGCGACTGGTTGTTCTCCCGTCAGCGTTATTGGGGTGAGCCGTTTCCAATCATCTGGAAAGATGGTCAGCATTATGCGTTGCCCGATGATCAGTTGCCGTTATTGGCTCCGCCATTGGATGATTACAAGCCATCTGGTACGCCTGATCCTTTGCTTTCCAAAGCAACCGAATGGGTGAACTTGCCAGATGGATTCACTCGTGAAACCAACACCATGCCGCAATGGGCGGGTTCGTGTTGGTATTATCTCCGTTATTGCGATAACAAAAATTCGGATCGATTCATTTCAAAAGAAGCCGAAGCCTATTGGACCAGTGACAAGCCAGGCATGGTCGATCTCTATGTCGGCGGAACCGAGCACGCGGTGTTGCATTTGTTGTATGCGCGCTTCTGGCACAAAGTGTTGTTTGATCTCGGTCATGTCAGCACGCCTGAGCCGTTTCAGAAGTTGGTGAACCAAGGACTGATTCTTGGAGAGGATGGTCAGAAGATGTCCAAATCACGTGGCAACGTGGTCAATCCCGATGATGTGGTAAAAGAATACGGTGCTGATTCCCTACGCCTTTATGAAATGTTCATGGGGCCGCTGGAGCAAGTGAAGCCATGGCAGATGAAGGGTGTGGAAGGGGTTTCTCGTTTCCTCGCTCGCGTCTGGCGCTTGGCGATCACTGAGGAAGGTGAAGTTTCCGATAAAGTGGTGAGCGAAGCTTGCACGGATAAAGAACTCAGCCGAGTGGTGCATGAAACGATCAAGAAAGTTGGCGAGGACATCGAGAAATTGAGTTTTAACACTGCGATTTCACAAATGATGATCTGCACCAATGCATTCACTCAGGCAGGAAAAGTTCCAGTGAAGGAATTCATTCAGTTTCTCACCGTGCTCAATCCATTCGCGCCGCATCTTTCCGAAGAGATCAACGAACATGTTACTAAAGCTTTCAATCTTCCAACCGCATCGCTCTCAGAATCGGTCTGGCCGGCGTATGATGAGCAGGCATTGATCCGCACCGAATGCGAACTTGTCGTTCAAGTGAATGGTAAATTGCGGGATCGTATCTGGATGGCGATGGATGCCTCGGAAGACGACGCGAAAGCATTGGCGTTTGCTTCTGAAAAAATCAAGGAACTCACGGAAGGAAAAGAACTCCGCAAGGTGATCTACGTTCCAGGCAAGATCATGAACTTGGTGGTGAGTTGATGGAATTACGTTATTGGTTATTGGTTAATTTATAATCCCTTCTAACTTTTAACCATTAACGTATAACTCCCTAAAATCCGCAGTTTAAACTGCGGATTTTAGCATCAAGCGTGATGCAGCAGGATCGAGTTTGCGGCGAAGTGATCAGATAAGATATCGGAGACGATG
>Ga0315907_10004120_pt1 | contig 16540 bp, 12 predicted proteins | sample LakEriMetagenome_3_FD_203525 | JGI IMG/M metagenome (GOLD analysis project Ga0315907, IMG submission 203525) | Freshwater fungal communities from buoy surface, Lake Erie, Ohio, United States - Buoy 12 MA123 | ecosystem: Environmental > Aquatic > Freshwater > Lake > Lake biofilm | place: USA... | reverse complement strand
CCGCAACCCAGACCCATCGCGAAAGGAAACCACAGCCCACCTGACAGGATCAAAAAACCCCGCATCCCCAAAACCCGGGTCAAATCTGCGTGGCAAACCCGGGTCAGCTCTCGGCGGCATTCAACACGTGCGTGATCTGCTGGGTGACAAGGGCACTGTCGAGCTGACGGGGCTGATTGGCTATTATTCGCTGCTGGCGATGCAGTTGAATGTGTTTCGCGTGGAACCGCCGGAAGGGACTGCCATTCCCTGGTGGTGAGGCTTTTGTCCGGCGTCAGCGCCTATGGGACCAAACTGGCGATTTGAGCAACGGAAGATTTCTGGCTCATCGTAACCCCAAGGAGAGTGAAGATGAGCCCGAAGTCCTTCGGGCTACCCGTCTGGGTGCCAGATGAAAAGCTAGCCACGATATTTGCCGCGCCGCGAGCAAGCACCATTCTGCCGAGGATAAGATCCGCATCGTCCTGGTAGAGCTTCGCCGAGAGGAAAGCGTCACTTCGTAGTTCGGCAGCATGGGGTCAGCCGTTCTCCCACTCGATGCAAAAATGCCCAGAGAGTTTCTCCTTTTCGGGCCCCTTTCCTACGCCACCTCCCCTTACGAAAACATGCTCTCAGCCCTGGCTGAGCTTGGAAATTTGCGAGCTTTTCGCCAGAAACCTTGATGGTGCGAGGGCGGAATGGTTGGGCTTTTTCTCTCCGAATCGGGGGATTCTCTCCAAAGCTTGAGGGTTGGCCCATTTTTCCAACAAGGTTTAACGCGTTGATCTGAATGGTTTTTGTTATGCTGCGGCGCAGCATGAGCTGGTGAAATAGATGCCCCGGCGAATGGAACTGGGGGCGGAAAAAAGGCGGCATACCTTCACTGCGAGCCCCATTTTATGCATTAAACTCTCGTCTTTCCTGATCTGACCGGTGGGCTAGCCTCGGCACAGGCGACCATCGCCACCATGCCGATCACGAACCTGCAAGATCCGCAGCCGCGCCGGCGCGCGCGCCTGATGGGAAGCAGCGCGACCATCACCGCTGATCTCGGGGCGGAAGTGCCGGTGGATTGCGTGGCGCTGATTTCCACGACGCTTGGCGCGGGCGCCATGGTGCAGGCGCGGCTTTCGAATGCCGCGAATTTCAGCGTGACCCTTGCGGACACCGGGCTGCTGAATGCCGAGGCGCAGGATGAAAGCCAGGGGAATGTTGTGCTGGTACTGCCAGCCCCAGTCACTGCGCGGTATCTCCGCATTGACCTGACCGATGGTGCAGCGCCCTACATGGATATCGGGCTGCTTGTTGCGGGGCAGCTTTGGCGGCTGCTGCGCGGCACTGCTTATGGCATTCGCGAAGGCCGCGTGATGCTCGACCGCCGTGACCGCAATCCTTACACCGGCGCCGAGTTTCCCGTCCCGGCCATCGTGAACCCCCGCATGGCGGCGTTCACCCTCCCAGCGCTTTCCACCGCCGAAGCCCGCAACCAGCATCGCGATATGCTGCGGCGCCTCGGCGCTGCACGTGACACGCTTTGGATAGCGGAGCTTTCCGACAGCATGGCCGAGCGCAACCGACGCGCCATCTGGGGGCGATGAACGTGCCGGGGGAGGGCGCCGCCATCAGCCGGGACAGCCTGTCGCTGGCGTCGCGGGGGTTTAGGATGGTGGAGAGGGTGTGAAGGGGACGGCAAGAACGATCAAATGCCCTTTCAAGCCCCTATGGAGGGTTTGCCGAAACCCATCAATTTGGAGATGACAGGCCAGACAAAAACTACCAATCTCATGACTGGCTGAAGCCTGCTTCAAATGCGTTCACCGTTAGAGGAATATCGAAAGTGTACACTATATCTTTGGTTTTAACATAGAGAAACTTCATGCAATGATTTTTCATTCTCCGATCCTTCATTTGTCACTCCGGAATCGACAACCAAAGCACACGCAGCAGCTTAAGCCATAAAGATTGACACAAATAGAAAATGACAACGAGGCTGAACATGACGCTAGCCTTAATATCATTTAGCCAATGCAAGGATGAGCGAAATACGCCAAATTCCACATGATCTGATATGATCTTTGTGTATGCGTTTACTGACTTGAGTAATTCTAGCACCTCGACTGGAGCAGTCCTACAAGCCCGCGCCTCGTGCTGCAACTTCTCTCGAAAGTCACGCCACTCTGAAGGGTTATCTAAGGCTAGTTGAAGTTGCCTAGCATGTGTCACAAATGCCACCACGGCTTCTCTGAGTTGGCTTGTAGAACAACACGATTGCGGTGCACCAGTTGCGCAATCTGTAAGCGCTTGGACAGCAGAGTCGGCTTGCATGAACAAAATTAGTCGATCCGATTCTGTTCTTTTCTGATCAAATACTGGGATGATGGCGGTTACAGACGCTACTATGCTGATCACCGCACAGACCTCGAACGCAGAGTCCACGATCCATTTCAAGTGGGTCCGCGATTCTCCTGAATATCGACGATAAGCCAGTGCCAGGATGCTAACGACCAGCATCGCTGTAACCGCGACTAGGAGATTGAGCCTGAATAAATATGCCGCAGCGGCAGCAATAAGCGGTGTCCCCGCCAAAAAAATGATCGGCATAGTTGCAAAAATAGACATTTGGCGCGCATACCTGTGCTTACGGTGTGATAACAATCACCAGCCGCTCCGCGTGTACCCCGCGCCTTGCGAGCCGCCCGGCGGCTCCTGTCGCACGCGCCAAACGGGTCCGGCGCAGCAGCGGCAGCAGCAGCCGGTGGATCAGCACGCTGTTCAGTTCGCGCCCGTAGCACTCGTGCAAGCCGTGACCGAAATGCAGGTAGTCCGCGTCCGGGCGGCCGGGATCGAAGCGGCGGGGCTCTGCAACTCGGCGCTCGTCCACCATGGCCGACGCGATAGCGGCCAGCACCTCCGTTCCCGCCGGCACTGCGCGTGCGCGCGACGTCCCAGCGGCGAGCGTGCCGTCGCGAACCGCGACACGCTGGAGGGCGGGCGCAAGGGGATCAAAGCGCATGGCTTCGCGTACAATGCAGCGAAGTGCGGTTTCGTCGCCCGCGCGGGCCGCGCGCTGCGCACTCGCCAACGCGTCTGGCCGGCGCAGGAGCTGGTTGAGCGCATTGGCGGCCAGCATGGGCGGCTGTGGCGGGCCGCCGACGAGGAGGCAGAGCAACGCGGTGCGGATCCGCGCATCGGTGAACCAGGGGTCGCGCTCGGCCTCCCTCCGCAATGCTCGACCGAGCAGGTCGTCCTCCGCGCTCCCGCCGACCCTGCGCGCGGCGACGGCGGCCGCGACATGCGCGCGCATCGCCTCTGCGAAGGGCCGCGTCTCGGCTTCTGTCGGGACGGGGCCGCCGCCGAACTGAAAGCCAAAAAGACGCGTGCCCCATACCGCCAAGCGGTCCGGTAGGCCCTCTACCGGGGGCACGCCAAGCCACCCAGCGATGGAGTCGAAGGCGGCGCGGCGGAACAACTGGACCACCTCCACCTCGCCCATATCCGGCAGGCCCGCCTCGACAATCGCAGCAGCGTCCCGCCCCACCCGATCCGCATCACCGGGCAGGTGGAGCAGCCCGCGCAGCGCGCGCAGCGCCGCCTGGTAGTCCGGGCCGTCCTGCAGCCCCAGCAGGAAAGGCTCGTGGCCGGTGATGGCCGCCAGCCGCTCAGCATAGGGCGCGGCGTAGGTCGGGTCGTTGCGGAAGACCTCCCGCACGTCGTCGTGGCGCAGCGCGACCACGATGCGGCCGAAGCGAAGGGGGGAGACCGGCCGCAGCGCCGCGGCTAGGGTCGGTGCCAGGGCAAGGCCGAGGCGCCAAGCGAACCGAGCGCCCGGACGCATTGGCCACAGCGCGTCGTCTGTCTCCGTCGTCACAGCGCGTCGCCCGGACGCCCCGTCGCGGCAATGTAGTCGAGCGCCGCGATCCCCGGCAGGAAGAAATACTCGCCGCCGACCAGGCGGACGAAGGTTTCCACCTGCAGCGCGTGGCGGAAGGGCTCAGCCTGGATTGTGAAGCGCCCTTGCGGACCGACCAGCGGGTCCTGCTCGTTGCGCAGCCCCGCGAAATCGGCGTTGAGAAGCCAAGTCTGCTGTACGAATTCGAAATGCCGCGCGATGTCGGTGTTGAGGCACATGAAGAGCAGCCCGCGGCTCTCCTGTTCCGGCGCCGCGTCGTAGGCGGCGCCGTATTTCCGGGCGCGCCGGAGGATACGGTGGTTGTTGGCCGCGCGCAGCAGCGTCTCGGCATCCTCCGCCGTGGGGGCGAGCCCGTCGCGGGGATGGCCGCGGCGGACATGCGAGCCGAGCGGGCAACCGAGGCCGTGAGGGTCGTCGGCCAGGAAGAGAAACTCGTTATCGGGCGCACCGGCGGGCGGCAGGCCAGGGCGCGACCCCTTTGGACAGAGCAGGTGGCCATCGCGCGTGCGCCCGACAACGCGCTCGGCGATCCACGCGCCGGTGACCGGCTGGGGCAAATCCGGCGCTGAGGCGTTGAGCCGGGCCGCCGCCGCCTCCATGGACGCCCAGAAGGCCGGTACATCCTGGTGGAGCTGACGTACAACGAGGTAGCTGCCGTGCTTGCCTAGGTCGGCGAAATCCTCGGCCTCGGGATGCGGTGGCAGGCCTTTAAAGGCTTTCCAAAGATCCGCGCGCGGCGGCGGGGCGGCCTGCGGGTCCGGCCTTGCCACGCCGGGTACGGGCGGCAGCTCGCCATGGGTGTTGCGGAAGCCCAGCAGTACCTCACCGAGCGGCACGCCATTCAGGCGGTCCCTCTCGGTCACCGGTACGCCGCCCCGCTCGACGGCGCGGGAGGTGGGGTCCGCGTCGTAGGGCAGCGGCTGGGAGATGCCATCGGCGAAGCCGAAATGCTCACGGCTGATGCCGGTCGCCTTGTCGCGCTCCTCGACGTTCATCTCGAGTTCGAGCGCGCGGACCGTCGCGACGCCGTATCCGCGGAGGACAGCGGCAACCTCTTCGCCCCAGGACGCGGCGTCGGCGTCAGTCTTCCCATAGAGCAGCAGGAGCGCATGCGCGGTTAGTGGGGTGGGTGGCGGAGGCGGATCGGGGCTGTCGTCGGTGTAGTCCACGGCATAGGCGCGGGCGGGGCGGGGCGGCGCGTCCGGCCCGGGGTTGCCGCTCCAGTCCGGCCCGCCCGCCTGCACGGTCGGCTGCCATGCTCCGAAGCGCCGGTCGCCGAGCCGCCGCGCGCGGTCGATCTGGAACATCCCCTCGCGGAAGGGCAGCGAGAAGGATTTCAGCGTCTCCGGCGCCAAGCCGAGGGCGCGCAGCCCGCTGTAGGTGAAGGCGATCGCGGCCGCACGGTCGCCGCGCTCCGAGCGCGCGCGCAGCGTCGCATCGGTGACCGGGGCGACGGCGCGCAGTGCGTCGAGCCAGCCGGGCCGCGCGCCGGTCGCATCGAGCAACAGCGCGCGGCCCTCGGGCAGCCAGCCGAAGCTCGACGCGACGATTCCCTGCGTCTGCCGGGCCACGTCGGGTGAGAGCGCCCAGGTGGAGGGCTTCGCCTCGGTTACAGCAGACGCAGCCATGCGGCAGCCTCCTCATCGGAAAGGGAGAGGGCGCGGAAACCTTCCGCGATCGCACTGTGGCGCTCGATGCGGTCCACGGTGAGCTTCGGGTACGCGCTGTACCAGAAACGACTGACGGTGCGACTCGCCAGCGCGTAGGTCTTGAACTTCCGCCCGTCCGCCGCGCCGTCGCGGACCAGCCAGTTCGTGCGTGGGAAGCCCACGCTGCAACTCCAGGCGAGCGTGGTACCAAAGTGCGCCTTCTCGATGAAGTCGTCGAGGTAGCTCGGCCAGGAGTGGTCGAAATTCGAGAGGAAGACGAGGCGGCTGCCATTGTCGAGAAAGGACCAGTGCGCGAAATGCACCGTCCGCATCGACCCTAAATAGCCCGCGCGCGTGTCTGGCCGGACGCGGAGCACGAGGTGCAGGGCGCTGTGCCCGGCGCGGATCACCAGGCTGCGCATGATCCCCGGTCGGATCAGCACGAGCGAGGCCATGTGGTTCTGCGTGACGCGGTCCTCCCGCCGGACAATCTCGGCGAGAGTCTGTGGATCGAGCGGGGGGAGGTCCTGCGGGGCGTCGCGGCGCTCGTTGTGGCGCACTAGCCAGGCTAGGCCGAAGACGAGCGGGACAAGCCCCGCGATGCCCCAGGCCGTGGCGAGCAGCACCTGATCGAGCAGCGCGCCGAGCCCGACGCCCGGTGCCTGCCCCGCCAGCGTCAGGAGGATGAAGCCGATGGCGGGGAGCAGAAACAGCAGCAACGGCGCGGCGATCAGCGCCAATACAAAGGCGGCTACGAGTCGCCCATTTCCGGCGGGTTTGCCTCCCGCTCCGGCGGTGGTGGGCGGCGGCGTCGCGCGCGGGGCGCGTGGCGGCATCAGCCCCGCCCAGCCGCCCTCGCCGCGCAGGCCGAGCGCGGCGACCGTGGCGAGCACCGCGACAACGGTGAGGTAGAGCGGCGTGCCGAGCGCGGTGTGCAGCAGCGCGCCTGGCAGCAGCAGCGCGGCGAGTATAACCGCAGCGAAAAGCCAGAGGCGCAGCACGTCCAGCCAGTCCTCGCCGGCCGGCATGCGCGTTGGCGCGGGGAGATCAAGCCAAGGGAATTGGGGCGTGATGCGCGAGCGGAGCGCGTCGTGGATCGCGCACGGCGCCATCGCTCGGTAGGCGGCGGTGGTGGCGGATCGCGCCGCCTGCGCCACCTCCTCGGTCGCGCCCGGCTGCGCCTTCGCCGCCTGGTAGGCCACATCGCCGTCGAGTTCGGCCTCGATCGCAAGGGCCAGCGCGGCCTCGGCGCGGATGCGGTCGCGGGAAAGGCCGCGATTGCCCTGGTGGGAGGCGCTCGGCCAGTGGGTCACGCGCTCCAGATACGGGGCGACGGGCGCCCGCGATCCGATGGCGGTGATGGCCTTGAACAGCACCGCCTTGCCGTCGCGAGGCTCCTTGCAGCAGCGCAGCAGTTCGCGTAGCCGTTCCTCGCCGAAGGTACGCTCAAATTGCGACCAGAACGGGCCGGGCAGGCCGTCGAAGTTCGCTTCGATCACCAGCAGCGGGTCATAGGAGTTGTGCCGGAAGAGGCAGATTGAGAGGAAATGCGCCGACGGGATCCCGGTTTGGATCTCGGGGAAGTTGCCGCGCTCTGGGTCCTCGACGGCATCGAAGTCCCGTCGCAGATTGTGCACGAGGCGCGACAGGACGTCGGCGCTTTCGGGCTTCACCTCGAGTGGGACGCAGAGGATGGTTTGCGACATCGTCCTAGCTCCCGCGCGCTACGCCGGTGAAGGGCGTTCGCCCAGGCCGGAAATAGTTGTGTAGTGGCTCGCCGCCGAGCTGGCGGAAGGAGCGAGCGCCACTGCCGCCCAGTGCAGCCGTGAGCGTGGGCTGCCTTGCCACGAAGTTGCACAGCCGGGCGTACAGCGCGTCGGAGCCGCCCGTCCAGCCTGCCGGCCAAGCGTGCCGCCCGTCGCCTACCGCGCACCATTGCGGCGGTGCATCGGGATCGTGTTCCACGCCTTGCATGGTCCGGGCCACCTGCCAGCAGTAGCGCATTACCTGACCTACCTCATCCGCGCTCCGTGGCAGCAGCGCGTCCTCCACCGGGAAAACGAGCCTCGACCCAGCGCCCACGGCAAGCGGCCGTGCGAAAGTTGCAGACAGGGCGCTTGAGCCGAGAGAGCCTATGACGAGACGCGCACTACCCCCAGCCGCCGAACCGACCGGCCCACCAGCCAGAGCCCCCGAAAGTGCCTCAAGTTGTGCGCGAAGCGCCTCTAGGTTCGCGGGCGCGCCGGCCACAGCACCGCTCGTGCCCAGTCCGGGTGTCTGGTTGGGCTGCCGCTGGTTAGGAATGATGGCCGCGGTCGCGTCGAGTGCGAGCCGCGCAACAAACTGGTTGGATTGCGCGAAGTTGTAGGTCACGCCGCCTGCGTACAGGACCCGCGTTGCGATACTGACCTGCGCCGAGCCCCTTCGTGGCTCGCCGCCACGGCAGACGCGGGCCAGCTCAGCCGGTGCGCGCTGGGCCAGCAGCCTGAGGATCGAGAGCGGTCGCGCCGCGCTGTCCCCTCGGACCAACGCGATGAGCATCCCCCAGGCGACGTCGTTCTCAATCTGCAACTGCTGCAGGTCCTTCAGGTCGATGGACAGCGCGACGGTGCCGCCGCCGCCGAGGCCGACATTGCCAGCGAAGTTTCCCATCAGGCCAGACCCGTCGATCTGCGCCTGGGTCAGCCGCGCGACCGTGGCACTGGGGAGCGCGACAAGGCCGCGTCGCAAACCTCCGGTGCCGGAGGCATCGCCCAGGACCAGGCCCGCCGGTAGCGCGCCCGGGCCTCCGGGTAAGCGTTTCGCCCATTCGGTGGCAACGCGCGCGCAGTCCGGCGTGCCGGCGGGAGCCACCGGCGCGGCCGCAGCAGCCGCAGGACTGGGGGAGGCAGCAGCGGGCGTGGTGGTGGCAGCAGGCGTGGTGGCCGGTGCCGCTGGCGTGGTAGCGGAAGCCGCAGGTTGGCCGGTCTTCGGCGGCGGGTCGGAGACCGGCACACGCTCGGCGCTGCTCTCGCAAAGACCCTGCACGACGTCTAGTGCGGGCGTCCTGGCGATCCGCACGATGTTGAACCCGTCAGGCAACTCGCCAAGCCGCTCGTCGCGGAACTGGACGAAGACGTCACCCACCATGACGTCTTCATCGAGCGGAAAGAATGCCCACATCGATTGACGCTCGATCGCCTGGGCCCATTGGCGCTCGACGTTCAGTTCAGGAAGCTGCGGCGCACAAGCGCACAGGGTGAGCGCCGCGCAGGCCCTCAGCCAATGGGCCATTCTGGGCATAAAGGCTATCCTGTTCTCCAACGTCGACACGATGCGGCTCCGTCGATTGAGTTATTTCACTGAGTAACAGCATCCTAAGCGTCAGCAGTGTCGTCGCCATCTAGCGAGGCAAGGTCCTCCGACGGCAGAGTCTGGTCGTTCGAAAGGCCAAGCGTGTAATTCACGAGATCCGAGGCCGTGAACCTGCCATCTTTGCCGAGCGTCGGGATCCAATTGGGCATTTGTGCCAAATAGGATGCCTTGTCGGCGAGCATCAGCGCTATGAAAGTCTGCGCGACAATCACTGCGCCGACACCGCTTAGACGACGTCCGCTGGTACGGACCTCGCCCTCCCGCAAGCAATAGAACCAAAGTGGAGCCGGTCCGGAGCCGATGGGTTGACCATTGCTGGTCCAGATTTCCTGTTCAGTCAGAGGATTGCTAATGCCCAATGCGGCTGCGACATCCTGTCCCGATGGCAAGCTGACATCGATGCCGCGCTGGAGGTTGCGGATCGCGAGTGAGCGGCGGTTGTCGGGGGTTTGCGGCGGTACAACACCATCAGGGAGGCGCAGCATCGAGGTGGACAGAAGCGTGTCGATTTTCTTGCTCGGCTGGGCGCCTGGGCCAAAGAAACGTGCCCAATCCACGACAAGGTTATCAGGTACCGGCCTGAAACCGCGCAACGTTTGGGAAGTGATGTCGGTTGGGTCTTCCGGAAAAAGTCGCGCGCCACCCAGGCTGTTGATCGCGTAGCCAGGGCGGGTCTGGCTGTGGCCGAAACGGTAAGCCGCGACGCTGAACTCGACCGGCATAAAAGGTACGTCCGGGAATTGAAAAGTTGGGCTCGTCACCATGCGTCTCACAAGATTGGTGCCGCAGATGCGTGGCAAAAACTCATTGAGGATCAACCATTGATAGTGCCAGCGAACGATCCGCTGCGTCGCTTCGAACCGCGCCTGATTCACGGGTGCATCGGGTGGAAACTCAGTCTCAAAAACCCTGTTGTGGAACTTCAGCATCAATAGGTGAAGCTGCGAGACAATGATGTTCTCGTCGTTGCGCGGATCACCGATCAGAGCTCGCCCATCGGAGTTGCGCGGGAGATCGTTGCCGTTGTTGGACAGCAAGAACCGGAATGGCTTGCTTAAATCATAGATGTAGGGCTGAACTGCCGGACCCAAACCATAAAGTGAGTCTAGTTCAAAGGCTGGCGTGCGGAAGTTATGGGTGGCTTCGACGTCGACCTGCTGCTCAAGAACGGACGTAGTATCCAGCGTTAAATCGTGGTCGATGAACTGGCCGAGGAATGTATAGCCTGCCCTGATGCGTGGGTTGTTTTGGCTGGTATCGGGTGGCGGCGGGCTTCCTCCATCCATGGGGCCACCCACACGTCCGAAAGCGGCCGGATCAAAGTCCCTGAACGACCTCAATTCAGGAAACATGCGGCCAAAGCGGCCAGTCGTACCAAAGCGCCCACGGGGCACGAAAAGGCCTCTTGTCTCAAATCCGTGCATGATCAATTCCTTCGAAAGATGTTCCCCTTATGGTCGGACCATCCGAACCCGTGAGAAGTTAATGAAATTTAAAGCACAACTAAGTCCCTTCTGTGTGTGAAAAAACTGTGAGAAAAAAGGAAGTCTTCTACAAAAACGCATCATCTGACTGCTTCCACTTGCCCGCGATCCATCAAAGTAACAGCTGGCTCCGGCAATCATGACAGTCTGGATAAGAAGAATACCTGCTCGACTATGGCAGCGTACCCGACGCGCCAGCACCACTCGGCAAATACGTCGATGGCCTCAACAATACCCGTCGGCGCCATTCGGGATTTTATCGCCAGACACCGGATGAGGACTGATTACAATAAGTTCCAATGACCCCCTAACTGAGGCGGATGCCCATTTTCGTTAAGAATAAGCACTGTTGAATCAAAACGACCTGACGTTATCAAATTTCATATTCCGACACGGTTAGCTAGCCGAAAAGCATACTCGGCCCGTTCATCAGGACTTAGATGACTAGGTAAATCTGATTCTCTCAGAAAAGTATCAAGCGCCAGTAGGCGCGCTACCTTTGGGGCGGCAACGCTTGTGCCAGAAAGACGGAAATTAGCACCGCTGCGGGAACCTGCAGAACTGACGCCGCGAAGGACTGTCGAATCATCTGAGATGGCCGAGACATGGACATCTCCTGCACTTGGCAAAGCCTTACCTGAAGGCTTCGGTCCAGCACTTGAGTATTCAGTAGCGCGGCCAGTGTTGCCGTAATATCCGCCTACAACGCAAACCTTATCATGAGTCGCGATGCCATTAAGAGTTCCAAAGCGCTTCACAAAAGCAGGCTCTCCGGTTTCAATGCGTGACAGTTCGCCCCTTTCATTAAATCGCGAATCAAGCGGATCATCGAAGTAGCTTTGTCGTCCGCCTCTGGAATATCCAAATGGATCATTATCACGCAGGATACGGCACGCAACTGGTGACGTTAACTCGTCGCCGGCCGTTTTTAATATCTCTACCTGCCATCGCCCTGATGGAGCCACTGGCAGCGCATTATCCGCACTCTCAGTCGCGGCAAGAGCGACGAGAACACGCATCCACTTCTCATTATAGGCCTCAACGCTACAGCGACCAATTACCTGCCCTCGTAGCGACAGGGCTGCATCTACGTTGATAGTGGTGGAGGGCTGAGGAGCCAGATCAAAATCGAGGGCTTGGGTTGCAGAACATTCCTCTCCATTCGGTGACTTAAGCAGAATGAAAAATGTCGCGGGTGCCTCGATCATAAGTGGCAACCAAATCTCGAGATAGTTTGGCGTCCGATCTGTAGGCTGTAAACGCCAGGGAATAGCATAGGATTTACCACTATTGATTGCTTCGACAGGAATCTCGCCATAGACACGATCAGCAAAACTATTGCCCGCAGGCATAATGAGCTTCGTGGGGCTTCCCGTTTTTTCGCGCGCAATGATCCTCTCACGAATGGCCCGTTCGAGAAGACTGCTCCCATCATGCGGACCGTCAGTGTATCCGTAGCTAAGGTTTATGATCAAGGGCAGCGGCGCGTTTGGGTCACCAAAGTAGGCCTCCGCAATTTTCCTGGTACACTGGAGAATGTAGTCGAAAGCATCAAGAATGAATGCGTCCTTGCCTATGCCTGTCGTATCAATCGTCACCGCTGGCGGCAATTGCACCGCAATCACCCGGATACGGTCCAGCTCTTGCAGTCGCATACTCGGGCGCCAGCCGGCAGCTGCATCAAGTACATGGGATCCATGAGTGCCAAATCGGAATATCGCCGGTGTTTGTTGCGCAATGATGTCAAGCGTACCCGAATGCGCATAGATTGTATCCTCATCGGGACCGTACTCAGCGCGCAAAGCATCAATCTCATTACGTGTGAGATCGCGCCCATAAGGCAGCCGCCAGTCAGATGCGGCGCCTTGCAGCCAGCAATACTCAACTCTTGTGCTGCATCCTGACGAGTCCAAAAGATTTCGGTGAGCGAAGGGAATACCATCGTCGATGACAGCCACCACTACTGGTAGGCTACTTTCCGTTGCGCCAGAAGCGGCTTCAAGCCCGCGCGCCTTTGATCGTTCTGATGCGGGATTCACACAGGCGTCTATCAGGGGCGCATTTAGCCTGAAGGAAGGCTTACAGGTAATCCCCTTTGAAGAAAGATAGCTATGTAGCGGCGCGCAAAGGAGGCGCAGCGTTTCGTTGATGCCTTCGAAGTCGGTAGAGCGCCGCCCTGCGGGATCACCCAGGTCGAGCACGAATGGCCAATAAGTTGGTGCGTCACTTCGTCCCTGAGCAGCGAGCGAAGCTTCACTCCAGAGTAGACGGGGCTTATCGGAAGGCCCTCCATACTCGCCAAAATCCCTTGGTAATGCGGTTTGTGGAAGGCGCACCACACCCGCAATATAACGGATCGTCTCCCGCTCAATAGTAAGCCCAGTATAGGCTAGTCCTGTACCATACAGCCAACCCTCATAACTACCGATATATCGAGAGGCTGGATCGCTCTTGGAATCAGGAGTCATGGCCAGAGATCCTATGCATCATGGTTTGAATTCGTTGAGCGTTTGGCTCCAGAGCCAGGCAAAAAGTGGGCTCTTGGAAATCGAGTTGCCCTGAGCAGCACGTTCGAGCCCATTCGTGAATGTGTGGCTGTCTTTGCCGGGGCTTGGATTACGAAAATCCGCAAGCAGGAAATCGCTATCCTCAGCCTCATACCCGCGCCAGATTACCGCCCCACTTTTGCAATTGGCCAGAATGATTTGTCCGACCACCTCACCTAAAGCGGCGCCGGCCCAAGTGTCGATTGGGTAATGCACACCGGCAACGGTACGATTTACCGCAATGCGTTCTGCCTGCTTATAGAGTAAAACAACCAACCGTTCGGTCAGCGGATATGGTTGGCGGTCAGCCGGCCGCGATGCCAAGGTTTCCAAAAGGCCACTCAGCACCGTGGCCACTGCGAAGGCTTCTGCTGCATGCGCGCTAGGGAAGCTACCATGGGCAGGTGTTGGTATCATCGGCATTACCGTCGCACCCCGACGATCAGGCCGGAGGCAGGCCAGATGGTGCTTGGTGATCATGGCGACATGAGCCGCTATAACCTGAGTGATCCCGATCAATTCGAAGCAATGCCTATTCGTCCCGCCATTAATGCCCAAGATGCTTGCGAAATAGTCTGACGGAAAACCGGTTTGGGTCAGGATTTCGGCTGCGCGATCGGCTCGTTGGTCCGCATAGCTGCGCAAATGCCTTAGCTGCTTGCGGAAAAGCTCGGCGCTCGGCCGATGTAGCGTGAGGAAGCACTGATCCTGATATGAAAGCTCAACCCCGGTGAAGGATATGAGTTCATTGTTAACGCGGCGCTTACCTGGCGTCCATTTGAGATGCTGAAGGAAATCGGTGAGATAAAGCGATGCCCTGACCCATGGCGCCCATAACGCAAGGTTTGAGGCTTCGGAGAATGGCAGGTCGCTGTAGGTCCCGCTTGCAGTTACGCCGTCGTCGTCGGGGCCGGCGGCGTGGGCAATAGCCTGGGAGGCGATGACCAAGCCCTGAGAAATGGCAGGACTGACAGCATCGGAAGGAACAAAAGCCCCGATGCCAGTGGCCCCAATTCCGCCAATTCCGCCAATGCCGCCAATTCCACCGATACCGCCAATGCCTCCTATCCCGCCTATCCCACCAATGCCGCCGATGCCGCCGATGCCGCCTAACCCAGCCATAACTGATCTCCTATGTTATCTGATGTTTGCAGCCCGCAGGGCTGCGGCTGCCTTCGCTCCGAACTTCGAACCTGCCGCCGGATGTTCGGAGAGGTAACTTTCCACCGTAAAACCTGGTGCGGCCCGCATCAGCTGCTCGCCCGCCTGCCGCAATTCGTCACCTCGATCAAGATTGTGCAGCGCGATAATCTTTGCTCGTAATGTTGAGAGGTGTCGATTGTTAAGAGCGAGAGAGGTTTCAGCAAAATTGAGCGCCTCCTGGTAGCGTCCAGCTGAGAGATAAGCTGTGGCACTGAGGGATTCATAGAAATAGCGGAACGGATCAATCGGAGATCTTTTCCGCGCCTGATCCACAAACGCAACCGCCTTTTGCCCCTCATCGCGAAATGCATGCAGGGTCCCGCGTAACAATAAAGATAGCGCCTCACTAGGGTTAAGGCTTAGAGCGGAATCATAACGCTGCTCAGCAATATCGAGACGCTTGACCAAATTCGTGTGCGCTAAACCATCAATGGCAAGACAGAAGGCATTGTCTGGAGACAAATCAAGAGATCGAGCTGTACAATCAAGCCCAAATTGTATTTCTGCCTTTGCGTTTATGCTCCATCCATTAAAGACACTCAGAAAATACCATTTGCCCAACCATGCATGAACTTCGGGGGCATAAGGATCGCGCCTAGCGGCTTCTTCAAAAAGAAGGCGGGCCCGCGCAAGCTCTCTTAGCGTTGTGCGATTCATCAGCCTCACACCAGCAATTACCAACCGGTGATCGTCAATACTGGCGATCGCGCGATCAGCCACATGCGTTAGAGCTTCATCAGCAATGGCAGCACCGACTGCAGCAACAACGGCGCCAATGCCGCTCTCAGTAACGTGCATTACCCTGTCAATCGGAGTGGCAAACTGGCGCGTCCAAAGAATGCGCCCAGAACCCACATCGATAAAGTCAGTATCAAGTATAAACTCGCCGCCACTACGCCTGATACTGCCGGATATGCAGTAGTCTGCATGGAGCCGCTGCCTCACCAACGATATATCAAGGCCGCCGTGAGCCAATTCACGGGCGGAAAGATGTGAGATCACCGCCAATAGACGGGACCGACTGAGTGAGCGGCACATTTCCTCAGCCAGCCAATCGCCTACAGCGATGTCATTTGGCTCACCAACCACCGCGCGAAAGGGGAGAACCGCCACTACAGGCAGGATAGACCGCGTCTCGCCTCGGCTCGATAAGGTGAAAAGACCTTCAAGTTGGGCCGGATTTGCACGAATGCTGGACAGCCACTGCTGAAACCCCGCTTCCCGTATATCCAGCCCCTCAAGAAACTCACCTTGCCTCGGATGTCCGACGAAGTGGACGCGCGTTAGATCCAGGGTGATTTCGGCGTTAGTGCTCGTAATGAGGCTAGCAAAGACAGGTCCCAGGATTACTTTAATGTCGGCCAATGCCCGACGGAGACTCTGTCGCCCGGTGTCGTAGCAAGCGACCCCCCATAGGGTCTCTTGAAGAAAGGACCGGGTCCTTCTCCCGAAGGGCGCTGTGACGAGCAAGGCAAAAAGAGCCTTATGCTTAGCGCCGGCAACTTCGAAGAGGCCCGCCTCGCGGGAGCGGATGGTGCAGGCGCCAAAAAGGTTTATTTCTAGGAACTTATCCTGGGTCACATCCGAGCCCCGTTGCCGATGGGGAAAGCCTTAACATGTTCGTTACTTCACACAATCGGCCTCACGCTTTTTTCACGCTGATCGGGGCAAGCTGAATGGCATAGTGGGTTCGTTTCTAGGGGAGATTCCATTGAAAGAGCTACCGACGGGCGAGGGACATCTAAGTGTTAGGGACCTGCCCGATTTCCACATTCGTTGGTTGGAGTTTCGGCCAGAAGCAATGAGGATTCTAGAGAAAAAGTCCCTTGATGGGCGTGAGCAAGAGATCCTTCTGTGGCTTATACGCATGGCAGATCGAATTGGCGCAAGTGACTTAAAGGCCTGACGTTTCCAATAAATCCGGGGGGCACGTCAGCTACGCTGTCCGATGTCAGCGCCCATGGGACCAAGCGGGCCATTTGAGTAGCCGCGGATCTCGGCCCTATCGTAATCCCAAGGGGGAAGAAGATGAACCAGAAATCCTCTGCCCAACCCACGCGAGTGCCAGCCGAAAAGCTGGTCCGCGATATTCGCCGGGCCATGCGCAAGCACCATTCCGCCGAGGGCAAGATCCTCATTGTCCTGGAAGGGCTCCGCGGCGAGGAAAGCATTGCAAATATTGGAAAGTTGGGGTCAGAGACTTTCACTTTTTCGGTCCCCTTTCCTACAGCAGAGGCCCTACGCTCTCCAGGCAATAGGCTGGCGAATGTTCGCATCCGGGTCCACCCCATCCGCCAGATTTTCGTCGCGAACTGGTCCTAGCCCTGAAAATGGCCTGCGTTCCTTTGAGGGTTTCAAAGGAAATTGCAAAAGCGAGTAAACCTCCAAGACCCGGAAAAGCCGACAAATCCGTCT
>Ga0315907_10004118_pt1 | contig 16544 bp, 15 predicted proteins | sample LakEriMetagenome_3_FD_203525 | JGI IMG/M metagenome (GOLD analysis project Ga0315907, IMG submission 203525) | Freshwater fungal communities from buoy surface, Lake Erie, Ohio, United States - Buoy 12 MA123 | ecosystem: Environmental > Aquatic > Freshwater > Lake > Lake biofilm | place: USA... | reverse complement strand
CAGGCGGCGGCGACCTGGGGCTGCACGTCGGCCAGGGTCCAGGCAAAGCTCGTGAAGATGCAGATGCCGGCGGCATCGAACGCGGCAGTGGCGTCCTGGAAGGCCTTGACCAGTTCCGGCTTGCCTTCTGAGACCAGGGGGTCGGTCTTGACCGGGATGCCCAGGATCTCGGAAGCCACGGTGTAGCTGCGCAGATGGCAGGCGCCGCGGTTGCTGGTGGCATAGGTCAGGCCCATGCCCTGGATGCCGCGGCCGTCGTAGGCCGGGAACTCCTGGCCCTTGACGCTCATGCTCAGCCCGGGGTGGCCGTACTTGGCGGTCAGGCGCTTGCTGCCCAGGCCGATCTCCTTGCCAAAGCCCTCGCCGTTGGCGGTGATCTCGGCAAAGTGCGCCAGCGCGTGGGCCGACCCGAACGGGGCCTCGATGCCCAACTGCTCCTTGGTGAGCACGCCCATCTCATACAGCTCCATCACCGCGCCCACAGTGGCGCCGAAGCTGATGGGGTCCATGCCCTGCTCGTTGCACAGCAGGTTGGCGTACTGCAGGGCTTCCAGGTCGTTCACGCCGTTGGCCGCACCCAGCGCCCAGGCCGCTTCGTACTCCAGGCCGCCAGAGGCACCCCAGTACTCGGGCTTGTTCTGCACCGTGAAGTGGCCCTGGTCCATCTTGCTGATGCGCCCGCAGGCAATGGTGCAGCCGAAGCAGGCCTGATTGGTGACCAGATGCTTCTTGCCGTCGGTGGCGCGTGGGGTGGCCATCGCCTCGGCGGAGATGTCCTTGGCGCCTTCGAACTGGCTGTCCTTGTGGTTGCGGGTGGGCAGCGCGCCCACCTCGTTGATCACGTTCATCAGCACCTGGGTGCCATAGGTGGGCAGGCCCTGGCCGGTGACGGCGTTGTCGGCCAGGATCTTCTTCTTCTCGAAGGTGACCTTCATGAACTCCTTGGCGTCGGCGAAGTTGCCCACGCCCTTGGTGCCGCGCACGGCGATCGCCTTGAGGTTCTTGGAGCCGGCCACGGCGCCCACGCCCGAGCGCCCGGCGGCGCGGTGCAGGTCATTGACGATGGCGGCGAACAGCACCTGGTTCTCACCGGCCTTGCCGATGCTGGAGATGCGCAGCAGCGGGTCCTGGTGGGCCTTCTTCAGCGCTTCTTCGGTCTTCCAGACGCTCTGGCCCCACAGGTGGCTGGCGTCACGCAGTTCGGCGTGGTCGTCGCTCACGTAGAGGTACACGGGCTTGGCGGACTTGCCCTCGAAGATGATCATGTCCCAGCCGGCCATCTTCAGCTCGGCACCCCAGTAGCCGCCCGAATTGGAGCAGGCCACGGCGCCCGTGAGCGGGCCCTTGGTGACGACGGTGTAGCGCCCGCCGGTGGAGGCCATGGTGCCGGTGAGCGGACCCGTGGCCCAGATCAGCTTGTTCTCGACGGCCAGCGGATCGACCTTGGCGTCGACTTCTTCGACCAGATACTTGGTGGCCAGACCGCGCGAGCCCAGGTAGGCGCGGGCCCAGTCCATCTTCAGCGGCTCGGAGGTGACGGTGCCGGCCGTGAGGTTCACGCGGAGGATTTTTCCTGCCCAAGACATGTTGTTGGCTCCTTGTGAGGTTCAGGCCGCGGCCTGGTTGCCCAGCTTGTCAGCCCAGGCTTGCATCTTGGAAAGACCCGTCCAGTTGGCGTCCACGTAGGTGATGGCGCCGGTGGGGCAGGCGGTCGCGCAGGCGGGGTCGCCGCCGCACAGGTCGCACTTCTGCACCTTGCCGGTTTCCTGCACGTAGTTCACGGTGCCGAAAGGGCAGGAGATGGTGCAGACCTTGCAGCCCACGCAGGTGGTGTCGTTCACCACCTTGGCGCCCGTGGCCTTGTCCACGGTGATGGCTTCCACGGGGCAGGCATGCAGGCACCAGGCCTCGTCGCATTGCGTGCAGGTGTAGGGCACCTTCTTGCCGGTGGCATGGAAGTCGAACACCTTGATGCGCGACTTGGCGGGGGCGAACACCCCGTAGTTCTCGTACGAGCAGGCCATCTCGCACTGGAGACAGCCGGTGCACTTGTCGGCGTTGATGTGCAGGCTTTTCTGCATGGGGTCCCTCTGCGCTGGGGTTGAATGTCGGTGGGCCACGACCCGGCGCCAAGCGAGCGCCGTAACCAGACCACACATAAGCAATCATCTTCATACCTTCGGCCGGGTGCACCCCGTGAAAACCCTAGTCGGATTGCCAGACCCAGCGAAATGTGCGGGTTTCTTGTGCCAAGGCAAGGCTCCAAGAAAAGGAAAGGGCCCGGTTCCCCGGGCCCAATGGCGCTTCTGGCGTTCTTGGCGTTCTTGGCGTTCTTGGCGTACTTGCGACTTTCGGCGCGGCACACGCCCCAACTGAGCCGGGCCCTTCAGGGCCGCGCGTTGGGGAAGAACAATTGCTCGCTGCCGATCTTGTAGCCGGCGATGGCCGATTGCCCGGCCGGTGACACCACCCAGTCGGCAAATCGCTGCGCTGCGGCGGCCTTGACGTGGGGGTGCCTGGCCGGGTTGACCACCATCACGCCGTACTGGTTGAACAGGGTCTTGTCACCTTCCACCACGATGGCCAAGTCACCGCGGTTCTTGAACGACAGCCAGGTGCCGCGATCGGCCAGCACGTAGGCGTTGGTGCTGGCGGCCATGTTCAGCGCGGGGCCCATCCCGCAGCCGCACTCCCGGTAGGCGGCAGGCTTGGTGGCCGCCACATCGACGCCGGCGGCTTTCCACAGCCGCAATTCCGCTGCGTGGGTGCCGCTCTTGTCGCCGCGGGAGATGAAGGCCTGTGAGCTTGCGGCCAGCTTCTTGAGTGCGGCGGCGATGTCGGCACCGCGCGTGCCCGCAGGGTCGGCCTTGGGTCCTATGAGCACGAAATCGTTGTACATGACGTTGCGGCGCTGCGTGGCAAAACCTTCGGCCACGAACTTCTCCTCGGCTGCCGTGTCGTGCACGAAGACGACATCGGCGTCACCGCGGCGGCCGGTGTCCAGCGCCTGGCCCGTGCCCACGGCCACCACGCGCACGTCAATGCCTGTGGCCTGCTTGAAGGCCGGCAGCAGGTGGCCGAACAGGCCCGATTGCTCGGTGCTGGTGGTGCTGGCCATCACGATGGCTGAAGCCGGGGCCTGGGCCGGTGCCTGGGCCTGGGCCTGGGTGAGCCCTGCAACGGGCAGCGCGAGAGCGGCCACCAGTGCCCATGCTCTCAGCAGCAAGCGGGGCTGCCCCAGGTGGTCTTGTGCTCCTGTCCCATTCAATGATTTCAAGTCAGCCATGGAAGTTCTCCTTTGAGGAACTGTCGGGCCTCGACCGGGAGGTCGGGGCTGTCAAAAAACTCGTCCACCGGCCGGTCGGCCACCAGGCGCCCACCTGCCAGGTAGGCCACCCGGGTGGCCAGGCGCTTGGCCTGGCCCAGGTTGTGGGTGCTCATCACGACGGTCACGCCGTCATCGGCGAACTCGCGCACCAGCGACTCCACCTCCTGCTTGGCGCTGGGGTCCAGGCTGGCAGTGGGTTCGTCCAGGAACAGGATGTCGGGCTGCAGGGCCCAGGCCCGCGCCAGCGCCAGGCGCTGCTGCTGGCCGCCAGAAAGCGCCCGCGCAGGTCGGTGGGCCAGGGTGCCCAGCCCCACCCTTTGCAGGGCCTGCTGGCAACGCGCATCCCGCTGCGCGGCAGGCACACCCTGCAGCCACAGTCCCAGCAGCACATTCCAGCGCACCGACAGGTGCAGCAGGAATGGGCGCTGGAACACCATGGCGCTGATGGGTGGGCGGTTCTCGGGCTGCAGCAGATGCTCGGTGCGGGGCCGTTCTGCGGCGGGTTGGGCTGCGCTCGGCGTTGCCGCGTTCTGCGCCGCACCATGCCGCCTGTCTGTGACGCGGTCAGCGGCCTGCAGGCCGTGCAGCAGGCGCAAGAGCGTGGTCTTGCCCGAGCCGTTGGCGCCCACCAGGGCCAGACGCTCACCCCGCAACAGACGCAGGTTCACGTCCTGCAACGCACGGGTGGTGCCGAAGCTGACGCTCGCGGCCTGCAGTGTCAGCAGCGGCTCGTACACGGCAGGTGGGGCCTGTGCTGCGGTGCGGGCCGGCCCGGCAGGGCGCTCGGCGCGTGGTGCGTGGGCTTGGATGTCGGGATCCACAGAGTTGCCCGCACTGTCAGGTGAAGACCCGCTCACAGCGGTGCCTCCCGGCCGCCCCCGCTGCGCCACTGCAGCAAGGCGATCAACGCATTCAAGACACCCACCACGGCCAGAAGCACCAGGCCCAGGGCCAGCGCCAGGGGCAGGTCGCCCTTGCTGGTTTCCAGGGCGATGGAGGTCGTCATCACTCGGGTGAAGCCGTCGATGTTGCCGCCCACGATCATCACCGCCCCCACCTCGGCAATGGCGCGGCCGAAGCCGGTGAGCAGCGCCGTCATGACCCCCAGGCGCTCGTGCACCAGCAGCAAGGCGGCGGTGGCGGCCGAGCCGGCGCCCAGAGACCGCAGCTGGTCGCCCCCTTCGGCCAAGGCCGACAGCACCAGACGGCGCGCCAGCGCAGCGATCAGCGGCACCACGAGGATGCTCTGGGCGATGACCATGGCCGTGGGAGTGAAGAGGATGCCCCAGGACCCCAGCGGCCCCGAGCGCGACAGCAGCAGGTAGACCACCAGCCCCACCACCACCGAGGGCAGCGCCAGCAGCGTGTTCAGCAGACCCACCACCAGGCCGTGCCCGGGAAAGCGTGCCACTGCCAGCCAGGCTCCCAAGGCCAGGCCGAATCCCGCGCCCAGCAGGCAGGCCGTGCCGCTGACCTGCAGCGACAGCCCCACCACCTGCGCCAGGCGTGGATCGGCCCCGAGGATCAGCGTTCCTGCGGTGGCCAGGCTGTCGTGGAAGGTACTCACGGGGGCGATGAGGGTGCAGAGGGTGATGTGGAGTGACGTCACTCGCGAGTGGTCAGGCCCAGCCTGGCGGATCGGCCAACGGTGGGGCGCGCAGATTCTCGGCAGACCCGCCTGGCTTGGCGATATGTTCTTCACTGCATATCAGTCCGCTGCGAGCCGTACCTAGCTTCGGCGCGTGCAAAGCACCTTGAACTCTCCAAGTTCAGTGCGTGTGGCGCCCGTCCCGGTTCTTCGTATGGTCTGCCCTCAGCCAAGACCTGGGACTGAACGCGTCACGGGTCGCACCACAATGCGCGGCTTGACGCGTTCTCACTCTCAGCAGGCCCTGCCCACCACCATGTCCACCCTCGGCCCCTCTCCGCTGATTGCCAATGACCGCCACCTCAGCGTGGCGCAGGCCCGTGAAGCCATCCTGGCGCCGTTGCGCCCGGTGGCGGGCACGGAAACGCTGCCGCTGGCGCAGGCCCTGGGCCGCGTGCTGGCGCAAGACCTCGTCAGCCCCATGAACGTACCGCCGCACGACAACTCGGCCATGGACGGTTTCGCCTTCGACGGTGCTGCGCTGGAGGCCGATGCCGGGGCCGATCTGATGCTCTCGGTGGCTGGCACCGCCTACGCCGGACAGGCCTTCACCGGCGCCGTCGCCGCGGGGCAGGCAGTGCGCATCATGACGGGCGCCGTAATGCCCCCAGGACTGGACACCGTGGTGCCGCAGGAACTGGTGAAGACCGAAGGCGAAGGCGCTGCGCTGCGCGTGACCGTGCCCGCCCGTACCGTGAAGCGCGGCGAGAACCGCCGCCGAGCCGGGGAAGACCTGGCCCAAGGCAAGCCCGCCCTGCGCGCCGGCCGTGCGCTGCGCCCGTCGGACCTGGGGCTGGCCGCCTCGCTGGGCTTTGCCACACTCACCGTGCGCCGCCGCCTGCGCGTGGCGCTGATCTCCACGGGAGACGAATTGCGCAACCCCGGCCAGCCCCTGCCCGAGGGCTGCATCTACGACAGCAACCGCGCCAGCCTGGCCGGCGCGCTGCGCCGCCTGGGCGTGGAGGTGGTGGACCAGGGCCTGGTGCCCGACCAGCCCGCAGCACTGGAGGCGGCCTTCACCCAGGCCGCAGCCACCTGCGATGCGGTGGTGACCAGCGGCGGCGTCAGCGTGGGCGAGGCCGACTACACGCGCGAGCTGCTGAGCCGTCTGGGCGAGGTGGCCTTCTGGAAGGTGGCCATGCGCCCGGGCCGGCCTTTTGCGTTCGGGCCCCTGCGGCGGGGGGCCGTGTCCGAACCGGCCTGGAGCAATGGCGAAAGCCAGTCCGAACCGGCCTGGAGCAATGGCGAAAGCCAGTCCGAACCGGCCTGGCTGTTCGCCCTGCCCGGCAATCCGGTAGCAGCACTGGTCACCTTCTACGCCTTCGTGCGCGAGGCGTTGCAGGTGCTGGCCGGCGCCCCGGCCGAGCCGCCCATGGCCTTGCGCGTCAGGAGTGCCGAGGCCATCCGCAAGCGCCCCGGCCGCACCGAGTTCCAGCGCGCCATCGTCCAGCGCGAGAGCGAAGGGCCGTGGGCTGGCGAGTGGACCGCCCGCGTCACCGGCTCACAAGGCGCGGGCATCCTGCGCAGCCTGACCGAGGCCAACGCCCTGCTGGTGCTGGGCCACGACCAGGGCTCGGTGGCGGAGGGGGAGCCTGTGGAGGTGTGGATGTTTGACGGGTTGGTGTGAGGCTGTCTGATTCTCGTCACATTGAAAACAAGGATTTGATGCGGACGCTCGTCAAGGTCTGATTTTTTTCGTTCGGTTTCCACCAATGCATATGTCATGCATACTTAGACCGTGGATATCGAGTTCGATCCAGTCAAGGCCAGAGCCAACCTGCAAAAGCACAAGGTGAGTTTTCTCACGCGGAGCAGGCGCTTCGCGACCCCATGGCCCTCACATTGGAAGACCCTGACTCGGAAGGGGAGCAACGCTTCGTCACCCTGGGCATGGACGCTTTGGGCCGCGTGCTCGTCGTGGTTCACACCCCGCGCGCAAGCGCAACCCGCCTGATCTCAGCGCGCAAGGCCAGCAGAGGCGAATCGGAGCAATACAGTGCGTAAGGACTACGACTTCTCGAATGCCAAGCGAGGGGCGGTCATCCCCTCGAAGGGCAAGACCCGAATCACGATCATGCTGGATGACGACGTGCTGGAGCACTTCCGTTCGAAGGCGGAGGAGGAAGGCACCGGATACCAGACCATGATCAACAGTGTGCTTCGCTCTGCCCTTGCGCAGCCCAAGCGTACGGCGGCATCCAACGACAAGCCCCTGACGGTCGCCCTTCTGCGAAAGGTGCTTCGCGAGGAGCTGAATGTGCGCACCCATTGAGACCCGAGTCGCTGTGGGCAAGGACTGAAAGCAGGCGTTTGGGGGTAGGGCCGGGGGCCGCCATGGCCCTCTGCAGCAGCCTGCCAAAATGTTCTCGTTAGCCGTTATGGGCTGACAGCGTTCTCAGGGCGGGGCGGAATTCCCCACCGGCGGTATCTGCAGGTCACTGCAGGAGCCCGCGAGCGCCTGGCACCGGCCTACGCTGGTGCCAGGGTCAGCAGATCTGGTGCGATGCCAGAGCCGACGGTCACAGTCCGGATGAAAGAGATCGCGTAGTCTCGGCGCCAACGCGATTGCGGCTTGGTGCCGCGTTTGCGTGCGCCCTGATTCTGGTCCCACTTCTTTCGAGGTTTCCATGAATCAGATATCCAAAGCAATTCCCCCCAAGCCAGAAGCGAACGCCAGCCCTGCGGCCGGGTTTCGCGTGGCAGTCATCTCGTCGCGGTGGCATCCAGACATCGTCGCCAACGCCACCGCCGCGATTCGCTCCGAACTCGGCCGAACGTGCGACCCGTCTGGTGTGGTGGACCTCTACGAGGTTCCTGGCGCGTTCGAGATCCCGCTGCACGCCAAGCGCCTTGCTGCGTCTGGGGCGTATGACGGAATCATCGCTTGCGGTCTCGTTGTCAATGGCGGCATCTACAGGCATGAGTTCGTGGCCTCCGCGGTGATTGATGCACTGATGCGAGTCCAACTGGATCACGACACCCCCGTCTTTTCGGCAGTGCTGACCCCTCGGGACTTCCACGAGCACCAGGAGCACCTGGAGTTCTTTGCCAGTCACTTCATCAAGAAGGGGACAGAGGTCGCGCGGGCGTGCGTCGACACCTTGAGTGCCCTGAGCAAGTTGCCAAACAGAGAAGGCTGACCCAGAAAGGGCCGCTGGACCCGCTTGAGGTTCGCTGGCCCGAGTGGTCCCGATGGGTGAAGGTCTGATCCGGCTGTGCAGCATGTGAATGCGGACAGCTATCGTTTATACCGTTCAGGGGGAACTCCGCAAAAGGCTCCCCTTGTCGCCCCTGGCTTCTGGGCGTCACTCAAGGAGCACACTGTGGCAGACCTGCTGGTTCGTGGCATTGAAGAAGACTTGGTGCGCGCGCTGAAGGCGCAGGCTGTGGCGCACGGCCGCAGCGCCGAGGCCGAGCACCGCGACATCCTGCGCACCGCCTTGACGCGGCCGCGCCGGCGCTCACTCGCCGAGGTGCTGGCCGCCATGCCCGATGTCGGCTGCGATGCCGACTTCGAGCGTGTGCAGTCGCCTGGTGAGGCTCGGCGTGTATTTGATTGACACCAACGTCATCAGCGAAGCCCGCAAGGGCCCCCGTGCGCACCCAGGAGTGCGTCAGTTTTTGCGAGGGCGGCCATCGACGACACAGCGCTGTACCTTTCAGCGGTGACGGTGGGCGAGCTTCGCCGGGGGGTCGAAATCATCCGGTATCGGGGTGACGCCGCGCAGGCGGCATTGCTGGAGCATTGGCTTGGCCGGGTGCTGCAGGAGTTCGCCGACCGGGTGCTGCCTTTCGATGCCGAAGCAGCCCAGATCTGGGGCAGGCTGCGAGTGCCTTCTCCCGCGCACGAGTTGGATAAGCAGATCGCGGCGACAGCCTTGATCCACGACCTGACGGTGGTGATGCGCAATGTGGGCGATTTCGAGGACTCGACCCTCGCCTTGTTCAACCCTTTCGATCAGGCCGATTTATCCCGTCAGTGACGTCGCCGGCACCCTCCGCTCTTGCTTGGGCGGGCCGCGAGTCGCGTGGTCGCGCACTCGCGCGCTTCTTTACCCCGTCCGATGCCGTGCCGCCCGCGCGGACAGGGCATTCGGAAAGTACAGCGCCGTCAGGCTCTTGCTGTGCACCGGGGTTGCCAGACGGGTTTCGGTGCGGGCCGCGGGATCGTCCGGGTCGGCGTGGCGGCGCCAGTCGCGCACCCAGTGGATCTCGTCGCACACCTCCAGCAGGCCCATGGTCTCGCGGTCGCCTACCAGGATGCCATGCACGGCCAGGCCCAGGTGGGTGCGCGCCTGGTCCAGGCGTTGCAGCGTGGCCGGCACGCAGCCGAACTCGCCGTCGCTGACGATCAGCAGGTCGGCGCTGCCCCAGTCGCTGCCGTGCACCAGGTCCACGGCCCGCTCGATGGGCGTTTGCACGTCGGTGCCGCCGTCAAAGCCCTGGCCCATCAGGTCCAGCAGGGCCTCCAGGCCGCCGGGGCCGGCCAGGTCACGCTCCAGCAGTTCGCCCGGGCCGCCGAAGGCGATGAGCCGGCAGCCCCGACCGCTGGCGCGCGCGGCACGTACGGCGGCGATCGCCACCGCCTTGGCGATCTGTTCGGGCGCACCGCGCATGGAGCCCGAGGTGTCCAGGCACAGGATGAAGGGGCCGTGGGCGCGAGGTTCCGGTGGCGCCTCATGCAGACCGCCGCGCGATGCGGCGCTGGGGTCGGGCCGCCAGTCCGTCAGCACGGCCTGGCTGTCGTGCGCCAGCAGCCGGCCCTCGGCATGGCGCGCCCGCCACAGCCGCCGGCCGATGGGATGCCGCAGCAACGCGGCTTCGGCGGGCAGCATGCGGGCCAGGTCGGCTGCGAAACGGATGCCTGTGAGCTCACCCGGCGCGCCGGGGATGCGGGTCTCCTCGGCGCGCAACGGGGCCCGCTGCGGCGTGTCGCGCGGCTGAGGTGCACGGCGCTGCGGTGCTGATGGGCGAGTGGCGCTGCGGCCCAGGCGGTCCATCAGCGCCACCACCGCGGGCAGCTCGGCCAGCCGGTCCGCGGCCTGGCGCGCGGCCTGCCACTCGCGTGAGCGCAACTGGCCGCGCAGGGCGTCCCAGCGCAGGTGGGCGCCGTCGGCCAGGTCGCGCAGCAGGGCGAGTTCGTCCTCCAGGCCGGCGGTGTCGATGCGCCAGGCCTCGCGAAACTCGGCCACCGCCTGCGCCACGGCCTGCGCCCGGCTCAGGCGGGGCTGCAGGTCGGGGATGCGGTCCAGGTGCCACAACAGCGTGCGCAGCACCTGCTCGGCCAGCGTGGGCACGCCGCGGGCCAGGGCGGGCAGATGGAGTTCGGCCACGATGGCGCGCAGCGCGGTGCAGGCGTCGGGTTCACCGAAGTGAGTGTGTGCTTCGGGCAGGCGACCAAAGTTCAGGGCTTCCAGCCAATGCTGGCCATGTGCCAGGCGATCTTCCCGCGTACCGGCCGCGGTGATCAGCACCGGCAACCAGACGCCGCGCGGCAACGGCTCCAGCTGGTGGTATGGGTGGTCGAAGCGGTTGGTGGCTTCAGCTTGAAGAACCGGGGTGGAGGCGTTGGCATGCTCTGCCCCCACGGGTGGCCGGGCCGTCGAGTTGTCAGCTTGCGCGGGGGTGGGAGCGTCCAATGCCTGGGCCGGCACGCTGTCGCCAGAGGCCTGATGCTGCTTCACCAGCGCATCCCCATGCGTGGCCCCAGGGCTTCAGGCCGCGCCGGCCCAGCCTACGGCGGCCGGTCCTGCATGCGCGTTGTCGCCCGCCGCCTCGTCCACGGGCAGCTGGGCGAAACCTTCCCGCGCTGCCGACAGGCGGTGGGCCCAGCCGGCAAGCTGCGTGAGCGCAGCGTCGTGGCGCCTCAGCGCCTGCGCCTTCAGATCCGGCGGCATCCACAGCCGCGTGGACAGGCGTTGCGCCAGATCGTCACGCCCGGCCCGCACCTCCTGCGCCCAGGCGCTGAGCTCAGCCTCGATCTGCGCCACCTGCGCCACGCGGGCTTCGATGTGGCGCAGGCCCCAGCGCTTGCGCAGGCGTTCCTCCAGCCGGCTGGAGACGATGCGCTGCAGGCCCGGTTCGGCGTCCGCCTGCGCGTGCAGGCCGATGGCCCGCGCCAGGGCCAGCTTGCCGGCGCCGTCGTCCGGGCCACCGCTGCCCTCGGCCGGTGTCTGCTGCTCGATGCCGAGCTGCTTTTCGAAGGCCTCGACAGCGCGTTCGAGCCAGGGGGCCGAGACCGGCGGGGCCTGCAGGGCGTCGTCGATGAACCATTGCAACAGCAGCGGCAGGTCGCGCGGCTGGGCGCTGGCGATGTACGGGACCAGCCAGAGGTCCAGTTTGTCCAGGGCCGGGCGTTGCTCGGTGGCCGCCGCCGTCTGGGCCAGGTGCACGAACTGCCGCCAGCGGCGGTCTGACATCGTCATCTGGCGCTGGGCCAGCCAGTCGCGCAGGGCGTGGCAGGCCGCGATGAAATCCTCGCCCAAGGTGATCCGTGCAGCGCCCTCGGCCACCGCGGCCCTGTCGCCTTCGTCCAGCGGCTTCAGATCGGCTTGGGTGGCCGGCACGGCCTCACCCGCGGCGGGAGACCCCAGCCCCAGCAGCGCTGCAAAGGCCGCATCGCCTACTGGCGCCACGGGCACGCGCACCAGAAAGCGGTCGTGGAAGGCTTGCAGCGCCTCGTCGCTGGGCACCTCGTTGCTGGCGGCCACCACCGTGATCAGCGGCGCCTTCAGGCGCTGCGTGCCGTTGTCGAACTCGCGTTCGTTCAAGAGGGTGAGCAGCGCATTGAGGATGGCCGAGTTGGCCTTGAAGACTTCGTCCAGAAACGCGATGCCGGCGGTGGGCAGGAAGCCTTCGGTCAGGCGCTCGTAGCGGTCGTGCTCCAGCGCCTTGAGCGAGAGCGGGCCGAAGAGTTCCTCGGGCGTGGAAAAGCGCGTGAGCAGGCGCTCGAAGTAGCGCGCGCCCGCAAAGGCGTGGTGCAGCCGCCGGGCCAACGCGCTCTTGGCCGTGCCGGGTGGGCCGATCAGCAGCACGTGCTCGCCGGCCAGCGCGGCCAGCAGCGCCAGGCGCACGGCGGCCTCGCGCTCCAGCAGGCCGTCGCCCAGGGTCTGCAGCAGGGCCTGCAGGCGTGTGGTGCTGGGCACGGCGCTGGCGGTCATGGCGCGGTCAGAACAGGTGCTGCGCCAGGAAGGCCAGTGCCCGGCCATGGGCCAGCGCCGCACTGGGGGCGTGATAGCTCTCACGTGCCCAGCAGTTGAAACCGTGGTGCGCGTCGGTGTAGGTGTGAACCTCGGCGGCTCGGCCGGCAAAGGCCTGCTGCACCGCAGCCACGGCGCTCAGCGGGATGTTGGTGTCATGCTCGGCGTAGTGGAACTGCATGGGACAGGTGACGGCGGTCGCGCGCTCCAGCTGGGTGTGGATGCCGCCGCCGTAGTAGGGCACCGCCGCGTCCACGCCCGCGGTGGCCGCGGCCAGGTAGGCCAGGCGTCCGCCCATGCAATAGCCGAGGGCGCCGACCTTGGCGCCGGCCACTTCGGGCCGGGCACGCAGGGCCTGCACGGCCGTGCCGATGTCGGCCAGCGCATCTTCCGGTCGGTAGGCCTTCATCAGCCCGAACGCGCGCTGCCAGTCGTCGCCCACGTAGCCCAGCTCCACCCGAGGCGCATCACGCCAGAAGCAGTCCGGTGCCAGCACCACAAAGCCGTCCAGCGCGTACTGCTCGGCCACGGCGCGGATGTGCTCGTTGACGCCGAAGATCTCCTGGAACAGCACCAGGCCCGGGCCGCGTCCCGCTGGCGGCAGGGCCAGGTAGCCGGCAAAGCCGGGTGCGATGGAGATCCACTCGGTCTTGACGGGGTTGGTCATCGGTCAGCTCCTTCGGGATGTCGGTCGTGGGGCCGCAGGTTTTGTTGGCGGTCTAGTTGGGGGGGCAGTCGGGTCCAGGTGGGCCGCTAGCTCGTTCCCGGCCTCAATACGTCCTGCCGCCGCGGTACTGCGCATGCTGGCGTCTTTGCAGCGTACCCGACTGCGCCATCGCCGCAAAGGACGACGCTGCATGGGCGTGCGAGATCGCCAGCCCGAGGGCATCGGCCGCGTCCTTGCCGGGCAGGCCGGGCAGTTGCAGCAGGCGTTTGACCATCTCCTGCACCTGCGATTTGGTGGCCAGGCCGTGGCCGACTATGGCCTTCTTCATCTGCAGCGCGGTGTACTCCGCTACCGGCAGCCCGCCAGACACCAGCGCGGCCAGGGCCGCCCCGCGCGCCTGGCCCAGCAGCAGCGTGCTCTGCGGGTTGACGTTGACGAACACGATCTCGGCCGAGGCGCACTGCGGCTCGTAACGCTGCACCACCTCGCGCACGCCCTCGAAGATGATCTTCAGCCGCCCGGGCAGGTCGCCCCGCGGCGCTTCCAGGGTGCTGATGGTGCCGCTGGCCACGTAGGCCAGCCGCGTACCCTGCGCGTCGATGACCCCAAAGCCCGTCTTCTGCAGGCCGGGGTCGATGCCCAGGATGCGGGTGGCCGTCAAGGGCTGACCTTCAATGCCTGAAGTGCCGCACGCCCGTGAACACCATGGCCACGCCGCGCTCGTCGGCCGCGGCAACCACCTCAGCGTCGCGCATGGAGCCGCCGGGCTGGATGACGCAAGCCGCACCCTGGTCCACCACCACGTCCAGGCCATCGCGGAAGGGGAAGAAGGCGTCGCTCGCCACGGCCGAGCCCTGCAGGGACAGCCCGGCATGGCCGGCCTTGATGGAGGCGATGCGGGCGGAGTCGATGCGGCTCATCTGGCCCGCGCCCACCCCCAGCGTCATGCCGCCGCCGCAGAACACGATGGCGTTGCTCTTGACGTATTTGGCCACCGTCCAGGCGAAGAGCAGGTCGTTCAGTTGCGCCTCGGTGGGCTTGAGGCGGGTGGGAAAGCTCAGGTCCTCGCGTCGCAGCACCCGGTTGTCGGCGGTCTGCAGCAGCAGGCCCGAGCCCACGCGCTTGGCGTCCATCAGGTTGCGGCCGTTGGCCCAGTCCGTGGCACCGCCCGGGGGCAGGGCGATCTGCAGCAACCGCACGTTGGCCTTGGCCTTGAAGACTTCAAAGGCCTCGGCGGTGAAGGCCGGGGCCATCAGCACCTCCACGAACTGCCTGGCCACGGCCGTGGCCGCCTCGCCATCCACCGGGCGGTTGAAGGCGATGATGCCGCCGAAGGCCGAGGTGGGGTCGGTCTGGAAGGCCTTGCCGTAGGCTTCGAGCGGGGTGGCCCCCACGGCCACGCCGCAAGGGTTGGCATGCTTGACGATGACGCAGGCGCCGGCCTCGAAGCTCTTGACGCACTCCCAGGCCGCGTCGGCGTCGGCGATGTTGTTGTAGCTCAGCTCCTTGCCCTGCAACTGCTGCGCCACGGCCAGCGAGCCCGGCGCGGGGTAGAGATCGCGATAGAAGGCGGCCTGCTGGTGCGGGTTCTCCCCGTAGCGCAGGTCCTGTACCTTGACGAAGCGGCCGTTGCTCTGGGTCGGGAACGGGCTGCGCGTGCCGTCGGGTTGCAGTGCCGAGAGGTAGTCGCTGATCGCGGCGTCGTAGTTGCTGATGCGGTTGAAGGCCGCCACCGCCAGCGCAAAGCGCGTGGCTGGCTGGGTGGCGCCGTGCGCGCGCAGTTCGGCCAGCACACTCGCGTACTGGGAAGCGTCGGTCAGCACCGTCACGTCCTTCCAGTTCTTGGCGGCGCTGCGCACCATGGCCGGGCCGCCAATGTCGATGTTCTCGATGGCGTCTTCCAGGGTGCAACCGTCCTGTGCCACCGTCTGTTCGAAGGGGTAGAGGTTCACGCACAGGATGTCGATGGTGCCGATGCCGTGCTGCTGCAGGGCTTGCACGTGGGCGGGCAGGTCACGCCGGGCCAGCAGGCCGCCGTGGATCATGGGGTGCAGCGTCTTGACGCGGCCGTCCAGCATCTCGGGAAAGCCTGTGAGTTCGGCCACCTCGGTCACGGGCAGGCCGGCCTCGGCCAGCAGCTTGGCGGTGCCGCCAGTGGACACCAGGCGGATGCCGAGAGCGTGCAGTTCGCGCGCGAAGTCCAGGATGCCGGACTTGTCGGAGACGGAGATCAGTGCAGTGGTCATCGCACGAGTCCATGTTCAAGCAGCTTGCGCCGCAGGGTATTGCGGTTGATGCCCAGCCATTCGGCTGCGCGGCTCTGGTTGCCTTCGGCCCGCGCCATCACCACCTCCAGCATGGGCTTCTCCACCGCGCAGACGATCATCTCGTGCACGGCATGCGGCGTCTCCTCGCCCAGGTCCTGGAAGTACTGTTGCAGTGTCTTGCGGATGCAGCTGTCGATGTCTTGGCGGCTCATGGCGTGTCGTGCATGGAGGATGAGGGCCGGCGTTGGCCGGCCAATGCGGGTGCGCTTCTTCAAGTTGTCCGAGAAATTCGCTGACGGCTCGCACCTGGGCTTCACAGGTGTCCAGCATATTCATGGTCTGGCGGAAGTCTTCGCCGCCGGGCAGGTCGCGCACCGCCCAGCCGATGTGCTTGCGCGCGGTGCGCACACCCGCCAGTTCGCCGTAGAGGCCGTAGTGGTCCTGAAGGTGCTCCAGCATCCAGGCGCTCACGTCCTTTGTGGCCGGTGGCGCAAGCGTCGTGCCGGTGTCGAGAAAGTGTGCGATCTCGCGGAAGATCCACGGCCGGCCCTGCGCCGCGCGGCCGATCATCAGCGCGTCGGCTCCTGTGTGGCGCAGCACGGCCAGCGCCTTGGCAGGCGAGTCAATGTCGCCGTTGGCCACCACGGGCACGCGCAGCGCTGCCTTCACCGCGGCAATCGTGTCGTACTCGGCCAGGCCGGTGTAACCCTGTTCGCGCGTGCGGCCGTGCACAGTGACCAGGGCCACGCCCGCGCTTTCGGCTGCCCGGGCCAAGGCCACGGCATTGCGCTCACTGGCGCAGCGGCCGGTGCGCATCTTCAGCGTCACCGGCACATTCAGGGGAGCGCAGGCCGCCACCACGGCCTGGATGATGCGCAGCGCCAGGGGCTCGTTGCTCATCAGCGCCGAGCCGGCCCAGACGTTGCACACTTTCTTGGCCGGACAGCCCATGTTGAGGTCGATCACCTGCGCGCCGCGGTCGATGTTGTAGCGTGCCGCGTCGGCCATCTCGTGCGGGTCCACGCCGGCGATCTGTACGGCAATGGGCGCCGTCTCGCCGTCGTGGTTGGCACGGCGCGAGGTCTTGAGGCTGGACCACAACTCGCGCTTGGAGGTGACCATCTCGCTCACGGCATATCCCGCGCCCAGGCGCTTGCACAGCATGCGGAAGGGCCGGTCGGTCACGCCCGCCATGGGGGCGACGAACAGCCGGTTGGGCAACTCCACGGGGCCCAGGCGCAAAGGCGCAGAGACCAGCGTCGCAGACACAGGCAATAGCAATGCAGACAAGGCGGGAAGGCCTGGCAGGCCACAGGGCAGGGGGTTCGGGCGGGACGCCGAAGCCGCAGCGCGCCGGGTCGACCCGGTCGAGCTTGCTGGCTGCTCGAAAATGAGGCACCAGTATAGCCAGCCCCCCAGCGAATCAGCCATCCCG
>Ga0315907_10004116_pt1 | contig 16549 bp, 9 predicted proteins | sample LakEriMetagenome_3_FD_203525 | JGI IMG/M metagenome (GOLD analysis project Ga0315907, IMG submission 203525) | Freshwater fungal communities from buoy surface, Lake Erie, Ohio, United States - Buoy 12 MA123 | ecosystem: Environmental > Aquatic > Freshwater > Lake > Lake biofilm | place: USA... | reverse complement strand
CGGAGTGGGCGCAGTTCGTGCTGCCGGTGGACGACCTGCCGACCGCGGGCCTGGAGTCGCTCCGGGTGCGGTTCGATCTGCTCGGACCCGGCCGCGTGCTGATCGACGACGTGCGTGTGCTCGACCTGGCCTTCGAGGAGTCGCAGCGGGTGCAACTCGCGCGGCTCATCGCACGGTTCGAACAGTCATTGGCGACCCGCGACATCGGCGGCTGCGTCGTCGGCCTCGATGGCCACTGGCCGCGGTTCCTGGCGGAGTTCGTCTCCGACGCAGCCGTCGCCCGCATGGCGACGGTGCCCGTGCCAGTCGCGGCGCCCGCCGCCAAGCCCGCGCCGCCGGCAGGCATGCTCGACCGCGTGCGCGGCTGGTGGCAGTGAGTCAGCCCGGCGGCCAGCCGAGGGGACGGCCGCCAAGCAGGTGCACGTGGAGATGATCGACCGACTGCCCGCCATCACGGCCGCAGTTGACGACCAGCCGATAGCCGCCGTCGAGCCCGAGCCTCGCCGCCAGCTGCGTGGCGACGAGCACGAGGTGGCCGAGCAGCGGAGCGTCGCCGGGAGTGGCCGCCGCCAGCGACGGGAGCGGCTGCTTCGGGATCACGAGCACATGCACGGGGGCCTGGGGAGCCACGTCGTGGAACGCGAGGCACCGGTCGTCCTCGTGCTCGATCCGCGCGGGGATCTCGCGGCGGATGATCCGGCCGAAGATCGTGTCAGCCATCGACGCGATCCGCCGGGGCGGTCGCCTGCCCCTCGGCGGCCGGCTTCCGCGACCGGCGCCGCGGCGACTTGGGCTGTGCCCACTCTTTGGTGAGCGATTCGAAGACCTCGGGCGTCTCGTAGCGAATCACGTTGCGGCCCTCGGGCATCGGGCCGACGAGCGAGCGGAAGACGGGCGCGCCGCGAAGATCGAGATCGGTGCTGCAGTCGTCGGAGCCGACCTGCAGGTGGGTGCGGAGGATTTCCTCCGCGGAATCGAAGTCGCGAGTCACGAGCTCCCCGTCCGCGCCGCGGGTGACGAGTCGCCAGGTATCCTTTGCCATCGTTCGCTGTCTCCGAGTGCGCGGAGGAACGGCCGGCCAAGGCGTTCCGCTCCGCTGCTGTTCCATCCATCGGCCGGGCGGCCCGGGGCGGAGCAAGGTCGCGGGCGGCAGTGGCGTGGCCGTCACGATGCGGCGCCGCCGGCACGGAGGGCACATCCGGCAGAGCCGTTGCAGCCCGACCTGCGGGGGCGATCTTGAGGCGCCGGTGGAGGCCGCTTAGAATCGTCCCCGGAGGGTAAGCGAACGGCTAGCGGTCTGACTCGAAATCAGATGCCCCGAAAGGGGTTGCGGGTTCGAATCCCGTGCCCTCCGTTTATACGCCTGCACCGCCATCGTGGCCGGTGCAGGCTGGGCTTTGAAGGCCGGCCATCCGGGCCGGCAGCGGACCCCTGCACCGCCATCGTGGCCGGTGCAGGCTGGGCTTTGAAGGCCGGCAGCCGACCCCTGCACCGCCATCCTGGCCGGTGCAGGTATTCGCTTGCGACCGTTGTTTGCAGATCCTTTGAATTGGGAATCGGTCTCGTCGCCCGTCCAAGAAGCCCCGGGTGGAAACCCGGGGACACCGGGCATGAAAACCACCCCGCCGTCCATGCCGGATGACGGCACGCAATGTCCCGGTTCAAACCCACATCGCATGGCACCCGGGAAGGCATGCGACCCGGTGTCCCCCGGCTCCCGCCGGGGGCTTTTTGTGGGAGCGCCAGGCCCGGAGGGCCGGGTTGTCTGCACGCGGGCGGAGGCCCGCCAAGCGAACTGCGGCACGAGGCCGCAGGTTCGCGTGAAACATCCTCCCCGGCTCCCGCCGGGGGCTTTTTGTGGGAGCGCCAGGCCCGGAGGGCCGGGTTGTCTGCACGCGGGCGGAGGCCCGCCAAGCGAACTGCGGCACGAGGCCGCAGGTTCGCGTGAAACATCCTCCCCGGCTCCCGCCGGGGGCTTTTTGTGGGAGCGCCAGGCCCGGAGGGCCGGGTTGGCTGCACGCGGGCGGAGGCCCGCCAAGCGAACTGCGGCACGAGGCCGCAGGTTCGCGTGAAACATCCTCCCCGGCTCCCGCCGGGGGCTTTTTGTGCCGTTCGCGCGTGGCAAACTGAGAGCAAGACTCGGGAACGCGCAACATCAAAAAAGCGCAAACTGAGAGCGGAACCCCATCACCGGACACCAGAGGCATTGAACGGTGGCTAGACTATGCCGTTGGCCAGCCCCTGTCAGATTCCCTCCTGCTGCCGACCGACCATGCTGAATATCAGGACGTTTCTTCTTGCGGCGGTCAGCGTGTTGCCGTTCGGCCTCCGTGCCGCCCATGCCGAGCCCACGCCCCGGGAGCAGTTCACGGAAGCCGTCCAGTTGTTCTTCGACGCCAAGCCGGTCGAGTCGGCACGAAAGTTCGATCAGCTTGTGTTGGCCGTGCCCGGAGCGGAGCCAGAGTTATGGCAACGCGGGCTGGCGCTGTATTACGCCGAGAGATTCCAGGACGGCCGGAAGCAGTTCGAGCTGCACCGAACCGTAAACCCGAACGACGTCGAGAACCCCGCCTGGCACTTTCTCTGCGTCGCCCGGCTCGAAGGGATACAAGCCGCCCGCGAGAAGCTTCTCCCAGTCGGAGAAGATCCCCGTGTACCCATGAGGGAGATCCTCGAGCTCTACGCTGGCCGGTGTGAGCCAGCCGCCGTGCTGGCTGCTGCCGAAACCGGTGCGGGCGAAGCCAAGAAGAACCAGCTCTGCTACGCCCATTTGTATCTGGGTCTCTTCTCCGAAGCCGCCGGTGACGCCGCGAAAGCCCGGGAGCACATGACCCAAGCCGCCGGCCCCTTTCGCATGGACCACTACATGGGCAAGGTGGCCGTCATGCACGCGAAGCTCAGGGGCTGGCCGGTCGAAAACGCGAGCCGGTAGCAGGCCCGGAAGGCTGGGCGGCCATGGGGAGCCCGGAGCCTTGGCGCATCGTGCAGCCGGGGAAGTGGCTGGGCCTGCGGATCCCGAGATCACCGCGTGGCGGGCGGCGGGTTCGCGCCGGCGCGGCGCGCCTGGGCGTAAATCGACGTCCGGCCCACCGTCGAGGCAACCGGCCCCCGCGCCGGCGACGCGGTCGCGGGCAGCGGATCCGGACTTTGGCCCCGGGCGGTGCCGTCCCTGGCCGCCGGAGGCGGCACGGACGCCGCGAGCGCGGCCGGCGGCGCCGGGCAGCCCTGCTTCACCCAGTCGAGCCACACCGTCTGCATCTGGGCCACGCCCGGCACACCGTAGTGCTTCCGCAGGGCACCGGCCCAGTCGTCGCCGGCCAGGCCGTCGGCGACGAAGTTGACGTACTTGTGCCGACCACCGCGTTCGATGAGGTAGCGGGCCAGCGAATACCCCTGCGAGTAGAGGGGGAGCACGTCGGCCGGATACTCGCGCATCGCGAACATGTCCGGAAACGCGATGCCGCGGCCGGTGGTCAGGAACTCGATCAGCATCCGGTGCTGGCGGGCCCGCTCGACCGGGTGCTCGACCGTCGTGCAGGCGCCTTCGTCGGCCCAGCGCGGCAGCGGCCGGCGGAAGTGGCTGGCGAAGATCGTGTGCGTGATCTCATGGGGCAGCACGGAATCGATGATCCGCTCCTCGCTCCCCTGAATCGTCATCGTCCAGTTGAAGACTTCCCCCTTGTCGAACACGAAACTCGTGGCGCCCCCGGCCCCGAGGTGCGGGGCCACCTGGGCCTTGATCGGACAGGGCCGGCTCCACCGCGGCAGCGGCCGGCCGAGCCATTCGACGGCCAGCGTGTGGCGGTAGTGCTCGGAGGCGTCGCCGATCTTGCGGGCGAGTTCTTCGGTCGGGGCGTCGACGAGGAAATTGGCCGTGCGATACCCAGCGGCGTTCGCCGCCCCGGCACTCCAGCAGCAGGCCAGCACCGCCATCAGGCACGCCAGCCGCATCCCTGCCCGGCGCAGGGCGATTCCTCGTCCGCGATTCATGCCGTCGTGCCTCCATGCATTCGAACCGGGCCGCGACGGAATCCTTTCCATCGTCGCGAACCGCCCGCAGCCGGGCCCGCGAAGGCCGCTCCGTGCGGCCGCTGTTCGGCCCAAGAGTGTGCGGACGGTAGCGGCCGCCCCCAGGCCGGGCCAGACCGCTTTTCACTTGCCCGCTTCGCCCCGTTTTCCACCGCGCCGGCGGAACCGGCGTCAGCCGTCCCGCAGCAAGTGCGTCGAGGGATAGCGGGTCGACTCGTCATCGAAAGCGGCCGCGTGCCGCGACCTGTACCAGACCGCCAGCACCGTCGCGCCGGCCACCAGCATGAGCCATCCGGGCAGCGTCGGGACGAGAACCGCCACCCAGCCGCCTCCACCGATGATGAGCAGCGTGGGAACGGACCATGCGGCCACGCCGCGTAGCAACTCCCAATTCAGCCCGTGGCGACGCGACGCCAGCCAGCCCCACGCGGCGCTGACCGCCAGACCGATGGTGGCCGCCGCCCGCCCCGCCGTGGAGGCGTCCAACTCCCGCACGACCCGCACGGTCACGCGGCCATCGCCGGCGGCCGCGATCCGCATCGGCATCGCGCCCGGCGGCGAATCGATCGCATTTTCCCAGGCCCGTTCGCGATGCGCGACCTCTCCGGCGGCACGGGCGGCGGCGAAGGCCCGCAGGCGATCGGCGTCAGGACCGGCGCCTGCAAGAGCGCGCGAGAAAGCGGCATCGATCCGCTCTTGAGTGGCATGCAACGCTGCCTGCCAAGTCACTTCGTCGAGAAGCCGTGCGGGCTCCGCGACGCGCAGCGTGCGGTCGGGTGGGGCGGCGATCGTCCAGAGCACCTCGCCACCGGGGACGTTCTCGATCAGCGGCGGCTGCAACTGAATGGGCTGTCCCGACCCGAGGGCGGCATCCAGGTCGCCCGAGAACACAACCATCATGGATCGCGGCCAGGCCGCAGCATGCAACTGCACGTCCCAGGCATCCGCGGCGACCGGCCGAGCATCCACGTCCTGCCCGTCGACGAGCACATCGAACAGCCTGATCCGCGGGGGCAACCGCAGGCGGAGCGTGGAGCGTGCCGCCACGACATCGTAGCGGGCGAGCCCGCGCAGCCGGCCACGATCGTCGATCGCCGCCGTGACCAAGACCCGCGCGACACGATCCTCCTGCGGATCGGACGCCGCGATCGAAGCCGCCACTGGCTCCTCGGCGGCGTCCACATCGGCCGCCGGTACGGACTGCTCGCCGAGGTCGTAGGACGGACCGGCGGCGCCGGGCGGCACTTCGGCCTGGTGCACCACCGCCTGCGGGCCGCCACCGCGGCTCCATGACACGCTCAACGGGCTGCTCCCGGCCAGATCGGCCCGCAGCAACGGAACACGGCCGCGCGACGCGGGACGCATCGAGAGCCGGCCATCGATATCGAGCCGATACCGTCCCGCCCGCGGCTGCTGCATGACGATGGTCAGCCGATTGGCCTCGGTCATGGACCACTGGAGATCGAGCGGTGCGCGGCTGCCTGCGGCGGGCGTCGCCAGATCGTCCTCCCACAACGTGACGCGGCCGATGGCGCAGCCGGGTGGCAGCTCCACCGGAATCGCGACCAGGGGCGTCGACGTGGCGTCGATCCGCGCCTGCAGCCGCAGGTCGATGCCATCGGGCCCGAGGCTGACAGCCAGCGACTGCGAACCGCGCACCGCCTGCGGCCGGCGGCCGACCACGAGCCGCGGGCGCGGGTTCGCCGCCACGCCACTCCCGGCCTCGTACCGCCACACGTCGCCGCCGGGCTCGAGGAACTCGTCGCGTTGGTCGCCGGCCTGAGCAGCGGGCGTCTCCAGGGTGGCGATCAGATCGGGCGATGCCGTTAGCCGCACGGTGCGGGCGTCCGTGTCCGCGCCTTCCAGCCAGACGGCCGGCACATCGAACGAGCCGACCGGATCGACCAGCGGCATGCGGAAGGCGAGGCGCATGCGGGCCGGGCCAGGTGCCGGCGCCGTTCGCTCGACGAGAAAGCGGCCGCGGCCGAGCGGCCGCACGACCTGGCCTTCCACCGCCGGATCATCGAGCGGCTCGAGCACCGCATCGGCGGCGACGACGACCGCGCGGATGATGGATTCACCGGCGATCTCGAATCGCGCCCGCACGCGACAGGCGTCGAGGTCCCACGCGACGTCGTTCTCACTCGTCGCGGCCAGGCCTCCCGTGGACAGTTTGTCGCGGCGGTCGATCGGCCGCACGAGCCGCACCCGGGCCGCCCCCGCGAGATCGAATCCCGGCTCGCCGGGCTTGGCTTCGACAGCCCGCATGAAGGGCCCGTCCGGCGCGGCACGATCGCACTGCACCGCATCGCTGGCCGCCGGAATCGCCGTCCCGTTGCCATCGACGAGTTCGAGCCGCGTCACGGCCGCCGGTGGCAGGCGAATCGCGGCCGTTTCCAAGCGGCCGCGGCGATCGACAGCCGGCTGAACCTTGACCTCGAGCCGCTGGCTGCCGGCGACAGGAGCGACCAGGCGGAGGAACCGGCCTTCCTGGCGAACATCAACGGTGGTCGAGCCGGCAGCAGCCGGTTCCCAACGGGCCTCACCGGGACCTTGGTCGAGCACGAGCGTGCCGCCGGCGTCGGCGTCGATGTCGAGGACCATGCGCCACGGCGCCGGCACGGGGCCGTCCTCAACCAGCACATGGCAGCGCATGATCCGCAGCGACGTGGCCGCCACCGGCTGTCCTCCCCGAAGCAGCGTGCGAAACAGCGGCTCCGGCACGAGCGCCATGTCGCCGTCGTCTCCCGGAGTGAGCAACACCTTGAGCGGCTGATCGTCGCCAAGCGGATCCGCGGCGTGGCCCTGCGGTAAGGCACACGCCCCGGCGGCGAGAAGGCATGCCGCCACGGTCCGCGGCCGGGCTCCGCGACCACCCGACAGGCGACACCCGCAGCCCACGAGACAGCCCCACCATGCGGCTCGCGCCACCGCGGCGAACGGGGGCTCGATCCATACGGCGATCGCGGCGGTGACTGCCGTGATCAGCAACGCCGCGGCGGGACCGCGCCGCGACACCCCGAGCACCGTCAGGAACGAAACGAAGCCGATGAGGATCGCCGCCGCCGCCACGAGCCGGCGGCGAATGACCACGATGCCGGCCCCTTTGCGGCCCGAGACGGGGACGAAACGCCGGGCCGTGAAGCCGGCAGCGGCCGGCGAGGCGGCCGCCTCGCGGTCTTCTGCGGTGGCGGCGACCTGGGCCGCCGGGATGCGGGCGGCAAACAGCCGTTCCACGAGCCGCGCCGTTGGCGGCCCGACTTCGCGATACCCACCCAGCACCGTCGCCACCGCGAGGTCAGGCGGCATGAACAGTTGCAGTCGGTGATCGAGGACCGGCACGTCGATCGCGCTGCCGACCGGCTCCACCCGCCACCACCCCGGCCCCGGCGCAGCCTCCGCCAAGGTCCGCACGACGAGCCGCAGCCGCCGCCGACCGGGCGGAAGTGGCACCCGGGCGGTGCCACCGCCGTCCAGCGACTCGAGCGGCACGACGGCCCCGTCGAGCAAAACCGACTCGACCCGGCGGCCCATCGGCACGTTCATCGACAACTGATCGCGGCCGTGGTTCTCGATGTCGTAGACCGCCTCGCACTCCGCCCGCCCGGAATCGTGGCACCAGCAGGAAATCGTTTCGCTCCACGCCCAGGCGCGAGCCTCGGCCCCGGCTGTCGGCACCAGTTCGGCTGCGGCCGTCGTCTCCGTGCCCGCCTGTGGCGGGTTGAACGCGAACTCGACCAGCGTCGCCGGCTGGCCTTCGACGGTCGGCACCGGGGGCAGTTCCCGGAGCCGGCGGTTGACGACCTGTGGCCGCTCCGGTCCCGTATCGCTGATCAGCACGGTGCCGCGCGACGTCGGCGCGCCTTCGACCCAGGCGAGCGGCACCGGTTGCGGCCCACGAAAGGGCACCTCGCGGGCGGCGCGGATCGTCACCGCGCCGATGAACGCGGGCGTGATTTCGACGAGCCACGATTCGACGCATGCCGGATTCCGTGCACCGTCTCCGCGGGCGCTGTCGGCTGCATCGAGCCGCCGGGCCACGACCGCGCCGCCGGCCGGGGCGACGAGCGACCACTCGAGTTCATCGCCCATCGGCTCGGAGAAGTGCGCCACGACGGAATCCACGGCGGCCGCCTCCGGCCTGCAGGTGAGCGTGAAGGATTCGGCGAGTCGCTCGTCACGCGCCGCAAGCCGCACGTCGACGCGCACGTCGAGCGGCGGGCGGCGTTGCACAATTCGGGCGCGGCGGTCGGCCGCCCGCTCACCGCCCGGAATGCGGCCGCGGAGCGTGCCAGGCTCGACGAGCCGCTCCAGCCGCGGAGGCACGGCATAGATGCCGACCGGCGCCCCGGCGATCTCGACGATCGCCGCGGGGCCGACGTGGAAATCAATGACGGCCGAGTCGGCGGCCTCGCCGTCGAACCGCACCATGTCCATGTCGGACGTGCGAAACTCGCCGCCGAGGGGCACACCCCGCCGGTGGCCGACGACCCGCAGGCCCAGGCTGCGCCGCGGCGTCGCCGCCAGCGCCAGCCCGATCCGCAACTCCTCGCCTCCGTCGCGGCCGCGGGCGGTCCGCCAGTCGACATCCACGGTGGTGCCCCGGCGGCGCTCCTCCACGTCCGCGGCAAGATCGAACGGATCCACCATCTCCACCGCATCGATGATCCAGCCCGGCGCGACGCGGGCAGTGACCGCGAACGTCTCGCCGGTCACCACGCGCAGGTCGCACGCAGCCCGGCCCAGCACCTGTCCCGGGGAGAGCTCCACCGTCGTCACACGGGCCACGTCCAGTTGTGGCCTGCGGAATTGCACGCTGATCGTCTCCGTCGCGTCTTCGGCCTGATGCTCGAAGTGCATGATCGCCGGGAGCACGGCACCGGCCGTGTCCGGCGCGTTCACGAGGCGGGACGGGAGCGGCCAGCGGGCGGCGATCTCGGGCGTGACCACCCGGCTGTCCTCCATGTCCACCCCGACCACGCCGAGCGACGGATCGATCTCAACCCGGCTGCCGCCCCCCACCCATGCCTCGGCTGCGGGCCGCACCAGCGGCACCTTCCAGGCCGTCCGCGTATCGAGCGGCGCCACTGCATGCACGACCAGCGTCGCGGCCTGGCCCACGACGTCCCGTGGCAGGGCGATGCGGGCTGTCCGGCCATCCTGGGCCGCGGTCCATTCGAGCAGCCGCTCGTCCGCGGCGTGCCGCACGGCGGCGATCCGCAGGTCCGACGGCTTCACCACGCTCACGACGTCATGCTTCCAGGCACCCCGGGGGACCAGGGCCGTCGCCACCTCGACCCGCCCGCCGCGGACGATCACGTCGCTCCACGCCGCAATGGCCGCCGGCCCCGCTTCGTCCCTGACAAAGGCCAGATCCACGGATCCGATCGGCCCACACTCGATCCGCCACGCCCCGTCCCCGGTGCGACTGACGACCGCCTGGCCGAGCGGGGCGCCGGAGACCGTCGGCCGCGTTCCCATCGGCGGCCGCACGATGACGGAAGTCCCTAGCGCCGGTACGAGCGGCAGCGTGAAGGCATGGGCATTCGAAGTCGCCGGGTCCACGCTCAGTTCGCACTCATAGGTGCCCGCCTCGGGAGTCTTCACGGCGGCCGTGCCATCAGGTCGACCGAACACGACGGCATCGCCGGTACCGGCGGCAGTGCGCTGCAAACAACGGCCCGGGCGCACGGCGCCGAGGGCGACTTCGCGCAGGTCCGGAGCCACCGCGTCACCGACGTCGAACGCCACCTGCCCGACGAGGCGGCCCGCCTCGTCGACTGCCAGCACATAGCGGGCCCGATCGGCGAGCAGCAGCGGTGCTCCCAGGCCGGCGACGGGCTGCGGGCCGAAGCGGGCGACGGCCTGCTCGAACTCCGCCGCCGACATGGGCACGTAGCGGCCCGCGCCGAACGGGACATCCTCCAGACGCCCTCGCGGCACATGCACGCGCAGGAAGTCGAGCGTCTGCGGCTCCTCGGCGGCCGTCACCGTGACAAACAGGACCACGCCGATCGCAGCCGCGACTCGGCACGGCATGGCAGCACGACGGCTCATGGCGCAGACCGCCCCGGCGCCGTCGCACTGTCGCCGCCGACCGCCGATCCGGCGATCACCAGCGACGGCGGGGCCGCCCGCGTCAAGGAACTGGCGGCTCTCCCGAGAGCGGCGGACGCCGTGCGGCGACCGGTGGTCTCACCGTTCATCCGTTGCAACGCCCACGCCATGAGACCCAGCAACACCCCGGGCAAGGATGCGATCGCAGCGAGCACCGCGACGTCGGGTGCGGCGGCCGCCGCCAGCACCGCGGAGCCCGCCAGGGCCAGTTGCGGTGTCGGACGCCGCAGGTCTCGATAACGCAGGCCCGCGAGGCCGACCGTCAGCACCATCCCGGAGCAGATCAAAACCAGAAACCACACGGGCAACAGCCACGGCGCGGCCGTCCCGGGCCGACCAACACCCGAGTAGACGACCCGCCGGCCCACCGGTTCGGGATCGAAGCCGCCGCGTGGTGGGCCGTCCGCTCCGCCGGCAGCCTGCAACCACGAGGCGAGGGCCTGCCGCGAGACCGCCGGCTCCCGATCGGGAAGGAGGCCGGTCCATTGCCAGCGCTGCTGCGACGTCCACGACGACGGCGCGCCGAAGATCCACTCGTCGGCCCGACAGACCACTTCCCAGTAGAACCGCCGCTCGACGACGTCGGTCGAGAACCGCGGCGGATCGAGCGGCACACGCACGGGCAGGCCGAACCGTGCCGCGAGGGTCTCCCACGCGGCCTCCCGGGGCACCAACCGGCGGACCTCCAGCGTCCACCGTCCGCCGCCACTCCGGGGCATGTCGATCGTCACGCCTCCATCGGCCCGCACCGTGCCCTCCACGGCGCGGCCGTCGAGCCTGATCTCGACGGCGCCGGCGGGAAGCGTCAGCTCGAGGCGTTCCGCCGCCCCGGACAGGGCATAGGTGAAGACGTCCTCCCGCCGATCCCCGAGAACGGTGGTCCGCAGCAGCGCCGCGTCAACCACCGCCCCCCCCGACGCCACGCGGCGCCGAATGGCGATGGCCAGCGGCACGACGTTCTGTTGGCGAATCGTGGACCAGATTCGCGAGACGGCGGCGGGCTGCGGGCTTGCGTCACGGCGCCAGGCGTCGCCGCGCAATTCCGCGGACCAACGCTCCGGCGCGTCGAGCGCGACCGTCTGCCGCGTGATCCGCGCCACCAATGGCAACACGAGCGGCAGGTCGTGGGCAACGGTCGTCTCGGGCGGCACGGCAGGTGTCGGCAGCGTGTACTTCACGACGATCTCACCGTCGCCGAGAAGCTGGCCCGGCAGGATCGCCCGCAGCGTGCGCATGCCGGCCGGCAGGTCGGCGACGCCGGCCTCCGGCACCTCGATCGGATCGAGCACCCAATCGCCCTGCCACACCTCGAGAGAGCCGCCGACCGCGACGGATTCCGGCGCGAGCAGCTCCACGAACTCCAGCGGGACGTGCAGCACGCGGAGCCGGATGGTCTCGGTGACCACCGTGGCGGCCTCGGTCATGACCGCCTGCACTGCGACCGTGGCATCGACCCGCCGTGGCAGGTACCGCCGCGTCGCCGCGAACTCGCCCTGACGCGCGTCGAGCCGGTAGGCGAGCACCGTCGCGTCGGAGTCGGTCCGCGACAGCGCCGCCGCCGTCTGGCGGACGAGCCCCTTGATCCGCTTGTTGTCGGGCAGCAGCTCGATGTCGCTATCGGCACCCACCACGACGGTCGCCGGGCCGACGAGCCCGGACACGGGCACGGGAAGCCGCCAGGTGAGTCGTTCGACGTCGCGTTCGATCGCCCGGCCGCCTCGAATCTCGACGACGGCGTTCCCGACGAGCGGCTGGGCGAACGGGATCCGCACCCGTCCCCCCTCCGCCGTCATGCCCGCGGAATCGACGACGCCGGGTGGGCCAACTTCGTCGATCGTCCAGGCGGGATCGACGTCGACCACGATCTCGGTCGCCGGCGCGCCCGAAGCCGCGACTCCCAGCCGCGCCAGCAGCGATAGCCGCTCGGCGGAGACGCTGTAGCGGTATTCGGGCTCGATCACCACGCGGCTCCGTCGCGGCAGCACCCGCACCTTGAGCGACGCCGGCTGCGCGTCATAGGCGAACGCCGCGACGAGGCCCGGCCGGCGGCCGGCGGCCGGCGGATCGACCCGGCGCAGCCCCTCGTTCCACACCGCCTGCCATTCGCCTTCGACGACGAGGCTGATCCGCCCCCACTGCCGCCAGGCATCCACGCCGGCGATGCCAAATCCGGCCAGCTCGAACGGCCCCGCCTCCTTCGCGCCGGCCGTCCGCTCCAGCGGCCGCTGGCAGTCCAGCTCGATGACGGCGCTGCCATCGGGCCCGCGAACAACCGCCACGTCGATGCTCGGCGCCTCGGCCGTGCCGCCGCGACCAACCTCTGCGGCCGGCGCGCGAATGCTCCGCAGCGTCGCGAATGGCGGCAGGGTGATCCGCACCGTCGGAGCCGCCTCCGCAAGGCCGCGGAGTTTGATCCGCGCCTGCGTCACGGCGTCGCGGCCGTCGATCCGCACGACGCTCTCCACCATGGCTTCTGCCACCGGTATGCGGCTGGCGTCGGCCGCGGATCGTTCTCCGACGCTGATGGTGGTGGTGCCGACGAGACCCGACAGCGTGACGTCCGTGCCCCCCGTCTCCCGGGGCCGCGCCTTGCGGGCGGCCGGCGGCGGTTGGACCACGACCTCGGGATCCGTGCGGGCCGAGCGGAGTTCCACCGCCGAGGCGGTGGCCGCCGGCAGGTGGAGCACGATCGCTTCGCGGCCGACGGGCACATCGACGGGAATCCGACCCTCGAGGGTGACCGTGTGTCGCGGCTCGGCACCGGACTCGGGCGGAGCCTCGAGCCAGGCACGATAGCCGCGGCCCTCCGGCGCCCCATCGACGAGCAGTCGGCCCGGCCCCTGATGCCGAGGTGGTTGCGCGAGAATGAGCCCTGCGCATCCGAGCGGCACCTCGACCCACCCCCGTCGCGACTGGCGAATCGTGCACACCACGGTGGCCGGACAGGTCCCCTCAGCGACCGCGGCGAGGTCGGCCTGCACGCGGATCTCCTCGAGCACGGCCGCGGGCGGCTGGGCGGGGCCAGGCAGTCCTTCCTTGAGCCGCAGCAGTTCGACGAAGTCCCGATACCGGAACCCCGGCACCGGAACGAGGCCGCCGGAATCATCTTGCAAATAAAAGATCTCGGGCTTGCGCTCCTCGACCCGCACCGACTCCCCGGCCGGCTGACGCGGCGGTTGCGCTTGCGTGGCCCCCACCATGCACACAACGGCGACCAGGCCGCGGACTGCCGCGATCAAGGAACGGAGCCTGACGTTGGCCTGCGAGGGCTTCATGGACCGAGCCGACAGGGAGGCGGGCCCCGACGCGTCGTGCGCGAGAACCACCCTAAGACTACCCCGCAACTCCACGCAAAGCGTCCATGCCCCTCATTTTCCGCAGCCTGTACGACCGTCATGACCGGAACATGCGGCCGCCGGCATGGCGGCCTGACGCCCGGCTCCCAGCGTCGCCCGGAGCTCGGCCATCAGGGGCGGCGTGCTCGTCACGATGAAGGCCGGATCGTCGAGGGGCACCTCGATTCCCGCGGCGGCGAAGGGCTCGACCGTGGCCCCCGCCTCGCGGGCGATCAACAGGCCCGCCGCCGCATCCCAACAGGCGATCCGCCGCGCCCAGAAGGCGTGCAGCCGGCCGCAGGCGACATAGGCGAGATTGATCGCCGTGGAGCCGGTGCGCCGAATCGAGTGCGCCCGCGGCACGACGGCGAGGAAGTCGGCCACGGCCGCCGACTCGGCCGCCACCTGCGGCGGGAAACTGACCGCCACGATCGCATCTTCGAGCGCCGCGACGGCCGGCACCCGGATCGGTCGGCCGTCGAGGAAGGCGCCACCACCACGCCGCGCCGTGAAACACTCACCGCGCACGGGATCGAAGATGACGCCGACCTCGATCAGATCATCGACGGCCAATGCGATCGAGACGCAGTAGGCCGGGAACCCATGGACATAGTTGGTGGTCCCGTCGAGCGGATCGACGATCCAGCGGGTGCCGCTCCCCGCGTGGCCGACCTGCCCCGACGCGGGCTGCCCCGCCCCCGGCTCCGCCTCCTCGCCGACGAAGCCGTACTCCGGAAAGGCGGCGCGGACCACGCGTTGGACTTCCCGCTGGGCCGCGAAGTCGGCCTCGGTCACGAGATCGCGCGGTCCCTTGCTCGACACGGCAAACCGGCCGACCCAGTCCTGCAGCACCCGGCCGGCCGCCCGCGCGGCGGCTTCGCAGACGGTGAGCGGATCGGCCGATTGCAGCGGGGTCATGGGAGGGCCTGGCGCGGATTCATGGGCCGCCACCACCACGGCGGCCCTGCCCACGGGCCATGGTAGCCGATTCGCTCCGGCTACAATCAGCGATCCCGTCCCATCACACGGAGCGTCTCATCAATGCCCAGCCCTGAATCAACCGCCCCCGCGTGGTCGCTCGTCGATCGGATCGCGACCGCGGCCGCCGGCGGGCGACTCGACCTCGACGCCCCGGCCCGCGGGATCATGCTGCCGGCGGGCGACGCGCTGCTGGGGGTCGACCTGCGCACTCCCTGCCGGGCCGGCGACCATTGGGTGCGGGGTGACGACCTGATCGCAATCTACGAACCAGCCGACCCCCGGCGACTGCGGGCCACGGCGCTGTGGCGGCCGCTCCATGTGCCGGCGGCCGGTGACTGCCACGCCTGGGAACTCACGCTCTCGGCGCAGACCGCGGTCGTGCACAGCGATGCGGCGCTGGCGGTCACGGCCGATGTGGCCGATGGTGATCTGCGCTGGAGTGGCGCGACGGCGAACGCGAACTGGACGAGCGGAGCCGAGCTTCCGACGGACGCGGCCGGCCTCCTCATCCGGCCCCGGACGGCGGCGGCCGCCCCGGCATTCCTGTTCGCGGCCCATCCGGCGGACGCGCGGCGCCTGCTTGTGCGCCGCGCCGCAGGCCGCATGGCGGTCGCCTGCTGGCTGTTCTCCTCCGCCCTCGAGAAAGGGGTTCTGCTCCGCGGGCGCGTTCTCGCCGCGGTCGGCCCCGGCGAGAACGCCGAGGCCTGGGCCACCGCGCTCGTCACCGCCTTCGCCGCCTCCCCCCCGCCGCTGACGGCATGACGGGCCTTCGGCCGTGAAAAAAGCCGCGACTCAGGCGTGTCTCGGCGGGATGTTTTTCGGCTGGCGGCATTCGCCCGCGCGGCGTTACATTGCCCCCATCTTTCCCTGATTCACGGCCACGAATCGGCACGAGGTCGCCGCGTGCGGCCCGCCGGAGTCGGTCCGCGGCCCGCCGGCGTTGCCCGGCCACACGGAGGTGTCGCCATGGCCGATCTCGTGTTTGCCTTCGACCCGGCGCTTGACCGACCGCTGCCGCTCCCGGAGGACGCGCCGCCGGCCGTGGCCGAAACGATCGCCACCGCCACCCGGGAGGCGCTCGGAGCCGCGGTGGCCTTCGCCCGCACGTCTCGGGCGGCGGCACTCGTGATCTGCGGCCGACTGCTCGACCCGACCCGCGCGAGCCCGTCCCAGGCGGCCGCCCTGCGGACGATGGTCGCCGACCTCTCCACCCGCGGCTGCCGCACCGTCTACGTTGCCGACGACACGGCCGCCTGCCATGCGATCTCGCGGATGCTCGGTGAGCCGGCCGGTCTGCACTTCGTGACGCCGCTGGCGCCGCTCGAGCTCGATGTTCACGGCCTGCTCGTCGAGATCGCCTCCGCCCACGGGCCCGCGGCAGGCACGGCCGCCGGCCCCCTCGACGGTCCTGCGCCGCTGCACCGGCGGATCGTCGTGGGCTGGGACACGGCCCTGTGGCAGGCCGAACGCTGGGATCTGCCCGCGGCCGCGAAGCCGCACGATGCCGTCCATCCCGCGCTCGCCGCGGACGGACCCGGTCGCGCCGGCGCGTCGCTCACGCCCGCCGCCTTCGCGGCGGCCGCCGCGGCGTCGCCCGCCTGGTCGCACCCCGCCACGTTCTGGGTCTGGGGATCGCGGCGGCCGGAGCACCTGCCGCCGGGCCTGCATCACCTGCCGGCCCTGCAGGCGCGATCGGGACACGAAGCGAGCCCCGGCGGCTGCTGCGGTCTGACCCTCTTTCATCGCGATCCCACCGCCCCCGAATCGCTCGCTGCCCCGCACACCGACTGGCGGGCCAGCTGGCAGGAGACGGCCACCCACCGTGTCGCCTGGCGCACGCTCGCGGTGGAGTCGGCGGCCGGCGGCGACGAGGAACTGGCGACCGCGATCTGGTCGGCGCTCGAGGCCCTGCCCGCCACGGGGCACGCCGCCCTCGAGATCGTCCGCTGCTCGATCGAGTGCGGCACGAGTGTGGCCCGACGGGTGCGTGTGGCGGAGATCGCCGCCGAAACCCTGGCCCGCGTGCGGCAGCTCTACGACGCCAAGACGTTCCGCATCTGGTGCCGCGACCTCGTCGCCGCCCCGGG
>Ga0315907_10004113_pt1 | contig 16553 bp, 13 predicted proteins | sample LakEriMetagenome_3_FD_203525 | JGI IMG/M metagenome (GOLD analysis project Ga0315907, IMG submission 203525) | Freshwater fungal communities from buoy surface, Lake Erie, Ohio, United States - Buoy 12 MA123 | ecosystem: Environmental > Aquatic > Freshwater > Lake > Lake biofilm | place: USA... | reverse complement strand
TTTAAAAAAACATGTAATCCTTGTAAAGAAAGCCCTCCGAGATATTTGGAGGGCTTTCTCGTTTTCTGCCCTACGGTATTGGATGGTTTCTGTCAGGTACTCTTCGCGAATTTTATAAATAATTAAGGTTGTGAAACTCTTTTATTTTTCTCCTAAATGTGAAACAAGGTATGTTAGGATAGGAATCAAAAACTGATTCACGATAAACATGAAATGTTTCCTTGATTTTTTGAAAAGACATTAAGTTGGTAAATGAAAAAACGTAATTGAAATGGAAACCAATCGGAATATCAACCCAGAACACATTAAAATCGCAGGTGAAAAAATTCAAAGATGTGGGGTTTACCTTATTTTACAAATTTTTATTTCAGGGGTTTTTGCAGTTATTATTTTCTATGCAAACTCTGACGGTGCTCTTACAAAGTCTCAAGACAACACTATTTTTTGGGTTATATATTTAGTAATTATTCTGTTTCTGGGATTTAAAAGTTTATCGAGTTTAGTAGATTCCGGTGGACATCTTATCAAATCTGTTTCAGTTAATAGAGAGAATGCTTCTACTCCAAACTCGAAAAAAAATCAAAAAATTGAAGAAGAATACTATCCAAATGGAAATAGGAAAAGTTTGGGGCCTACAAATTTAGAGGGTAAAAAACATGGTATTTGGGAATGTTATAATGAAGATGGGAGTTTAGGGTATAAAGAACTTTACGAAAATGGAAATTGGGTGAATAAGATTTATTTTTAATTAATTCCCTACCCTTTCAACAAGGAGATGGAAAATAATACCAATAGAATTAAAACTGATAAGGAGGGTACTTCTATCTGAATTTCAAAGGGAGAAGTAGATTGAATCCAAAACCAATGAGTCTGAAGAACTCAACAACAAAGAAACCTTCTTACCTACCCTGCCCAGCCTTCTCGGTCGAGGCTGCGGTATTGGATGGCTTCGGCAAGGTGCTCCACACGGATGTCCTCGCTCTCGGCAATATCCGCAATGGTGCGGGCTACTTTGAGGATCCGGTCGTAGGCACGCGCAGAGAGGCCTAGGCGCTCCATGGCGGTTTTGAGGAGGGTTTTGCCGGCCTCAGAGATCTGACACACCTGCTTCACCTGGTGGGAAGGCATCATCGCATTGCAAAAGACTTCTGGATTCGATTCAAATCTTATTTTTTGCCGTTCTCGGCCTTTGATCACCCGCTCCCGAATGTCTTTGCTCGACTCACTTTTGCGGGTGGAGGTCATCTCCTCGAATTTGACCGGAGTCACTTCTACGTGCAGATCGATGCGGTCGAGCAAGGGACCGCTTACCTTATTCAAGTAGCGCTGCACGATGCCCGGCCCACAGACGCATTCTTTCTCCGGGTGGTTGTAATAGCCACAAGGGCAGGGATTCATGCTGGCGATCAGCATAAAGTTGGCTGGGAAGTCCACCGAGATCTTGGCCCGGCTGATGGTGACTTTGCGCTCTTCCAGGGGCTGCCGCATCACTTCCAGCACGGAGCGCTTGAATTCGGGTAGCTCGTCCAAAAACAAGACCCCATGATGTGCCAAGGAAATTTCTCCAGGTTGGGGATTGCCTCCTCCTCCAACCAAGGCTACATCCGAGATGGTGTGGTGTGGGCTGCGAAAAGGGCGCTGTGCAAGTAGGGAGGCATGCTTGCCGAGCCTGCCAGCTACCGAGTGGATCTTGGTTGCTTCCAAGGCTTCCTGCAAACTTAATGGAGGAAGGATGGAGGGCAGGCGCTTGGCCAACATGGTTTTGCCGGCACCTGGCGGGCCGATCATGATCACATTGTGCCCTCCGGCTGCGGCAATCTCCATGGCACGCTTGATATTTTCCTGGCCTTGCACATCGGCAAAGTCAAACTCGGGTGCATCGATGCCTTGATTAAAAATCTCTCGCGTGTCGGTTACCAGCGGTTCGATCTGGATGTGCCCCTGCAAAAAGTCCGAGGCCTGATCCAAGGTCTCCACGCCAATGATATCCAAACTATTGACAATGGAGGCTTCCTTTGCATTTTCGAGGGGAAGGATAAATCCCTTGAATCCCCGCTTTCGTGCTTCGATGGCGATGGGAAGGACCCCTTTGATGGGACGAAGTTTGCCGTCAAGGGAGAGCTCTCCCATCAGTACATAGTCATGCAAGTTGGGGAAACTGACCTGCTCTGATGCCTGGAGTATGCCCATGGCGATTGGTAGGTCATAGGCGGAACCTTCTTTGCGCAGGTCTGCAGGAGCCAAGTTGACCACGACACGCTGCCGAGGCATGCGGTACCCGAAGTACTTGAGTGCCGATTCCACGCGCTGCTGGGATTCTTTGACTGCGGAGTCGGGCAGTCCGACCATAAAGAAGTTGGTGCCTTGGCCCACATTGACCTCGATGGTGATGAGGTTGGCGTCCACACCAGAGACGGCGCTTCCAAAAGTTTTTGCAACCATGATTGAGTTTAAAAAGTGTACCTACGAATATAGCCTATTTTACAAGGGATTCGGTGATGGGGTCAAATTTTTCTATTCGCATAATGCCCCTCTGGGGCAATTCATGTCTACTTACCGTCGAATTGGATTGATTTTTCTCACGCAGATTCGAAAGGAAAAACACGCTGATTTATTCTTTTTGATCTGAGGAAGTTTTCTATTAAAAACCGGTCAACACTAATCAGGGATCGACAGGTCGCTATTGGAGCAGTTCTCAGATGAATTGAACGTCTACACGGACTGTATCGTGGATAGCTTTTGGTACAGTCCTTCCTGCGCCATCAATTCGGCATGGGTTCCCCGCTGCACGATTTTCGCCTTATCGATCACCAAGATCTCATCCGCATGCTGGATGGTGCTGAGTCGGTGTGCAATGACTAGGGTGGTACGGCTGCTCATGAGCTTCGTGATAGCCTCCTGAACGAGCAGTTCCGATTCGGAATCCAGCGCCGAGGTGGCCTCATCCAAGATCAAGACGGGAGGATTTTTCAGTACCGCTCGCGCGATGCTCAGGCGCTGCCGCTGCCCTCCAGAAAGTTTGGAGCCTCGGTCCCCAATGTTGGTTTGATATCCGTAATTCAGTTTGCTGATAAATTCATGGGCATTCGCAATTTTTGCGGCTTCCATGACCTGTGCCTCGGTGACCCCATCGATGCCAAAGGCAATGTTGTTGAATACCGTATCGTTGAATAGGATGGATTCCTGGGTGACGATTCCCAGTTGGCCTCTCCAGGTAGCAGTAGCAATGTCCTTGAGGTCGATTCCATCTACCAAGATTTGGCCTGAACTTGGGTCGTAAAAGCGCGGCACCAAATCGGCTAAGGTAGATTTTCCTCCTCCAGAAGGGCCTACGAGCGCGATGGTTTTTCCTTTTTCAAGGGTGAAGTTGATTTGGTCCAGCACCTTGTTTTCTCCGTAGGCAAAGCTGACGTTCTTGTATTCAATTTGCTTGCTAAACCCAGGGAAAGGTTGCGGATTTGCTGGAGAAGGGAGTTGGTTGGTCGTGTCAATCACCTCAAAAATCCGGTCTGCAGAGGCAATGCCGCGCTGGATGGTGGATACTGCGCGGGAGATCTCCTTGGCAGGATTGAGTACTTGGGTAAAAATAATGATGTAGGTGATGAAGTTGGAGGCACTCAAGGCGGAGGTACCACTCAAGACCAAATTGCCTCCATAGACCAAGATGCCGGCGACCACGCTTACTCCAAGAAACTGGGAAATGGGACCTGCCAACTCATTTTTGCGTGCCATGCTCACATTGACATCGGAGTAGAAGTCAGTTTCGGAATCAAACTTTCCTTGCACAAATTTTTCCCCGTTGAAGGCTTTGACTACGCGCATGCCGCCTAGGGTCTCGTCCAAGATGCTGACGATGCGTCCGAGCGATTCCTGGCTTTGGATGGCAGTTTTCCGAAGTCGACGGGTAATGCCTCCAATGATGGCACCAGAAATTGGGATAATTAAAATCGTAAAAAGGGTCAACGGCACGGACATGAAAAAGAGTACGCTGAAATACAGCACGATGGTAGCGGGCTCTCGAAATAAAATTCGTAGGGATTGCACAACTGTATTTTCCACCTCTTGAATGTCGTTGGTCATTTTGGAGAGGAGGTCTCCCTTCCGTTCGTTGGAAAAGTAGCCCAGGTGGAGGGCACTCACTTTTTCAAAAATATCCATGCGCATCCCTTTGATGACCTGGGCACGTACTTGCGCAAGCACCACTCCGGAGAGGTAGGTAAATAGGTTGGAAAGGAATACCGATCCTACGATGATGGAACAGACGAAGAGCAAGGTGCCAAACTTTCCGTAAGTCTCGCTCACCTCTAGGAAGAGGTGGTTGAAGAGGGAAATTAGGTAATCTAGGGAGAGGGTAAATTCGGGCTGTACGCGGTACTGTTCTAAACTTTCGGGTGCCACTTGCTCAAAAATCACATCAAAAAGTGGCTTGAGCAGGGTGAAGTTCATCAAACCAAACACGATGGCCAATAGGGTGTACCCGATGTAAACCGGAATAAATCTCCCAAAGGGTCGGGCGTAGGAAAGAATCCGAAAATAGGTTTGCATGGGGTGTACACGGATAAATCCAGCCGCAAGTTAGGGAAAATTTTATGTCTCGAAGCCTGAAACCTGATGCGTCGTCTGCTAGTCCTCTTTAAGCCTATTATTTTTTTGATTATCCACTTTTTAAACACTAACCAGAGAAAAAAAGGTTTGTGGTTTAATTAAGTGAGCTGTGGACCGTGGACAGTCAGCTGTGAACGATTATCCGCAGTATTAAATAGGAGAGCTGAGCTAATTACATGATTGCGGATAATCCTAATGTCATTTAACATAAGTTTAACTAACTAAACTTTTCGAATCCCTATCTTTGAGAAAATTCTCCAATTCCCTATGAAACAATTCTTTTTCGGCATTCTTCTGGCAATTTCTCTTGGTTCTGCAGCACTTGCGCAGCAAGCTCCAAAAAAGCCAAAGCTGGTGGTGGGCATCATTGTGGACCAGATGCGCCAGGAATATTTTTATCGCTTTGCCGACCGCTTTGGAGAAGGCGGATTTAAGCGGTTCACCCAGCAAGGTTTCATGATGACCAATGGGCATTACAATTACATTCCAACCTATACGGGACCTGGGCATGCTTCCGTTTACACGGGAGCGACACCTTCCACGCATGGGGTGATTGGCAACAATTGGTACGTGCCTTCTTTGAAGAAAATGATCTACTGTGCGGAGGATTCCTTGGTTTCGAATGTGGGCGGAACCCCAGATAATGGCAAAATTAGCCCTCGAAACTTGTTGACCACGACCATCACCGACGAGCTGCGCCTGTCTACCGGCAAGCGCTCCAAGGTAGTGGGCATTGCGATCAAGGACCGGGGCGCAAGTTTCCCAGCGGGACATACGGGAGATGCCTACTGGTACGACGATGCGAATGGGGATTGGATGACTTCTACTTACTACAAGCAAACTCTGCCGAGCTGGGTGGTTAATTTCAATGAGAAGAAGCGCCCAGATCATTACCTAAGCCAAACTTGGAAAACCCTTTTTCCGGTGGAAACCTATGTGAATAGCCTTCCGGATCACAACGACTTTGAGTCTCCCTTTATTGGCAAGGATAGTCCTAGCTTCCCATACGATTTAACCGCCTTGAAAGCAGCCAATGGCGGCTATGGATTGGTTCCTTCCACTCCTTTTGGCAATAGCCTTACCTTGGATTTTGCGTACGCAGCCTTGGAAGGAGAGAAATTGGGATTAGGTGAGGTTACCGATTTTCTAGCAATCAGCTTTTCCAGCCCAGATTACATTGGTCACCGTTTTGGGCCCTCTTCGGTAGAAGTAGAAGACAATTACTTGCGCATGGATCGAGAGCTAGCTCAATTCTTTACCTACCTTGATCAAAAGCTCGGCAAGGGGGAATACCTGGTATTTATCTCCGCAGATCATGCGGTAGCGGATGTGCCACAATACATGATGAATGAGCGAATTCCTGCCGGCAATTTCAATTCTGGGATGGTCCTTGGGCAGTTGAAAGGATTTGCTACGACCCACTACGGGGAAGGGGATTGGATCTTGAGTTTCTCCAACGAGCAGATCTTCCTCAACCATGCCTTGATCCGTGAGAAAAAAGTCGATGCGGAAAAAATGCAGCGTGATTTAGCCAATTTTGTTCTTGGCTTTGCAGGGGTCAAAGAAGCATACACAGCATCGGATCTTAGGAAACAAGAATTTACCCAATCGAGAGCGCATCTCTTGCAAATGGGCTACAACCACAAGGCTTCTGGAGATGTATTGCTTGCGTTGGAGCCAGCTTGGTTGGTTGGAGGCAAACGCGGTACCACCCATGGTTCGGGATACTCTTACGATACGCATGTGCCGATCGCCTTTTATGGTTGGGGCATCAAGGCGGGCAAAAGCTCAAGCTATGCTTCGGTTACAGATATCGCACCAACTTTGGCAGCCTTGCTGCAAATCCGGATGCCGAATGGAACTACCGGACAACCGATTCAAGCAGTCATTGGAAATTAATTTTCAGTCAAATTCCCGTTCCAATTTTTTTGAAAGTGCTTCCTTACCCAGGGAAGCACTTTTTTATGAGCTTTTGGTTCAATTGTTTTTTTTATTACCTATTGAAAATCAAGGATTTACTTGGAGCGTAAAATTTTTGTTTCTATTTTTAAGCAATACGTTGCTCAAAATGCCCCATTCACACTCAAATATTTGGACACATCTGGTTCTTTGGACAAAGGATCATGCTCCAGTAATTACCTCTGAAATGGTGGTTTCAATCAAGCATGTGTTGGAAGAATTGCCTTTGGATTTTTATGAGAAGCAAACCCATCTCAGCGTACTGCCCAATCACATTCACCTGTTGATCAAGCTTCCAGGCAACCTTTCTGTCGATCAATTGGCGCACTTTGTACAGCAGCTGATCTGTAAGAAATTAGTACAGGAGGGATTTGCAAATTGCCCCGAATGGGATGAAAAATATTATGCCCACTCTGTTAGTTTGAACCGGCTGTCTACTGAAAAAAGTTTATTGGATCGACAAGAATACAAGCACAAGGAAATCTCTTTGGAAGAGGAATTGAAATTTTTAGGCTTGTAAGTTTGCCGTCAGCACATAAAAAAAACCGGAGCTAGCTCCGGTTTTTTTGCGTTTAGGTGGTCCAACTCATGGGGTAGTTTTTGTCTACAAATTCCAAGGCGTCGGTGGTGATCTGCAGCGGTCGGAAGGTGTCTAGCATCACCGCATATTCATGGGTTTCTTTGGCGCCGATGGATTTTTCAACAGTGCCTGGGTGTGGTCCATGTGGCAAGCCTCCCATGTGTAGCGTAAAGGATCCTCTGTCGATGCCTTTTCTACTCATAAACTCCCCTTCTGCGTAGTACAAAACTTCATCTGAATCGATGTTGCTGTGATTGTAGGGCGCGGGGATCGACAAAGGATGGTAGTCAAACAAGCGTGGCACAAAGGAACACACGACGAAGCCCGAGGATTGGAAAGTTTGGTGTACCGGCGGTGGCTGGTGGATTCTTCCCGTGATCGGTTCAAAGTCATGAATAGACAAAGCATAGGGGTAGAGGTAGCCATCCCATCCCACAATATCCAAGGGACTGTGGGCATAGTGGTAGGGGTGCAGCATGCCCTGCTTTTTGATTTGAATCAGGTAATCTCCCTTTTGTTCTTCGAGGTGAATCTCGTGTGGAGGACGGATGTCTCGCTCGCAATAAGGGGAGTGCTCTAGGAGCTGCCCCACTTCATTTCGGTAGCGTTTGACCGTTTCGATAGGTCCTTGGGATTCCATCACTAAAAGTCGTAAGGGGCCTTCTTCCGCAAATTCAAAGCGGTAAATGGTCGTTCTTGGGATGACGATGTAGTCTCCTTTTTTAACGACAAGTTTTCCAAATTGGGAATACATGACTCCTTCTCCGTCGTGGATGTAGATCAATTCATCTCCATCTGCATTTTTGAAAAAGTAATCCATCTTCCGCTGCTTGGGCGTGCAGATACCCATCATCACGTCGTTGTTGATGAGGAGCATGCGGCGTGCGCTCAGGTAATCTTCCCCAGTGATTCCTACCTCGGAGGTTTTGAGGTGGGTTTGATTTAGTCCGTGGGCATCGGCTGCAGTCCAGCTGTAGGGAGTTGGTTTCCCGATGGATTTGACTTCATTGGGATTGTAGATATGGTAGAGGTTGGAGTAAATTCCTGAAAACCCTTTGGAGCTGACCAACTCTTCCTTGTACAGGCTGCCATCGGATTGGCGAAATTGGGTGTGTCTTTTTGGAGGAATTTGTCCGAGTCGAACGTAGTATGCCATAGTTTTGGGAGTATATTCGTTGCTAAAATAGGAGTAATCCTCGATTGTCAAGGAATTTGATCTCGTTTTTGTCAACCCAAACGCATTGCTAAAAGTTTTTCCACCTGTTATGAAAGCTGTTTCCTTCCTTCTAATTGGCCTTCTTTTTTCGTCCGCTAGTTTTTCACAAGTTGCTAAGTTGGATTCCAACCTCCTTTGGTCGGATGAGTTTGATCAAGATGGACTTCCTTCCACGCTGAAGTGGAGTTTTGAAGTTGGTGATCATGGCTGGGGCAACAATGAACTTCAATTTTACAAAGCGAATGCCCTCAAGAATGCGCGTGTGCAAGGAGGAGTATTGCTGGTGGAGGCTCATGCTGATTCGAGTCAGCCCAAGGGCTATACCTCTGCCAAGTTGGTCTCCAAAGGCAAAGGAGCTTGGCAGTACGGATACGTTGAGGTTCGCGCCAAACTTCCGCAAGGAAGAGGCACTTGGCCAGCGATCTGGATGCTTCCAGAAGAGAGCCGATTTGGAGGATGGCCAAAGGATGGCGAGATCGACATCATGGAGCATGTAGGTTATGATCCTGGCAAGGTGCATGGCACGGTACATACGGAGGCCTTCAATCACCTGCAGGGAACCCAAAAAGGGGGGCAGCTGCTGGTACCCAATTTTGCGTCGGAGTTCCATACCTATGCGGTAGATTGGAAGCCGGGGCAAATGGACTTTTTTATCGATGGGAAGCACTATTTCACCTTTAAAAATACAGGCAATGGGTACCAAGAATGGCCTTTTGACCAGCCTTTTTACCTGATTCTTAATCTTGCGGTGGGAGGCAATTGGGGTGGCAAAGAAGGAGTAGATGCAAGCATATGGCCTCAGCGGATGGAAGTGGATTATGTCCGTGTTTACAAGCAAAACCCGCAGCTACATCCCTAAACTCTTTTCGAAAATTGGCCTAATTCTTAGGGAATTTCTAGGATTGTCGCTTTCTTGATTGAAACAACTCAGTTAGAATTACTTACTACCATGGATATAATGAAAAAAAGAAGGATAAGTGCTTTCCTGATTATCGGGCTGCTTTTGCTGCTCCTGTATGGAAAAAACCTCTTGGAACGCCAATCTTTTCGTGCCGTCAGTGGTACGCTATCCACTGTGTATGAGGATCGCTTGCTGGTGGAAAGCTATATTTTTCAGATCTCTGAAAAATTATTCAAGATTCAGCGGCTGGTGGACCACTGCAACATCAATTACGATTATTCCAAGGCGGTAGTCGAGATATCGATGGAGGAGCAAGCGATTTTGAAGCTAATCGGCTCATTCGAAGCCACTGAACTAACAGCTGAGGAAGCTGCCTTATTGACTGACTTCAAGCGCATTATTGAGAAAGATCTGAGCATCAAAAGTTACCAGCTCCTCTACAATGATTCCTCTGGTGTCAATGTGGAACAAGTCAAGGTCTACGATCAAAAGATCGCACGAGCACAGCAAGATTTGGATAAGTTGAGTAGCATTCAGCTGGAAGAAGGAGATAAGTTGGTGTCAAAGGCCAAAACCTTAATCAATAGATCCCAAATCTGGGCACAGTTTGAGTTGGCCTTGCTCCTTATTTTGTTGCTCGTGATTTATGTCTATATTTTTAAGAAGCCAGTGATTGAAGAATACGCAGATTAAATAGTAAGCAGTACTAAAAAAAACTGCCTGCCCTTGTTCAAGGCAGGCAGTACCGTTTGGGTTGGTGGATTAGGCCCAGGCCCTGTCTCCTTTTTTGTGATCCACGCAGGGATCAAATCGTCCCGGAGATTCCACAAAGCGCAAGGCTTGTGTGGCACCGATTTCGGAGCTGAAGTAGCCAAGTACGGTAAGGTCTCGTAGCATGTGGATGATTTCTGGTTGTTTCTCTTCCCCGCTCGCCACGTATTTTTGGTGAAGCCCATTGAGGAATGCAAGTCTTTCTTCTGCAGTCGCATCCATAAAGTCTTTGCTAGTTTCCGCTTTGAAATCAGTACGAATGGTATTCAGGCCGGCGATAAAGGTGGTTTGCTGATCTGCATCGTAGCATTCCTTCACCATCATCTGCATAAACTCCCCAATTTTGGTTGCCTTCGCTCCCGGAGTATCGGTGGTAGGGATGATGGTTTCGCCGATTTCATCGAGGAACGAAAGATCTTCTGGGCTAAAATTCAAATCCTTCAGCTGTGAATCGGGAGCACATCCGGTCAGAAGTGCGGTTGATCCAATTAGAGTGCCTCCCATCAGGAGTGCCACGCTTTTTAGGGCATCTCTTCTATTCATTAAGGTCATGTTCTTGTCGGATTAGAGGTTTTGCTTTTTCAATTCTTCAACGGCAAAAGCAGCTGCTCTCGCGGTCAAGGCCATGTAAGTAAGCGAAGGATTTTGCGCTGCTGCGGAAGTCATGCAGGCACCGTCGGTCACGAATACGTTTTTGGCATCCCAAACCTGGTTGTTGCCATTCAAGACCGAGGTTTTCGGATCTCTACCCATACGAGCTGTTCCCATTTCGTGGATTCCTTGACCAAAAGTGTAGCCATTGTCATAGGTTTTTACATTTTTGAACCCGGCTACTTCCAGCATTTCTGCTGCATCATTCATCATGTCCACGCGCATTTTCTGCTCGTTTTCTTTGATTTCCGCATTCATTACGAGGGCTTCCATTCCCCACTTGTCTTTCACGGTGTCGCTCAGTTTAATCAAGTTGTCGTGGTAGGGAAGGATCTCTCCAAAGGCAGTGATGCCCATGGACCATGGTCCTGGTTCGGTAAGTGCCTCTTTCATTGGGCCTCCAAGTCCTAGTTCGGCCACATCACGGCTCCAGCCACTTCGGCTAGCACCTCCTTGGTAGCCAAAGCCTCGGATGTAATCCCGCTTATCTCCATTCACATTTCGGAAGCGTGGGATATACAATCCGGTAGGCCGCTTTCCAAAGTAGTACTTGTCATCAAATCCTTCGTAAGTACCATTTGCTCCCAATCGGAAGTGGTGGTCCATCACGTTGTGACCCAACTCTCCAGAGCTAGAACCTAGTCCACCTGGCCAAATGTCCGTGGCACTGCGCATCAAGATGGCGGTGGAGTTGAAGGAAGAAGCACAAAGGAAAATGATTTTCGCAGAGAACTCCATGGTTTGGTTGCTCTGTCCATCGATGATTTCTACGCCAGTCGCTTTTTGGCTGTCTTTGTCATAAATCAATCTACGAACGATAGACCAAGGGCGAAGGGTCAGCTTGCCAGTAGCCATTGCAGCAGGTAGCGTAGAGGCTTGAGTACTGAAGTATCCTCCAAAAGGGCATCCTAGCGAGCACTTGTTGCGGTACTGGCAACCAGGGCGACCAGGAAGTGGCTGCGTAATGTTAGCAGGTCTACCGATGGTCCAGGTGCGGGCACCTTTGTAATGTTCTTTGATTTTGGCTGCACCTGCTTCTTCGACACAGTTCATCGGCATGGGTGGCTGAAATTCCCCATCAGGCAAAATGTCTAATCCATCCTTGGATCCAGAAACGCCAATAAATTTTTCTACATAGCTATACCAAGGGGCGATGTCCTTGTAGCGGATTGGCCAATCTACGGCTATGCCATCTTTGGCATTGGCTTCAAAGTCCGTTTCCGACCAGCGGTAGGATTGACGTCCCCAAAGTAGAGAGCGGCCACCTACTTGATAGCCTCTAAACCAGGTGAATGGTTTTTCTTCAATGTAAGGGGAATCGCTTTCGTGTGCCCACCAATCTAGGTTGAGCTCATTCAATACGTAGTCACGCTTCAAATTTGGGTGATTGTTGAGCATTTCCTGGGTTCTACGGCCTCTATGAGGCACTTCCCAAGGGGCTAGCGTGGCTGTTTTGTAATCTTTCACGTGCTCGACATTCGGGCCTCTTTCAAGAAGAAGCACACGAAGTCCCTTCTCGGTAAGCTCTTTTGCGGCCCATCCGCCACTAATTCCTGACCCAACTACAATTGCGTCATACGCTTCATTTGCCATATTCTGGTATTTATATTAATTGGTTATACATCGCAAACCTGCACGGCGTGACCCAGTGCAGCAATTTTATCTTCTCCCTTGGGGATAAATTCATGGGAAACATAGCCCTTGAATCCCGTATCTACAATAGCTTGCATGATGGGAGGGTAATTTATTTCTTGGCTTTCATCCAAATCATTTCTTCCTGGGTTACCAGCGGTGTGGTAATGCCCAAAGTACTGATGGTTGTTTCGAATGGTGCGGATGATGTCCCCTTCGTCAATCTGCATGTGGTAAATGTCAAAGAGTAGCTTGAAGTTTTCGCTTCCAATGCGCTTGCACAGTTCGATCCCCCATGCAGACTTATCACACATGTAATCCTTGTGATCTACCCGGCTGTTGAGTAGTTCCATGGTGATGATTACCCCGTGTTTCTCAGCTTGGCTAAGGATTTTTTTAATCCCGATTTCGCAGTTTTTCATGCCTGTTTCATCGTCCATGCCGCGTCGATTTCCTGAAAAGGCGATGACGTTTTTGTAACCTGCCTTTTGCACGAGAGGAATCAGTTCCAAGTAATTTTTTTCAAGTTGTGCATGAAATTTGGGTTCGTTGAAGCCGTCCGCGATACCCAGTTCGGCACCGTTGCACATGGAGCAGTGGATGTCGTATTTTTTGAGGAGTTCCCAATTGGCCGGACTGATCAAGTCAATGGCGCCCACCCCTACGGATTTGATTTGGGCGCAGAGCTCTTCGAGGCTGAGCGGTCGCATGGACCAAGCGCAAACGCCATGATTGATATTGCCTTTGAGGGCAGGAGCTCCCTTTTCCTTGAAGTCAAAAGAAGCAAGGGACCCCATGGCGGCTCCGCCAAGGATCATTTTTTTGAAGGAATCGCGTCTTCCAGAATTGAAAGTCATGGTGTATGGGGTTAGTTTGGGTTTTTTATTTTTTCAGGTTTGAAAACAGCTATGAAAAATAGGAAAACTAGGGCGGAAATCCCAGCGGGAATCAACCAAATTGATTTCCAATCGTGTAATCCAGTTTGAAGGAGGTAGAAATTGGAGATTTGTCCAGCTACCCAAAATCCAAAACCCATCCCTATGCCATAGGTAGCAAGTGTGATTAAGCCCTGGGCGGCAGATTTGTATTTTTTCCCCGCATGGGCATCGGTGTAGATTTGTCCACTGACAAAAAAGAAGTCGTAACAAATTCCGTGCAGGATGATGCCGGCAAGCAGCATCCAAGTTCCGCCTTCAGCATCTCCAAAGGCAAAGAAGAGGTAGCGGATGACCCAGGCCAGCATGGCCACGGCAAGCGTATTTTTTAAGCCAAATCGGGTAAAGAAAAAGGGTAGGGCTAGCAGGAACAAAACCTCCGATACCTGGCCCATTGCCATTTTTCCGGTAGAATTCTCCACGCCCAGCTCCGTCAAGAAGGGGCTGGCATTTTGGTAATAAAAGGCCAAGGGGATGCAAATGAGGATGGAAGAAAGAAAAAAGATTGCATAGTTTCTATGCGCAAGCAGACGAAGGGCATCCAGCCCAAAGGCTTCTTTCCATTGGAAGGCACCTCCTGATTTGGCTTGAGGGGGAGTACTAGGGAGGGTAAAGCTGTAGACACCGAGCAGTAGGGATGCGCCGGCTGCCAGTTTCCAGGTGTTTTGAAGTAGCCCTGCTGCTAATCCCTCTTGGCTATCCCAGGCCAAGGCAGAGATTAAAAATCCTGCGGCTACCCAGCCGAGTGTTCCCCATATCCGAACTCCTGAAAATTCTTTTTCAGGCTGCTGCATTTGGTTGAAGGAGATGGAATTGACCAGCGCGAGGGTGGGCATAAATAGAATCATGTAGCCCAAAAGGATGGGGAAAAAAGAGGCAAAATCTACCGCCTGGTGAAGTTGATACAGGAGAAGAGCTCCGACAAGGTGGATGGTGCCTAGAATTTTTTGGGCTTGAAAATAGCGGTCTGCGATGAGTCCTACCAAAAAGGGAGCGAGTATGGCGCCCAAGGACTGGGTAGTAAATGCTAAAGAAATGTCTTGGTCCTTTGCCTGGATGTTGGAACCAAGAAAGGTACCCATGGTCACATACCAGGAACCCCACACAAAAAATTCGAGGAACATCATTAGGGAGAGTCGGATCTTGATCAGCTGGTTCATGGGGATGGATGGGCTAATTTTGAGTGGTTTTTTAACTAGAAAATTTAAATTTTCATGTTTTTGAAGTAGTTTACCCATCTTCTTTGAGAATCTAAAGAAACCGACCAAAAAGTTTTGTTGGAGCCGTTTATAGAACAGTCCGACTACTGGTCATAAAAACGCTGTTTTCAGGAAGGAAAGCACGAAATTTCAAGAAAACCTGGTTTAAATCTTAACCCTAGACCCAATTTAATTCAGTACCCATGTCGACTACAAAAAAATTGAAACTTGGCCTCATTGGAGGCGGTCCCGGCTCATTTATTGGAGCCATTCACTTGAATGGTGCCTTGATGGACGGAATGTTTGAATTGGTCTGTGGCGCCTTCAGTTCCGACCCCGCCAAATCCACCCAAAAAGGCAAGGAACTTCGGCTCGATCCTTCCCGTGTGTATGGAAGCTACGACGAGATGTTCGCCAAAGAATCCCAGTTGCCCGAAGGAGTACGGATGGATGTGGTGGCCATTGTGACGCCGAACAACATGCACTTTGATCCTACGGCCAAGGCCTTGCAACATGGATTCCATGTGGCTTTGGACAAGCCCTTGACGCTCAACTATGCAGAAGCCCAAGCTTTGTATCGCATCGTAAGCCAGTCCAAGCAACGCTTTTTGTTGACCCATACCTACACGGGCTACCCGATGATCAAGCAGGCGCGACAGATGGTGCAGGAAGGGATGATTGGTAAGGTTCGAAAAGTATATGTGGAATACCCACAGGGATGGCTGTACAAGCTCCTAGAAACCGAGAATAACAAACAGGCAGAATGGAGAACGGACCCAAAGAGAAATGGTTTGGCAGGATGCATGGGCGATATTGGGACGCATGCCTTCAATATGGTAGAATATGTCACCGGTGAAAAGGTATCTCAGATCTGCGCGGACCTCTACATTAAGATTGAAGGACGGCCTATCGATGACGATGGAGTGGTGTTGCTTCGCTTCGAAAATGGTGCCTCTGGGGTATTGATGGCTTCGCAAACCGACACGGGCTGTGAAAACAACCTAAAAATCAGAGTATATGGGGAAAAAGGAGGCTTGGAATGGGAGCAGGAGTTAAATAATTCACTGACCGTTCGCTTCCCGAATGTTCCAGCTCAAATTTACCGAGCAGGCACAGGATACTTAGGTTCCTTGGCACAAGAAAATACACGCACCCCAGCAGGCCATCCGGAAGGATATGTGGAGGCATTTGCCAATTTGTATCGCAATTTTGCCCGCTGCATCTATGCGGATCGGGAGGGGACCACTCCGAAATGGGAGTGGGAGGATTACCCAGGCATCGAGGACGGTATCCGAGGAATGGCTTTCATCGACCATGTCTTGCGCAGTACGCAGTCGGAGCAAAAGTGGACTCCATTTATCGTAGAGAAATAGTGTGATCATCCGCAAACAGATCTATGGCTCATTAGGCGTGTGAATCACAGCGGATAATCGTCCACAGACGACTGTCCACAGTTAACAGCCCGCTTACGTGAACTTCAAACCTTATTTTCCCTGGTTATTGGACCTAAAGCAGGATAGGATATTCAAAAAAATAAATTCAACTTCTAATCATTTACTAAGTCGTATGAAAACAATCAAAGGCCCAGGTATTTTTCTTGCACAATTTGCAGGAGATGCTGCCCCTTTTAATAATTTGAAAAACATCTGCCAGTACATGGCAGACTTAGGATACAAAGCCGTACAAATCCCTTCTTGGGATGGACGCATGATCGATTTGCAAAAGGCGGCGGAGAGCAAAACCTATGCGGACGAGATCAAAGGAATTGTCGCTGATGCTGGCATGGAGATTTCCGAATTGTCCACGCACTTGCAAGGACAGTTGGTAGCGGTACATCCTGCGTACAACGAACTATTTGATGGCTTTGCACCAGCAAATCTTAAGGGAGACCTTAAAGGCAAGTCTGCTTGGGCCACCCAGCAACTCAAGTATGCCGCGCAGGCCTCGGCCAATTTGGGGCTGAATGCACACGCTACCTTCTCTGGAGCCTTGATGTGGCATACGGTCTATCCTTGGCCACAGCGTCCTTCAGGATTGGTAGAAACAGGCTTTACTGAGTTGGCCAACCGATGGATGCCCATCTTGAATGCTTTCGATGAGGTAG
>Ga0315907_10004104_pt1 | contig 16580 bp, 7 predicted proteins | sample LakEriMetagenome_3_FD_203525 | JGI IMG/M metagenome (GOLD analysis project Ga0315907, IMG submission 203525) | Freshwater fungal communities from buoy surface, Lake Erie, Ohio, United States - Buoy 12 MA123 | ecosystem: Environmental > Aquatic > Freshwater > Lake > Lake biofilm | place: USA... | reverse complement strand
GCAGCCCCGACATGAGGTTCGATGATCGGGCCGTTGCCGATCACAGGCGGGCGAATTGCTGATTGACTTCTAATCAGCGACCGAAAGATCGGCCGCCGCCATTACCGCCACCGTAGCCACCGCCACCACTTCGGCGGCCACCACCATTGCCGCCGCCAAATCCACCGCCGCCGCCGCCATTACGGCGCGGACCGCCGCGCCCACTGCCAGCCAAGCTGTCGATGCTGGTGCGAGTTGGATCGGGTTGACCGCCACCGCCGCCGCTGTTGCGGCGAGGCGCACCTTGACGTGCAAATTGATTGGTCATGAGCGGGTCAATGTGACGTGGCAACTCATCGCCACGCGGGCCGCGGTCATGGTCTCTGTCCATGTTGCGGTCGTTGGGACCATCATTGGGACGGTCATTGCGACGATCGCCGCGGTCATTGAAACGGTCCGATGGGGGGCCATCAAATCTTCTTTCGCCACGATCTTGGCGATCAGTGCGTGGACCCTGTGCAGGACCACCACGACGTGAAGGAGGGGGGCCATTGCGTGAGCGACCGGCGCCACCTTCAGGGCGGGCTTGGCCACCGCCGTTGCCGCTGGGGCGACCACCACGTCCACCGCCACCGCCTTCACCAGCGGCACCTTTGCTTTCGCGAATGCGTTGCATCATGTCAGAGCGCGCTGCTTTGGCTGCAGCTTGCATCACATCACGACTTGGTGGACGGCCTGCACCGCCCCACAAAGTTTGACGTCCCATGGCAATAGGCTCAGGCTTCTCGCCTGGCTCTGGTCCAAAGCCTTCCAAAATTTGGACTGGAATTTCTTGTTTGGTGAAGCGCTCGATTTCCATCATGAAGCCTTCTTCGTCCAAGCAAACCAAACTGACCGCTTCACCGCTCGCGCCTGCGCGACCGGTACGGCCGATGCGGTGCACGTAATCTTCAGACACATTGGGAATTTCATAATTCACGACATGGGGCAAGTCTTCAATGTCAATACCGCGGGCTGCAATGTCGGTAGCGACCAAAACGCGAATGTCGCCACTCTTGAATCCAGCCAAAGCTTGGGTGCGAGCAGTTTGGCTTTTGTTGCCATGCAATGCCATGGACTTGATGCCGTTTTTGGTCAGGTAATCAGCCACGTTGTTGGCGCCAAACTTGGTGCGTGTGAACACCAGAACTTGACTCCAGTTGTGCAGGTTGATGATGTGCACCAACACTTCTTTTTTCTTGCCACGCCCCACTGGGTGAATGACTTGAGAAATGCGTTGCACCGTGGTGTTGCTGGGCGTGACTTGAATGCTCTGGGGGTTCTTTAAAAGCGTGGCAGCCAGGTCGCGAATTTCATCGCTGAAGGTGGCGGAAAACAACAAGCTTTGTTTGTCTTTGGGCACCAAGGCCAAGATTTTTTTCACGTCATGGATAAAGCCCATGTCGAGCATGCGGTCGGCTTCGTCCAAGACCAAAATTTCAATACTGGCCAAATCGAGCAGGCCTTGGCCTTGCAAGTCGAGCAAGCGGCCTGGGGTGGCCACCAAGACATCGACGCCGCGTTTGACGCGATCTACTTGGGGTTTCATGCCAACGCCACCAAACACAACGGTGGACTGCAGGCTGAGGTATTTGCCGTAATCTTTAGCGGACTCTTCAATCTGGGCTGCTAATTCACGTGTGGGCGTGAGCACCAGTGCGCGAATGGCTTTACCGCCAAATTTATTTCGACCGGCCTCTGACAGGCTCAGTTTGTTCAGGATGGGTAGCATGAAGGCGGCTGTTTTGCCGGTGCCAGTTTGTGCGCCAGCCAACAGGTCATGACCTGCCAAGACGATGGGGATCGCTTGAGCTTGCACGGGCGTGGGAGTGTCGTAGCCTTGCTCTTGCACGGCCTGCAGAATGGCCGGAGCCAAATTCAATTCTTCAAATTTCATGATGGCGCGCCAAAAAAGGCGCATGGCATCGGTTTGTCAGGCTGTTTGGAAACAGCCGCCAGTCAAAGACCGATGGGATTCACAGGTGGGTATGGAAACCACAGGCGGGTGCCTGGGTCAAACCCCAGCAGAAGTGCTGATGTTGCGGCAACTGGAGGCGGCAACGTGCAGATTGTCGCACGAATCTGTCAACTCACAAATTAATTCTAAAGAATGAATAATTTAGATCTAAAGAGTTTTTTGGTGTTTAATTTATAGTAAATACAAAAACTATTGAATTCTTCTACATGAATTTTTTGAAAATCTTGGGTTCTTGCTTTCAAAAGCGGTGGGCTTGGGTACCAATTGGGTCACTCAGCTATTTGCCCCTGCTTGTCGTGACGATTGCCTTGTTGATGCCCAACCAGGCCTTGGCAGAAACCAGTCGATTAGAGCGTGTATTGGCCAACAAAGAATTGCGTGCTTGCATATGGCCCGAGTACTACAGCATCAGTTATCGCAATCCCAAAACCCGAGAGCTCAGTGGCATCGACATTGCCATCACGCAGGATTTGGCGCGGGAACTTGGGGTTAAGTTGAAATATGTGGACAGTAACTTTGCGCAACTGTATGAGTCCCTAGAGCAAGACCGCTGCGACATTGCCACACACGCCATTGGCATCACAGAAGAGCGTCAGGCGCGCCTGCTGTTTTCTCAGCCTTATCTCAAAAGTGGTTTGTTTGCCGTCACCCTGAAAAACAAAGAGGGCCTTCAAAACTGGGACAGCCTAGATCAATCAGGGCGCGTGATTGCAGTTTCTGCAGGAACGATCATGGAATCTGTCATGTCAAAGTCTTTGAAAAAAGCCAGACTGCTTAAGGTTCAGTTCCCAGGTACCAGAGAACAAGAGGTTTTATCGGGCAGAGCCGATGCCTTCATGACCGACTATCCCTACAGTTTGAGAATGATTGACTTGACCGATTGGGCTGCCGTGATCCAGGCGCCTAGCAGCATGACCGCCACCGAGTACGCCTACGCCTTTGCCAAAGGCGATCATAGTTTGCAAATGAGGGTCGATGTGTTTTTGAGTCTGATCAAAAAAGATGGACGTTTGCTTCAGTACGCAAAAACAAACAATCTTGAACCCATCGTATTGTTGAAATAACAGGCATACCAGCTTGAAAAGCAAGTCACTCTCCAGTTCACCGCTCTCCCAGAATGCAACTTCTCAGGGCGTCTACCGATTTGGAATAGCAGTCGCTGTTTTCATCGCCTTGGTTGCTGGCGGCTACCTTTGGAAAGACAGGCAAGACACCCTAGATCGTGAGGAAGCGAGGGGTAATTTGTTGACGCGTATTTTGTTCAATCATGTGAGCCGAACGCTAGAGTCATCTTCCGCCATCATGACAGTTGCCAATCAGGGGTCATCTTCAAATGTGCCCACGCAATCGCAGCTCAAATCCGCCATTGAAAATTCCAGTTTCATTCGTTCTTTGTCCATGCTGACAGAAGACGGTCGGATATTGGCAAGCTCAGAGGATGGGATGGTCAATCTGTCTGTGAATTGGCAGCAACTTGGACTAGACAGAGATGTTGGAAACGATTTAGCCGCTGGACGTTGGCAGCCCTTTCGCAATTTGATGGACTTAGACCAAACCGATCATCACTTCAAAGACACTGCCATTTTGCCCCTGTCAATGCGCATGAAACGTGCAGATGGTCAGGTCGTGCGTTGGGTGATATTGATTAACCCACAAGATTTAATTGCTGGTTTTGCAGAATCGGTTGACGATCAATGTGATGCGGTCTATGTGTTCGATTACGCAGGTCGAATTTTGGCCAGCAGTTCGCAGAGGTGGTTTCCGCATGACCAGGTCTTTTCAGAAATGCCAGCCGTCAAAGGGGTTGCCAAGAACCAAGACTTTGGCCGCTACATTGACATTCTCAAAGATGCCAAACAAAACAGCGAAAATTTGGAAGTGCACTATCGCACCGCCGCACAACTGCCCTTGACAGTGGCTGTTGCCATTTCACGAAGTCGGGTTGAAGGGCAGTGGTGGCTATCTTCCAAAGGCATCATTGGCATGACTCTTTTGATGCTGTTGGCCACTTATGTTTTAACTCGCCATGTTGCGGCCATCTGGGCGCGGAGGGAAGAAGACCGGCTTGCCATGTCGAATGCGCTCGATGCAGCTGAAGCAGCCAACCAAGCCAAATCGGCCTTCTTGGCTCAAATGAGCCACGAAATTAGGACGCCCATCAACAGCATGGTGGGCATGACCGAACTTGCGCTGGGCACACGCTTGAACCCAGAGCAAAAAGACTATCTTGAAATGTCACGAACAGCCTCGCAAAGCCTGTTAAGACTGATTGACGACATTTTAGATTTCACACGGTTGGGTGCCAATCGTCTCACGCTAGACAAAGCCTTGTTCGATTTGCATACGGCCTGTCAGCAGGCTCTCAAAGGGTTTGCATTTCAAGCAGAGCAGAAAAAAATTGATTTGTACTTGGACATCGATCCCGGTGTACCGCAATTGCTGATGGGTGACCCCTTAAGGCTTGGACAAGTGTTGCAAAATTTATTGGGCAACGCCTTGAAATTCAGCGATACGGGTTGGGTTAAATTGAGTGTTCGGAAAAAAGCAGTCAATGAGAGTCAGGTGGTATGCAGCTTTGAGGTGACTGACACAGGCATTGGCATTCCGGCTGAAAAAATTCAACTTATTTTTTCGCCATTCAGTCAGGCAGACGCTTCAGTGAACCGCAAATATGGGGGCAGTGGCCTCGGACTGTCCATTGCAAAAAATTTGGTTCACCTGATGCAGGGTGAAATGAAAGTTCACTCACGTTTGGGTGAAGGCAGTTCTTTTTCTTTCACGGCCACATTTGAAACCCCTTCGCCAGAGTTGCTGGACAAGCAAATCATTCCAAAGCTGCAAATGACCAAAGGTTTCAGTGCTATTTCGCACTCAGTGGATGTTGTTTTGGTTGAGTCCAATCCCTTTGCCAGAGAAATTCTGAGAAATCTATTGGCAACCCAGCAAATCAAGCCGCTCGAAATTGTGACGCCCGTGGCCTTGCAGTCTTGTTTAGACGCTTGGTTGAAACAAGGCCTGAACCGCCAAACGCTGTGGGTCATTGACCACAGCATGTTGGCTTACATTGAGTCGGCTTATTTGCTGGCGCAGGAAGCCAATAAGTGGCGAAGTTTGTCTTGGATTGTATTGTCAGATTTTGGCTTGAACCATGATGTGCAAAACTTGTGTGCGCTGGCTAGAACTTTAGGTGTTCGTGTCTTGAATTTGTACAAGCCCGTCACAGGGCTAGAAATTCAGAATGCACTCACAAGCTTGACGCAGCGAGATGAAGTGGGAGAGGAAATTTTAAAACCCAGCCCCTTCAAAGCCAAGCACGTGGGCAAAATATTGGTCGTTGAAGACACGCCCATGAATCAACAATTGGCTCGATGGACTTTGGAGAAGTTGGGCTGCACTGTTGAAATTGCAGATAACGGTGAAGCTGCTGTGCAAAAAATTCAGTCCAATGTCTACGATTTGATTTTGATGGATTTGCAAATGCCTGGCATGGACGGTTTAACGGCGACCCACGAAATTAGGCACATTGAAGTGACCCAAGCCTTGAAGATGACGCCCATCGTGGCCATGACGGCTCACGTCTTGGATGAAGACCGTGTGCTTGCCAAAAAAGCAGGGATGCAAGACTTTCTCATCAAACCAGTTTCCGCTGATGAATTTCAAAGGGTTTTAAAGCAATTTTTGTAGCAAGGCTCAGCCTGTGAGCCAACGCTGAGCCGATAATTCAACCAAGATTCACGCGCAACAAAAAGCTCTTCCTTTATGTCCAATGCATTTCAAGCCGGATTCATGGTGTTCCATGGCAACCGCCTAGAAGACCTGCGCGATCTCACGCTTGGCCTGTTTCGCAGCCAGCCCTTGCCCCCCTTGGTGCCAGAAACCTTGTTGGTGCAAAGCAATGGCATGAAGCACTGGCTTGAAATGGCCTTGGCAGACGACAGCGCCATGGGCATTTGCGCAGCCACGCAAATGGAATTGCCTTCTAGCTTTATTTGGCGCATGTACCGTTTGGTATTGGGTCAAGCGGTGGTGCCAGTAGCCATGCCCTTTGACAAACAAGCTTTGGTTTGGCGCTTGTGGCGCTTGCTGCCTGAGTTTGCTCAATCACACCAGGTTGAACCTTTGCTGGCTTACGTCAAAGACGACCCGCTTGGGCGCCAAAGGTACCAATTGGCCCAGCAAGTGGCCGATGTATTTGACGGTTACCAAAGCTACCGCGCCGATTGGCTGGCCGATTGGGGCAATGGCCAATTTGTGTTGCGGTACAAAGCTGAGCGCAAAGCCATGCCGCTCGACCAAGTTTGGCAAGCACAGTTGTGGCAGCAGTTGCAACAAGATGTGTTGCAAACTCAAGCCCCCGAGCTTTCCTCTCAGTGCCTGTCCAGGGCCGACGTGCATTCGCAATTCATGCACAAGGTTCAGCAAGCGAAAGCTTTGAAGCCAGAAGGTTTGCCGCCTCGCATTGTGGTGTTCGGTATTTCAAACTTACCCATGCAGGTGGTAGAGGCGTTGGCGGCCTTGGGTCGCTGGTGTCAAGTCATCATGATGGTCCAAAACCCTTGCCAAGAATATTGGGGCCATGACATGGACCTGGTGGCACAGAAGCACTCGCTGCTTTCTTCATGGGGGCAACAAGGTCGAGATTATTTGCACGCGCTAGAGCGCTTTGATCAGCCTGAAAACGCCTTGAGCGTCATGAGCAAGCAAACTTTTTTTGTAGATCCAGCTGAGCAAGCTGGCGCTTCGCGTTTGCAGCATATTCAGTCTGATATTTTGAATTTGAAGGCCATGCCCGCGCAGCCTGAATCCTTGCCCGACGATGGCAGCATTCAAATGGTCCAGGCGCATTCAGCGCAGCGCGAAGTTGAAATTTTGCACGACCAACTTTGGGCATGGTTTGATGAAAATCCAACTTGGAAGCCTAGCGATGTGATGGTCATGGTGCCAGATATGGCCAGCTTTTCATCTCACATTCAAGCGGTGTTTGGTCGTTTTCCAGTTCAGCATCCTCGGCATATTCCTTTTTCAGTGGCAGACACCACGCCGCGTCAAGTGCCGCTGGTTCAAGCGCTTGAGTTTTTGCTCAACTTGCCACAAGCAAGAATCACCATGTCGGAATGGCTTAGCTTGTTTGAAGTATCTGCCGTGCGAGCCAAGTTTCAAATGGACGAGGCTGATGTCCAAACTGTGAAAAATTGGCTCCAAGACGCTGCTGTGCGCTGGGGCTTGAATCCAACGCACCGACAAAAGTGGGGCGTGCCCAGCAACATGCCCTATGCACAGCAAAACACTTGGGCCTACGGATTGCAACGTTTGATATTGGGTTATGCCGCTGGTCAAGCTGAAGGCAATGCGGCATGGCAGGGTGTATTGCCATTGCCGCAGGTTTCTGGATTGAGTGCTTTAAAGGTGGGCTGCCTGGCGCAGTGGTTGGAGGCCGTGTCTATTAGCTTGGCTCAATTGAATGCCAATCGTGCGCCTGCCGAATGGTGCTCGGTCATGCACGACTTGATGGCGCGTTTTTTTGAAGCCGACAACGAAGCCGATGAACGCATGTTGCTGCGTTTAAAGCAAGAGCTGACGCAATGGCAATCCTTGTGTGAACAGGCTGGTTTGACGGAGCCATTGCCCTTAACCGTAGTCCGAGAGCATTGGTTGTCGGGCCTTGAGTCAACGGGTCTGAAACAACGCTTCTTTGGCGGCGGGGTGCAGTTTTCAACCCTCATGCCCATGCGCGCCATTCCCTTCAAGGGTCTGTGTTTGCTGGGCATGAACGATGGCGCTTATCCCCGCCAAAGCACGCCTCGCGATTTTGATTTGATGGCCACGCATTGGCTTGCAGGCGATCGCTCGCGCCGCGAAGACGACCGTTACTTGTTCTTAGAAGCCTTTTTGTCAGCCCGCGAAAAACTGTACATCAGTTGGCAAGGCCGCAGGTCTACAGACAATCAGAAGATGCCTCCGTCTGTCTTGGTCGCTCAATTGCGCGATACCCTCAAGGCCCGTTTCTCCCCCGAGCTCGATGCCGTCTTGCAGCCCTTGCAAGCTTTCTCTGCCAAATATTTCAAGCCCAATTCAAAATTCTTCACTTACGCAGACGATTGGGAAGCAGCGCAGAGCACCCGCTCTGAATTCAAAGCTTCGTTTGCTGCGCCTACTTCTTCTGAGGCGGCCCCTGCCCAATTTCCCGCTATTTCAGAATGGCCTCTTCAGGAATGCATGCGTCTGCTCAGGCAACCTGTCGATGTTTATTGGCGCAGTCGCTTGGGTGTTCTGCTCAAGGGTCCTGAAGAGGCCATGCTAGATGATGAAAACTTCTCTCTAAATGGGTTGGACAGGTATGCCTTGGGCCGCCAATTGCTTGAAGCCGAAGACATCGAACTGCAACTTGAAGCTGAAAAATTACTAGGTCAATTGCCAATGGGAGCTTCAGGACAATTGGCATTGAAACAGCAATACGATGCGGCACTGCGTGTCATTGACCGAGCAGATGCTTATTTAGAAAAATACCCACAAGCGCTGCCAACTCAATCCGTGTCTGTTGTCATTGCCATGCCTTGGGGTGATGTGCGCATCAGTGCCGAGATCCTTGGTTTGCGCCAAGCACAGCGTTCAGCCGATCAGTTGCCAACTGATTCTGAACCTATTCAAACACTGCAACTGACCACGCGGCCCGGGGCGGTGGCCACAGGTCAAAAAGACCAACAATCTGCTCGCGCCGATGTCTTGGTCAATCTCTGGCCCAATCACGTGCTGTTAAGCGCTGCAGGTTGGACAGTCAGCTCCGTGGCCGTTGGACTGGATGCTGTGGCGGTTTTGCCCGCTATGCCGCCTCAAGCGGCAAAACACTTGTTGGCACAGTGGCTGGCCGTGTATGCGCAGGCTTGGGCGAAGCCCTTGCCCACCACCCTGAAAGCAGGCTTGGCATTTGTGTCAGAGCAAATCCGAAGTGCGCAGTCAGGCAAAGACGTGGCGGCTGACCAAATCACCGAGATGGCCTTGGACAAGGCACGCAAAGAATTTTCCGATGGTTTTTCTGAAAGCACCGATTGGGCGCGTTCCTTGTACGTCCAAAGATCGTTTGACAATTTTGATCCTCTTATTGAAGGGCTGCCAAACTGGGCGCCCCTTTTGTACAGCGATTTGATCCATGCAGCTTCAATTGAAGGCGGTGCCTCATGAGTCAATTGAAAACGCAAAAACTCAATGTCCTCACATTGCCTTTGAAAGGCATTCAACTCATTGAGGCCAGCGCAGGCACTGGCAAAACTTGGACATTGGCCGCGCTTTATGTGCGTCTCATTCTGGGACATGCTTGGTCTGGGCCGAGCCTCATGCCGCCTCAAATTTTGGTGATGACCTTTACCGAGGCCGCTACGGCAGAGCTCAGAGATCGCATCCGCGACAGATTGACACAGGCTGCTCAATTTTTCAGGGGGCAGTCTCATGTTGCCGATGATTTTTTGCAGCACCTTCAAGAAAGCCTGGGCACCGATTTAAATGCGCGGCACGCAGAACGCTTAGAAGAAGCCGCTCAATGGATGGACGAAGCCGCCATCTACACCATTCACAGCTGGTCGAGTCGCATGTTGCGCCAACATGCTTTTGACAGCCAAAGTTTGTTTGATCAAAAGCGCTTAGACGATGCACCTGCTTTGAAGTTGAAGCTTGTGAAAGACTATTGGCGAGAATACGTGTACCCCCTAGCGGTCAATCAACTGGGGGCCATGAAGGATTTGGGCGGCACACCCGAAGCTTTGCTTAAAAATATTCAATCACTTTGGCAAAAGTTTGAGAAGTCACCAGGTGGTTTTCCAGATGCCTCGGAAGATCCAGATTCAAAAGCCTTGGTGCTTGCTTGGTCTCAGTGGCAAGAACGCGTTCTGCACTTAGAGGCGCAAGCCAGACAACTGTTGTTGTCCAACATGCCTCAGGCACTAGACCTGTTGAGCAAGGCGCTTGAAAATGATTTGAATCGCAATCACTATCGTGTCAACAAGCACGCATACTTTCTTCGTCATCTTTCAGACTGGGCTTCTGGTGAAGAGGCAGAAATAGATGCAATTTCCAAATTTACCCTTGAAAAGCTCAATGCCGGCTTGAGGAGCGGGGCCAATCCGATTGACAACGCGCATGGCGTCTGGAGTGCAATAGGTCTTTGGATGTATGAGCGTCAAAGCGAGCCAGATGTGGGTGTTAACTTGCTGCGCCATGCCGCACTCAAAGTGGGCCGTGCGTATTTGCTGCAAAAAAGAAGTTTGGCCAGCTTTGATTTTTCGGATTTGCTACAGCGATTGCACGCGGCATTGCATGCACCAGACGGTCGATTACCTCAGATCATTCGCGCGCAGTTCCCAGTAGCCATGGTAGATGAGTTTCAAGATACCGACCCCTGGCAATATGAATCGCTGTCTCGCATTTATGGCGCAGCAAACTTGCCAAATCACAAGCCCCGCCATGAAGTCAACTCAGAACAAGACAATGCCAGCGCATTTCTAATGATTGGCGATCCGAAGCAGGCCATCTACAGTTTTCGAGGCGCCGATTTACCAACCTACTTGAATGCAAGGCATGCGGCAGAATCCATTTGGACTCTCACAGAAAATTTCAGGTCCAGTCTGGAGGTTGTCAATGCTGTGAACCACCTTTTTGCAACGGCTCAGAACCCTTTTGATGAAGTGCCGTTTGAACGTGTAAAAACACCCACACCTGCCAAAGCTAAAAGTCTTCGCTTGGCCAATGGTGAAAAAATGCCAGCGCTCACGGTATGGCATTTGGCCTCTGATAAACCCTTGAGTGGCGCTCAATACGGTGAAGACATGGCGCAAATTTGTGCCACGCAAATGGTTTGGCTTTTGAATCAAGACATCGCTCAACCCGGTCACATGGCGGTTTTGGTCAGAGATGGCCAAGAAGCCAAAAAAATTCGCCAAGCCTTGGCGCAGAGAAGCGTTCGCAGCGTCTACTTATCAGATCGTGAAAGTGTTTACGCCACGCGCGAGGCGCTGGATTTAGCTTGCGTTTTAGAAGCCGTTTTGCAAGCGCGCAATGCCAAGTTGCTGCGCGCTGCGCTTACCACTCGCACCTTGTGCCTTAGCTTGCCTGAAATAGAGCGGGTGTTCAGTGAAGAAGATGCCTGGGACATTTGGGTAGAGCGTTTCAATGCATGGCACCACACCTGGCAACGTCAAGGTTTCTTGCCAATGCTCTACAAAATGGTGCATGAACAAGACATTGGCAGGCGCATGCAAGCCGAAGGCGATACCGCTGAACGGCGCTTGACCAATCTGTTGCACCTCGGTGAACTGCTGCAATCGGCCAGCCTTCAGTTGCAAGGTGAATCTGCATTGCTGCGTTTTCTCACCGATCAATTGTCAAATCCTCAGGCACACGGTGAGAGCGCGCAAATGCGTCTTGAAACTGACGCCGAGTTAGTCCAAGTCATTACCTTTCACAAAGCCAAGGGTTTGCAATACCCCTTGGTGTTTTTGCCTTTTGTCTCCAATTTCAGAGAAGACAAAGATGACTCACTTCGAACGGCCGAAGAACGTCTCCAAGAAGACATTCGTTTGTTGTACGTTGCCTTCACGCGCGCACAACAAGCCATGTGGATGGGCGTTGCCAAACGCCAAGGTGACTTCAAAAGCAAAGAGACACACGCACAAAGTGCTTTAAGTGTTTTGTTACAACGAAAGTCTGCCGATGATCTGCAAGAAAAATTGCAGGCATGGGCAAGCTGTGATGACATTGAGGTCGTTCGTGCGCCCGAAGCAAATGCGCAACTGTATGAGCCTTTGCATGCGACCCACTTAGAAGCGCCAACTGCCGCAAGATCGCCATCGCGCGTATTGCCCAATGCCGGTTGGACGGCCAGTTTCAGTGCACTGACCCGTAAGCTCAGTGATTCCAAATGGCAGGCCACAGATTCGGGACTTGCGCGCGAAGAGCGTTGGCTAGATTCGCAAATCGACAACCCAGTGGCCAACGCCAATGACCTGCTCGTGGCAGATGACGCATCCTCTGCAAAAACGGAGCAACCCCCGTTCAATCATTTTCCTGCAGGCAGCGCCTACGGGACCCTGTTACACGACATCTTCGAATGGCAATTGAAAGAAGGCTGGCCCCTTCTGCAAAACGAATCAGACCTCTTTCCTGAAGTCAAAATTCGATGGCAAGGCTGGTGGCAAACCCAAGCCGACAGCCTGCAACTTAAAACCGAAGACCAAGCCCTCTGCCTTCAACTCATTCGCCAATGCGCAGCCTCTCAATTCACACAATTGGGGTCAGATCAACATGGTTTGAGTTTGTCTCAGCTCAACCCCCAAAACGCCTGGCCAGAAATGGGCTTCACGTTCAAAACGCATGGTGTTTCAACGCTGTACATAGATCAACTCATTAGCGCTTCTCTGCATCCCAACAAAGCCCGCCCTGCTTTACAGGCGCAGCAATTGAATGGTTTGCTAACGGGCTTCATGGACATTGTGTTTGAGCACCAAGGTCGTTATTACGTGCTCGATTACAAGTCGAACAAATTGCCCGACTACTCGCATGACAGCATCACAGGCAGCATGCTCAGTCATCGCTACGACGTGCAATACACCTTGTACATCTTGGCGGTTCACCGACTCTTAAAGTCTCGCCTCAAAAATTACAACTACGAGCAGCACGTGGGCGGTGCCATCTATCTGTATCTGCGGGGCATCGATCAAGATGGGCAGGGGTGCTATGTCAATAAGCCATCCTACGAACTCATCCATGCCTTGGACGAAGCATTCAAATTGAATCAGCCATCCAGTGCAGCGGGGGTCTTGTCATGACTCAATCACAAGCCCCAATCAGCAACACTTCAGCGCCCCAATTGACATCTGCCTTGGCAGCTTGGCCGTGGACAGCTTTGGATGTCGCATGGCTCCATTTTTTAAAGTCACATCAAGCCACCCCAGAGCCCTTGCACGATTTGCTGGCGCTTTTGGTCAGCCATCAAATGGGAAGAGGGCATGCTTGCTTGGACCTTGATGCTTTGAACCAAGACCCAGCGCATTTGCTTGACTGGACCGACACTCAAACCAAGGCATTGCATCAGCAGCTTGCAAATTCAAAGTTGGATGAACAGCCTGCAGATTTGTTCGCTGTGCCACACAACCCATGGGCTCAAGCTGCCAAAACAATGCCATGGGCCGTCGGAGATCACTCGCCCATCATGGTTTCTTTCAAAGAAGATGGCCAAGCCCAACGTGTGTACCTAAGGCGCGCTTGGCATGCAGAACAAAGCATTCAAGCATCTGTCCAAATGCGTTTGTCGCTAAACTTTGAAGTACCTTCTGACAGCGATGAAAAACTGAACAAACTGTTCGGCCATCAAGGTGAGGAAACAGATTGGCAGCGCATTGCTTGTGCCAAAGCTTTGCGTGCAGGCCTGACACTCATTACCGGCGGTCCTGGCACAGGCAAAACAACCACGGTGGTTCGCTTGTTGGCTTTGCTCCAACAATCTGCCCACGATCAGCAAACTACTTTGCGCATTCATTTGGCAGCGCCTACAGGCAAGGCTGCCAGCCGCTTGAGTTCCTCCATTCAGTTGGCATTGGCCAGCTTGCCCGACGGCTGGGGAGAAGGCATTCCATCTCAAGCCGTTACTTTGCACCAACTGTTGCAGTACAACCCCGATGCAGCCGCAAGGTCTGCGCCATCATTGGCAACGGACTTGGTGGTGGTCGACGAGGCCTCCATGATTGATCTAGAACTCATGGCGCGATTGATGAAATGTGTGCCTGCACAGGCCAGGTTGGTTTTGCTAGGCGACAAAGACCAGTTGGCCTCGGTAGAGGCTGGCGCTGTGTGGTCTCAATTGTGCGAGGGGGCGGCCCAATCAGACAGCGCCACCCAAGCGCACCCCACCCACGCCTACACCTTGCCAGAACAAACTGCGGTGCTGCATGTCAGCCGACGCTTTCATGCCAGCAGCGCGATCGGGCAATGGGCCAAACTGATCAACGATGGCGATCAATTGCAAATCAAAAAACAATGGCATGCCTTAAGCAGTGCCAGCGCTTCAGACAACATTGAAAAGCCAGAGGTTCAAAGGTGGCCAGATGAATGGCGCGATAGGCCGCAAGGTCATTTGCATCCAGAAGTTGCTCATGCATTGCGTGAAGGGTGGTCCGCATGGTTGGAAGTTTTGAAACCGCTGCAACAAGCCGATGCCCTCTGTGACAACGCGCAGGCTCTTCAGTTGCTCAAGCGTTTCAGTGAGTTTCAAGTGCTCTGTGCACTGCGACATGGCGCATGGGGTGTTCAATCTTTGAATCAGCAAATCGCCATGGCCCTCGGCTTGTCTAAAAATACAGAAAGAAACTTCCAGCCTGCCAAACAGCAAGACGCCTGGTTCGTCGGACGCCCCATCATGGTCACCCGCAACGACTATCATTTGCAACTGATGAACGGTGATGTGGGCCAGTGTTTGCCCACTGCCAATGGCCTTCGCGTCGCGTTCCCCGATGGCAAAGGCGGTGTGCGGTGGGTGTTGCCTTCCCGCTTGGATGCCGTTGAAACTGTGTGGGCCATGACCGTTCACAAATCGCAAGGTTCAGAGTACGACCATGTGCTTTTGGTGCTGCCAGACCGAGATGCCCCGGTGCTCACACGCGAACTGCTTTACACCGGCGTCACACGTGCCAAATCGCGCCTAAGCTGGTGGGCCCCCAATGCCTCGGTCTTGTTCAACGCAGTAGCGCAGCGAGTCACCCGAAGTGGCGGTTTGGCAGAGGCCCTGTTTCATCCGTCAAAATAGGCACTTCAGAAAAAAGTGAGCAATGATGAATTTCGATGAAATGGCTGACAAGTTGTCAGCCCACCCAGACTTCAAAGTCAAACGACGCTTGGTTCCAATTCTTGATTTTGGACCTGGTTCTGGCGCACCGACCAAGCGGGTCCTCATTTTGGACACGGAAACGACTGGCCTAGATTGGCGCGCCGAAAACATCATCGAGTTGGCCATGCTGTCTGTGGCTGTTGATATGCAAACGGGTCAACCTGTGGGTGTGGTTGAGGTCTATGAAGATTTCGAAGATCCGGGCAGACCCATCCCAGCAGAAATTGTGAAGCTCACAGGCATCACCACCCAAGACGTGAAGGGCCAAAAACTCAACGAAGCCAAAATCATTGACATGGTGCAACGCGCAGACCTCATCGTGGCGCACAACGCCAGCTTCGATCGACCTTTTGTTGAAAATCGATTAGAGGTGTTTGAGCACAAAGCATGGGCCTGTTCTTTTGCCGGCATCAACTGGAAAGCCCAGGGTTTGGGGTCGGCCAAGTTGGAATTTTTGTGCAGCGAATTGGGATGGTTTTACGACGCGCACCGAGCACAAGTAGATTGCCATGCTTTGCTCCGGGTCTTGTCGGCGCCCTTGAAGGCCCAGCCAGACGACATGCCTTCTACAGGTCTGCAACAACTTTTTAAGTCAGCCGAACAAGCCCGAACTGTGGTTAAAGCATTTGGTTCGCCCTTCGAGACCAAAGACAAGCTCAAAGCCCGTGGCTACCGATGGGATGCCGAAGCCAAAGTTTGGTCTACGGCTGTGATGTCAGTTGAGGCTTTGGAAGCAGAGGCCGATTGGCTGAAATCACAGGTTTACGGGGGGCGGGCCGCCAGAATTGGCCTAGAAACCCAAGACGCGCTGGTTCAATTTTCAAGCCGAAGTGGTAAATCGGGCGATCGAGTTTTGTAATTTGAGAAATTTCAGGGCTAGAAACCCCCGAAGGGGTCCCTAAAGACAGGGATAATCACGGGTTCGGGAAAATTAAGTTCCGCTTTTGGAAAATCATCTTTCTCCTCCCTTTTTGAAGAGCATTCCAGCCATGGCCCAATACGTTTTTTCTATGAACCGCGTCGGCAAGATCGTGCCACCGAAGCGTCACATTCTCAAAGACATTTCACTCAGTTTCTTCCCTGGCGCCAAAATTGGCGTGCTAGGCCTGAATGGTTCTGGCAAGTCCACCTTGCTGAAAATCATGGCCGGCATTGACAAGGAAATTGAAGGCGAAGCTATTCCCATGGCTGGTCTCAAAATTGGTTATCTGCCCCAAGAACCGCAGATGGACCCCGACGAAACCGTTCGCGAAGCCGTTGAAGGTGGCATGGGCGAAGTGAAAGCGGCGCAAGCACGCCTCGAAGAAGTTTATGCAGCCTACGCTGAAGAGGACGCCGATTTTGATGCGCTGGCTGCAGAGCAAGCCAAACTGGAGGCCATCATTGCCACAGCAGGTGACGCCTCTGACCACCAACTAGAAATTGCAGCTGACGCTTTGCGTTTGCCCCCATGGGACGCCATCATTGGCAAACTCTCAGGTGGTGAAAAACGCCGTGTGGCCTTGTGCCGTTTGTTGCTCAGCCGCCCAGACATGTTGCTGCTTGACGAACCCACCAACCACTTGGACGCAGAAAGTGTCGACTGGCTAGAATTGTTTTTGCAACGCTTCCCAGGCACCGTGGTGGCCATTACCCACGATCGTTACTTCTTAGACAATGCGGCCGAGTGGATCTTAGAACTTGACCGCGGACACGGCATTCCCTACAAGGGCAACT
>Ga0315907_10004102_pt1 | contig 16582 bp, 12 predicted proteins | sample LakEriMetagenome_3_FD_203525 | JGI IMG/M metagenome (GOLD analysis project Ga0315907, IMG submission 203525) | Freshwater fungal communities from buoy surface, Lake Erie, Ohio, United States - Buoy 12 MA123 | ecosystem: Environmental > Aquatic > Freshwater > Lake > Lake biofilm | place: USA... | reverse complement strand
CACTTGTTTTAAAGATTTCTTTTTTACGATCGGTAATTTTTAAAAACTTCTTATCTACAAACATGCCGATATCACCAGTGTGGAAATAACCATCTTTATCAATTACTTCAGCAGTAAGATCAGGTCTTTTGTAATAACCCATCATTACATTATCTCCTTTACAAATAATTTCTCCATCTTCTGCAATCTTAACATCAACGCCATCGATAACAGTACCAACGGTTCCAAATTTTCTGTTGGCTTCGCCAAAACGGTTTACACTAATTACCGGTGAAGTTTCTGTTAATCCATATCCTTCCATAATTACCATTTTGCCTGCAGTAAAAATGCGGAGTAAGCGTACCTGGCAAGCAGCAGCCCCAGTAACAATTGCTTTTACTTTACCACCCAATCCTTCTCTCCATTTTTTAAAGATGAGCTTATTTGCTAATGATAATTGCAAATTGTAAAGGAAGCCCTGATTCTTTCCAGCTTCGTATTTTGAAGCCACATCAACCGCCCAGAAAAACAGTTTGCGTTTAATGCCTGTTAGTTCCTGTCCCTTGCCCATTATGCGCTCATACACTTTTTCCAACAAGCGTGGCACAGTTGTAAATACAGCAGGTTGAACTTCTTTTAAATTGTCGCCAATTTTATCCAAACTTTCAGCATAATAAATACTTACACCGGTAAACAAATAGATATAGCTCACCATGCGCTCAAATATGTGATTGAGGGGTAAAAAACTCAACGCTTTATCATTACTGTTGCAAAAATCTGTAAACACTTCTGTGCTGGCTTTTACATTACTCAGTATGTTTTTATGACTCAGCATTACACCTTTGGGTGTGCCGGTTGTGCCAGATGTATAAATGATGGTAAGCAAATCTTCATAACCAACTTTAGCAGCGGCTGCTTCCATTTGCTGATAATTTTCTTCTGTTGGTTTGTTGAGAATATCTTTCCAGTGCAATGACGGTTGCAGATAGTCAAATGTAAATACTGCATGTACACTTGGTGTTTTGCTACGCACACTCTGTACTTTATCATACAACTCCTTATCACTTACAAAAACAAGTTTTACGGATGCATCATTGAGTACAAACTCCAGCTCAGGTGCGGCCAATGTGGGATAAATAGGCACCAGCACTGCGCCTGCTTTTTGCACTGCAAGATCCAGTATTAACCACTCCGGTCTGTTGTTACTGATAACAGCAATTTTATCACGCTTCTCTACACTCATATCGTTAGCGCTAATGCCGAGGTGAATGAGTCCTGCCGCCAGTTTATCAACCGTTTCTTTTACTTCTTTGGTGCTGTATTTGCGCCAGATGCCGCCTTCTTCTTTGGCAGCAAACATATCTTCCTTAGGAAATTGACTTAATTGAAGTTCAATACAGTCAAACAATCGTTTTGCATTTTGCATAATAAAGACAGTTAGTTTATAAGAACAGGCAATAATTAATAATGTTGTACTTTCTGTAAAATGATAGAGAAAGATAGGGAGAAAAACAATAAAAAATCCCGCCTGTTTGCGGGACTTTAATTAATTCGTTTTCTGATAGTTTTGGCTGGGCGGCACTTTAAACAGTTTCGATTTTTGAAACTTGGTAAACTCAGCATATTGTGCTGCGTTGAGTTTGGTCCAGTTATCATAAGCAGCAAGATTGCTGGCCGCTTCAAATATCCATTGATTATATGCTTCAAACATTCCTTCCTGCAGCAACTGGCGTTGATGCTCAAACAAACGAAGCGGCATTTTAGATGCATAATCTTTATACCAGTCCAGAATAAAACGTGTACGCAGCATAATTAAGGTTTCGGTAGTAATACCGTTATTAACTACTGCATTGTTACGGTTCATTATATCAGTAAAAGCAGCAGCAAACTCATTGTTGCTTTTAACCTGTTTTGCTTTGGGATCAATTAAAAAGAATTTTTTATACGATTCCAGCAACATGGTTTTTATTTCGGCAGTGCGGCTGGTATAGCTTTCCATGTTTACAAATATTTCTCCATAAACGATAGCCCATACTTTATCAGTAGTTAAATGATAATGTTTAGCAGCATAGTAATAATTACCTGCATGGTTGGGGTCGTTTTTAATGCCTTCTTCCCATACATTAATGCAGTTAAAATCTTTCTCCAGCCACAATAATTCACCATACTCTGCATATAAAGCACCGGCGTTGGGATATTTCTTCAACGCTTTTTTATACATCCTGTCAGCATCCTTTGCTTCGGCCAGTTGTTTGTAAATATTGCCTGCAATCTGAAATACCTGTACATCTGCATCTTCTCTATCGAGTAAAGGTTTGATGGTTTCTCTTGCGTTGGCAAAATCACGCTGATAATAATAAGTGAGTGCCAGATCTTTTTTGATGGCATAATTATCAGGTGCTTTTACCAATGCTTTGTTTAGCACCAATACCGCATTGGTCCAGTCGCCGCTGCGCATGAATTGTTTAGCGGTTTCATGCAGTTGTGTCGCATCAGGATCTTGTGCATTCAATTGCACACATACAAATAAAATACTGATAAGAGAGAGTAGTTTTTTCATATTTGGTCAAAAGTAAATTAATCTTACAGAATGAGTGATAACTGCGGATAAGATTGCATTTTTCTTCACAAAGTTGCCTATGCTTCGGCTTCATTGTAAATTAAATGTGTGAGCAATCCATCTCTCAGCTTGGGTTCAAACCATGTGCTTTTTGGGGGCATTACGTTTCCACTGTCTGCAATGGCAAATAACTGCTCCATTGTTACTGGATAGAGGCTGAAAGCAATTTTCATTTCGCCATCATCCACTCTTTTCTGCAATTCACCCAAACCACGGATGCCACCCACAAAATCAATTCGCTTATCTGTACGCTGGTCATGAATACCGAGATGCTTGCTTAAAATATTGTTTGATAAAATGCTCACATCCAAAACACCTATTGGATCTGTTGTAAAAGTGCCGAATTTTGAAACTAATTGATACCAGTTTCCGTCAATATACATTCCAAATTCATGTGGTTTGGATGGTTTGAAGGGCTCTTTACCAATTAGTGTGCATTCAAAATCATTTGCAATGCCTTCGAATAATTGCTGATGGCTTAAACCATTAAGGTCTTTTACAACACGGTTGTAATCAATAATTTTTAATTCGCTTGCAGGAAAGAGTGTAGTTAAAAAATACATGCTTTCTGCTGTAGCATCTTTGCCCAATGCATTTTTTACTTTAGCAGCACTGGCAGCACGGTGATGGCCGTCAGCTATATAAGTTTCAGGTACTTTTGATTTAAAGATGGTAGAAATGGTCTTAATAGCATCATCATCATTTACTATCCAGATGGTATGTTGTATACCATCTTCAGCTACAAAATCATAAATAGGGCTTTTGTCTTTTTTCCAATTGCTGATAAGTTCATTCATCTCCTCCACATCACGATACGCCAAAAACACATTGCCCGTTTGTGCGCCTGTGATTTTGATATGATTGATGCGGTCGTTCTCTTTTTCAGGTCGGGTAAATTCATGTTTTTTGATAACATCATTCTCATAATCCTTTACTGCACTGCCGCACACCAATCCTGTTTGGCTACGGCCATCCATAATGAGTTGATAAATGTAATAGCAGGCTTTGTTTTCCCTGAACAATACATCACGCTGTATAAATGCGTGCAGGTTTTCTTTTGCTTTTTCATAAACTGCAGCTGCGTAATGGTCTGTATCATCAGGTAAATCAATTTCAGATTTGGTGATGTGCAAAAATGAAAAAGGGTTACCCTGTGCTTCCTGCTTGGCTTCGGTGCTGTTTAATACATCGTAAGGACGGGAGGCTACCTGCTTTGCAAACTGTGCCTGCGGACGCAGGGCTTTAAAAGGAACGATTGTTGCCATACTTTTTACTTACTAACGGGTGCAAAGAAACGGATTTTTGGGGAGGGGTTTCTTTGTTTTATAAATTTAAAAAGCCTCAACAATTGTTGAGGCTTTCAGGTGGTGTGGGCCGGGATCGAACCGGCGACACAAGGATTTTCAGTCCTTTGCTCTACCGACTGAGCTACCGCACCATTCCTGAAACACATTAGTTGGTAAGTGGAAGCCTATTCTTCCTTTGTGCTTCGGGGCTGCAAATATAGAGTTTTGAGCTTTACGGCTGAAATCTTAAGCTAACTTTATTTCTGCTCCTTGGTTCTTGTGTTTTTGGCTTACATACCGTATTCACTTAAAAACTTAATCCGCATAATCTTTAATTGCTCCCAACTGTAATTCCCGTCTTCCAACTCCTGTTGGGCTACTTTTAGATCGCTTGTGCTGCAGCTTTTAAAATAATCAATGATTTCTTCCTGCTCATGTTCATCTAACCACTCATCAACAGCATAATCAAGCCGCAACTTGGTACCACTGGCAGCAATGGTTTCCATTTCTTCCAGCATTTCATCCATGCGCCAGCCTTTGTTTTTGGCAATGGTTTCAAGTGGTACACGCTTATCAACATTCTGTATCAGGAATACTTTGTTGCCGCTTTTATTTACCACACTCTTCATCACAAACTCTTCCAGCTTTTCAATGTTATTTTCTTCTACATACTTCGCAATCAGTTCAATAAACGGTTTACCGTAACGGATGGCTTTACCTTTGCTCACACCCTGGCATTTTTCCAGTTCTTCCATGGTGGTAGGATACATGGTTGCCATATCCTGCAATGAGTTCTCAAGGAAAATAACAAATGGTGGTAAAGCCTTTTTCTTTGCTTCTTTCTGGCGAAGCTCTTTCAGCATTTCAAACAATCTTTCATCTGTTGCAGCACCTGCGCCGCCGCCATCTGCTCCTTCATCATCATCTTCTTCATTGGCCTCTTCATACAAATTATTGAGTACAATCTTGAATGATTTCGGTTTCTTCAAAAATGCTTCACCTTCTTTGGTGAATTTGAGCAAGCCATATTCTTCAATATCTTTCTTAAGTAATCCGCCAAGCAATAATTGACGTATGAGAGAATTCCAGAAATGCAAATCCCTGTCTTTACCACTGCCAAACTCAGCCAGCTGGTCATGACGGTACATTTGTATTTGCGGAGTTAAACGTCCGGTAATTATCGGCAACACATAATCTGTAGCAAAACGTTCATCCAATGCCTTCACCACTTTCAACACTTTTACTGCTTCATCTTTTGCTTCAATTTTTTCTTTAGGATGTAAACAGTTATCACAATTGCCGCAGTTTTCATTTCCATACTCTTCACCAAAATAATGCAGGAGAATAATACGTCGGCAAACAGAACTTTCGGCAAAGGCAACTGTTTCCTGAATGAGTTGTGCACCCACTTCACGTTCGCTCAAAGGTTTATCACGCATTAAATGCTCCAGCTTACTCACATCTTTGTGCGAATAATAAAGGATACATTTTCCTTCCATTCCATCACGACCAGCACGCCCGGTTTCCTGGTAATAGTTTTCAATACTCTTGGGGATGTTGAAGTGAATCACAAAACGGATATCGGGTTTATCAATACCCATTCCAAAGGCAATGGTAGCCACAATTACCTGAACATCTTCATTCAGAAATAAATCCTGACGTTCTGCACGTAGTTTTGAATCAAGGCCCGCATGATAAGCAACAGCTTTGATGCCATTAGCCATCAATATATCAGCGAGTTCTTCTGTTGTTTTTCTGTTGAGTGTATAGATAATTCCGCTCTTGCCTTTGTTTTGCGAAATAAATTTTACAATACTTTTTATTGTTTGCTCCTTTTTAACCTTGGGTTGAATTTCATAATAAAGATTGCTGCGGTTAAATGATGAAATAAAAATTTCAGGATTTCGCAAGCCGAGATTCTTTACAATATCACTCTGTACTTTAGGCGTTGCAGTTGCGGTTAATGCAATTACCGGAATGTTGGGATTGATTTGATCCATCATCTCTCTTAACCTTCTGTACTCCGGTCTGAAATCATGACCCCATTCACTAATACAATGAGCTTCATCTACTGCAAAGAAGGAAATAGTGAGGTCAGAAAAGAACTCAATGTTTTCTTCTTTGGTTAATGTTTCCGGGGCTACATATAACATTTTGGTGCGGCCGCTTTTTAAATCATCGTGCACCTCTTTAATTTCTTTTTTATTGAGTGTGGAGTTGAGGAAATGCGCCACATCATCCTGGCTGCTGTAGCTGCGTACTAAATCTACCTGATTCTTCATCAATGCAATCAATGGACTCACAATAATGGCTACACCTTCAGCCATCATCGCCGGTAATTGGTAACACAAACTTTTACCACCCCCTGTGGGCATAATTACAAATGTATCTCTGCCGCTTTGCAGATTGAGAATGGCCGGCTCCTGTGTTCCTTTAAACGCATCGAACCCAAAATACTCATGCAGGGCTTCATATAAAGCTGCATTGCTGCCTGTGGATTTTGCTTTACCGTTTGATTTAGCAGGGGCTTTTGCTGCTATAGTTTTCACACTTGTTGACTTTTTGGTTGCTCCATTTGAGGGAGCTTTTTTCTTTACTGTACTCATCACTTAACGTCCTTCGCTCTTTGGTTAATATTATGTGCTCATGGCAGGCATTTGAATTGGTTAACGAAAAAGCAGTGAACTGCTTTTTTTTAAAGGACAGCGAAGGTACTAAAATATGCCCTTTGAATCGTTAAAATCAGCCAAAAAACTACACTGAGAAAACGTTAGAGAAGATAATTCTTTTTTATCAATGGGGGCTATCTATTTCTACACAGGCGGGTTAAAATCTGTACGAATGTGCCTTAATAATGCCATTTTTCAAGCATTCTTTTTCATTTCTGTTATTTCAAGTAGGTTTGCGGCCAATGGCTACTGTTAATCCCAAAGAAATTGCATTACGCACCATTCAACTGGAAGCTGAATCTTTACAGCAATTGGCATCTCAACTCACGGATGATTTTAATACCATTGTTGATGTAATTATGAATGCCAAGGGTAGGCTCATTGTAAGCGGCATCGGTAAAAGTGCAGTGATTGCTCAAAAAATTGTAGCCACACTAAACTCCACGGGCACACCATCCATGTATTTGCATGCAGCCGAAGCTATACATGGCGATTTAGGGATGATTTTGAATTATGATGTGGTAATGATCATCAGTAAAAGCGGTGAAAGCCCTGAAATAAAAGTATTGAGTCAGCTCATTAAAAGTTTTGGCAACCCCATTATTGGAATGGTGGGCAATGTGGAATCATATTTGGCCAAACAAAGCAATTATATGTTGAATACAACTGTGAGCCAGGAAGCTTGCCCCAATAATTTAGCGCCAACCAGCAGCACCACTGCACAAATGGTGATGGGCGATGCTTTGGCAGTTGCATTAATGGAGAAAAGAGGTTTCAGCAGCAGCGATTTTGCAAAATTTCATCCGGGAGGTGCGTTGGGTAAAAGACTTTTTTTAAGGGTGAGTGATTTATACGTAAACAATGAGCAGCCAAAAATAAAAGCTGATGCAGTTCTGAAAGATGTGATTCTTGAAATTTCAAAAAAGCGATTGGGTATTACTGCTGTTGTGAATGATACTGATGAATTACTGGGTGTAATTACAGATGGCGATTTGCGCCGTATGCTTGAAAAATCAACAGCTATTGACAGTATTCAGGCATCAGAAATTATGACCATCAATCCAAAAACAATTGAAGCTGATGCACTTGCCATTGATGCTATGGAGCAGATGCGAACAAATAATATCACACAATTATTGGTAACAAAAGGCAATCAATATGCAGGAGTTATACATTTGCATGATTTGATAAAAGAAGGATTGATATAAAATGTGAGAGGTGAATAGTGAATAGAAGAGATATCACACATACTTACAACTCACGACTGACCGGTAATCATGAATAAAAATCACTACGTAGCAATAATGGCGGGAGGCATTGGCAGCCGATTTTGGCCGATGAGCCGAACAGGTTTTCCCAAACAGTTTTTGGATATACTTCATACAGGCCGCACGCTCATTCAAATGACTTATGACAGGTACAAAGAATTTATTCCTGCCGAAAATATTTATGTAGTTACTTCCAAAGAGTACACTGAGATTGTTCATAAACAATTGCCCGAGCTTCCGCTCAATAATATTTTAAGTGAGCCCAGCCGCAAAAACACAGCACCTTGTATTGCGTATGTATCACACAAGCTGCTCCATATAAATAAAGAAGCCTTGCTCATTTGTGCACCTGCAGACCATTTGATATTGGATGCGCCTGCATTTAGTAAAGTGTGCTTAGATGCATTTGGTTTTGTAAAAAGTATAAATGCACTCTTAACCCTTGGTATAAAACCTACTTATGCCAACACGGGTTACGGCTACATACAGCACGAAGCAATGCCTGTGGCAGATAATATTTACAAAGTAAAAACCTTTACTGAAAAGCCTAATACTGAGTTGGCGAGAACCTTCCTTGCCAGTGGCGACTTTTTATGGAACGCCGGCATTTTTGTGTGGAAGGTGAAGAATATTGTAAAAGCATTTGAAAAGTTTTTGCCGGAGATGAATGATGTATTTGTTGCCGAGCATGAGCATTTTAATACGGATAAAGAAACTGAAGCTGTTGAACGCATCTATCCGCAATGCACCAATATTTCCATTGACTATGGCATTATGGAAAAAGCAGATAATGTGTATGTACTGCCTTCTTCATTTGGCTGGAGTGACCTTGGTACTTGGAACAGTGCCTATGAAAACATGGAGAAAGATTATTTTGGCAATGCAGTAGCCGGCAAAAATGTAATGGTGATTGATGCTACTAAAAATGTAGTTCATGCTGATGATAAAAAATTAGTACTGCTGCAGGGGTTGGATGATTTTATTATAGTTGATACAAAAGATGTATTACTCATTTGCAAAAAAGAAAAAGAACAGGAGATTAAAGAATATGTTGCAGAAATAAAGCGGAATAAGGGAGATAAATATCTGTAGCTAACAGTAGAAGTAGATAGTTAAAGAAATACGAAGAGGAATTATGCAAATAATTCCTCTTTTTTATTGGTTGATGCTATTGAAACGGAACAATGAGGTTTGCGACGAAAAAACAGTCGACATAAAAGCCAAAGCCAGTAATCCAAAATCAATTCTTATTGTTAATAAACACAAACGCTGTTTCTTTTTTCCGGAGGATTTCTTTTTTTATTTTCTGTGGACTGGATATGAGTTTGTGGCGGTTTACATTGATGAGTTCGTGGGCAATGCAGAAATTATCAAGTGATTCTACATGAAACAACACATCATGCAGCCATTCCACCTCGTGCTCAATAGCACTTTGGCTGCGGTACTCGTTGTTGATGAGCACCAGTAAATCCCTGTGTTGATGTTTGTTTAAAGACATTTTAGTATCCTACCATACCTTTTTTATTGGGGCAGCCGCAATTGCTTTTTTTGGAAGCGTTGCAGGAAGCCATCAAAAAGACGACGAGTAATAACATTAGAATCCCTTTTATGGTTGAACGCTGCATCAAAAAAGACTGATTTTTTAAGCGATACATAATCTTGCGTTTCTAAATTAACTACTTTCCCTGCTAATTATTGCAATTTTTCATGATTGGTACAGGAAAAAGTTTACGGGTACTAGTGGCTCCTCTTGATTGGGGGTTGGGCCACGCCACCCGTTGCGTACCCATAATAGGCGAATTGCTGTATTTGGGTTGTGAGGTTGTACTTGCAGCTGATGGCGCTTGTGCCCAATTGCTGGCCCGTGAATTTCCTCAGCTTGAAATCAAGAAATTGCCTGGTTACCATATTCGTTACGGTAAAAAAAGTCTTATTCAGAGCGTTTTGCTTCAAATGCCAGGTATTTTCAAAAATATCCATAATGAACATCGCTGGCTGCAAAACCTGCTGCAAAAAGAAAAGTTTGACATAATCATCAGTGATAACAGGCCGGGCTTTTGGAACAGACAATCGCATTGTATTTATATAACACATCAACTCCGTATTAAATCGGGGATGAATGGTTTGTTTGATGATATGCTGCAACGCTTGCATTATCGGTATATCAAAAAATTTAATGAAGTATGGGTGCCCGATGTGGATGCTGCATTAAATGCTGCCGGTGTTTTAGCTCATCCTTCAAAAACATTCCTGCATCCATTATATATTGGCCTGCTCTCCCGCATGCAACCGCAACCAACTGAAACTAAGAAACATGATTGGATGATTTTGCTTTCGGGTCCTGAGCCGCAACGCACATTGCTGGAACAGCAATTGATAAAAGAGATACGAGGCTTGAATAAAAAAATAATTTTAGTACGTGGCCTGCCTGGAAATACGGAAGCTATTGAGGCAGGTGCACATGTTGATGTATTTAACCACCTCACTGCATCACAATTGCAACAAGTTTTAAATCAAAGTGAAATTGTTATTTGCCGCAGCGGATATACAACTATTATGGATTTGCTGAAGCTGAAAAAGAAAGCGCTGTTAATACCCACGCCCGGACAAACGGAGCAAGAATATCTTGCAACACATATGCAGGCACTGGGTTGTTTTCCATTTTTGAAACAAAGTGAGTTTACAATTACAAAAGCTGCTGCTGTTTTACAAAATTTTCATTTTCAATTTCCGTTTGGTGATGAGCAGTTTGAGCAATACCGAGATACAATGGCATCATTAACAGCTATTCCTCATAAGTTGTAACAGAACAATTATTTTTGCCTGCAAATTCTTAAGTCTGTCTTCTACATCAACCATCAAAGCTTATTGGGCTGTGTTTGCTGCCAATCTTTTATTTGGCATCAACTTTAGCATGGTAAAATTTATTTCACCCCAATACATTCAGGCATTTGGGTTAAATTTTATCAGGGTGCTTGTAACAGTGGTTTTATTTTGGTTGTTGTTTGCTCTTAAACCTGGCAAAGGCGGCATTGATAGAAAAGATATTCCACGTTTTTTGTTGTGTGCACTAACAGGAGTTGCCATTAATCAACTATTGTTTATTAAAGGACTTACGCTCACCACGCCAGTGCATGCCGCATTACTCATATTGATTACCCCTGTTTTTATTTTGATGATAGCTGTAATTGCAGGTAATGAAAAGATGAGTTTGATTAAACTGCTTGGCTTGTTACTGGGTATTGGCGGATCGGCTTTGCTTATTTTATCAAAAGAAAACTCAGGAATTGGATCAGATGTATTGCTGGGTGATGTTCTGGTGGTAATTAATGCCATCAGCTATGCATTGTATTTTATACTGGTAAAACCGCTGATGCAGAAATACAGTGCTCTGCATGTAATACGCTGGGTGTTTACGTTTGGCATAGTGCTCATTACACCTTTTTGCTGGGGCCAGTTCAGTAATACAAACTGGGATGCGTTTGGAATAGAGCAGTTTGCTGCCTTGTTGTTTATTGTGCTGGGAGCAACATTCTTTGCTTATTTGTTTACGGTTTATGGGTTGCAGCATTTGAGCGCTTCAGCGGCCGGCGCATTTATTTATTTGCAGCCGGTGTTTTCATCTCTGTTCAGTTTTTTGTTTTTCAGGGAAGAAATGAGCTGGCCTAAAATTGTTGCTGCATTATTAATCTTTAGCGGGGTGTTTTTCGTAAATAAAAAAGAAAATACCTTAGCGCCATTAAAATAAACTCAGATGATTAAATTCAATGCACTCACTTTTATTTTTTGTTTTAGTTTTTTCTCAGCATTTGCCCAATTTAATACCGCTACTGTTTCATTAAAAGACGGGCGCACATTAACTGGTTTTGTCAAGAGTTTGAAAAACGGATACAATCCGCAAGAGTTGATTTTGTATCCGCAAAAAGAGGATAAAGACCCGCAACCTGTACCTGCTGGAACAATTAAAGAAGTTACCATTGAAGGCGAAGGAGCGTTTATTGTAGCAACTGTAAAAAAATATACAAACGAATTGGATTTTGATAAGCTTGCACGCATACCTGATTTTGAAAACAAAGAAAACTATGTGATGCAAACTTTATTTCTGAAAGTATTACTTAAAGGCGATAAACTCAGCCTGTATACATATAAAGACGCATCACGTAAACACTACTTTATTCAAAAACCCGGCAGTGAAATAGAAACATTGCGTTATCTGCGTTCGCTCGATCCTGTAACAAAAAGTACACTCAAAGACTACCGTTATTATCAGCAGCAATTGCTGCCTTATGTGAGCGGAAATAAAAAGCTGGAAAACAAGCTTGAATCTGTTGGCTGGAATGATAACAGCATGATGCGAATTTGTAAAGACATTAATGCCAATACAACAGCTTATGCACTTTATGAAGGCGGAACAGCTGAACGAACAGCCTTTTTTGTTGGAGTTGGAGCAAACATGAGCAACTTTAGTGCAGTTGATATAAACGATCAACAATCTTTTTATAAAAACATGACGTTTAACTCGAGTACATTACCTGTTTTATTTATTGGCTCTGAAATCAGCTTTAATAATAAAGACAGTAAGGGTTTTCGTTTTCAACTGTCATTAGCTGCTTTTCCATTTTCAACGACAGGCAGCAGTGCATATAATATTAATAATTCACAGGTTAATGCAGATATATCAGTGCAGGGACTGAATGTTATGTTTGGGCCGGCTTTAAAATACAAGTTTGGCAAATCATTTACATTAGGTACAGGAGCCAATTTCAACATTACATCATTTTCAGAATTAAGAGGAAGGAATATGCCTTCCTGGGCAGTATTGGAAGGTGTATTTGCAACATTTGCCCGCCCTAAGCCAGGAACTCCCATTACTATTTCACCTTATGTTATGGCTGAGTATATGTTTACTCAAAAACACGGTGTGGTATTACTTTATGCCCCTGAGCAAAAAAATGTAAAGTTTTATGAAGGAGCAAGGCTTAAGCTGGGATATGCATCACTATCCTATATTTTTAAATTAAATGCCGGCAAAAATTAAGTTTAGAAAAGCGCTTCGAAATGAAGCGCTTTTTTTTTTGATGCTATTTCTTACTTCCGTTTTGTTCAAATAACCAGGCAAATGGTTTTGGCTGCTCATGCCGCAAATTAAACCGGTGAATACTTTTTTCTTTCAAAATTCGCATAGCTTCTTCAATTGAGTCAGTAACATGAAAGAGGTGTTCATCTTCCGGCGAAATTGTTCCCCGTTCTTTCATCAACCGAACATGTTCAATAATTTCTTTATGAAATGCTTTGTCAAAAACAATAATGGGAAAGTTTTGAATTTTTTTTGTTTGAATGAGTGTAATGCTTTCAAACAACTCATCAAGCGTACCAAAACCGCCGGGCATGCAAATGAATGCATAAGAATATTTGATGAGCAATGTTTTGCGGACAAAAAAGTAACGAATGTTTACCCATTTATCAAGATAAGGATTGGGCTCCTGCTCATGCGGCAATACAATATTGCAGCCAACACTTCTACCATTCACTAGTTTTGCTCCACGGTTGGCAGCTTCCATTAAACCGGGCCCTCCACCTGTCATTACAGTAAATCCCAGCTTTGCAACTTCGGCACCCACTTTTTGCGTGAGTTCATAATATTCATGCGTTTCATCATAACGGGCGCTTCCAAAAATCGTGACGCATGGGCCAACAAATGCTAGTGCACGATAGCCTCTTATGAATTCAATTAATACTTTCCATGCAAATTTGAATTCTTTCCAACGGCTTTGCGGGCCTTCAAGGAATTTGATTTCTGAAGGATTATTCATTCCATTTTATTTTTTCTTAGGTAACCAATTCAACTGTGGTAATAACGCTGGCTCTTTAAAATAGTTGAGCCGTAAACTCTCGTTCCATCCATTAGGATTGTTGAAAAAAGATTTGGTGCTGAAAAAAATCATGCCTTGGATATTGGGTGTGTTGCGAAGCATTTCAATTTGACGAGGCAGCAACGTGCTGTCTTTCCATGCGCTATCTCTTCCATTAGCACGGTAAATACCAAGTCCGATATAACAATTTTTGCCATATGTGTTTTTGCTCCACCAATCAATCAACACTTCATAGGGTGCAGCACGGTGGCCAAACTCCCAGTACAATTGTGGCGCTACATAATCAATCCAGCCTTTTTGCAGCCACAATAAAATATCAGCATACAAATCATCATAATTAGTTTGTCCGGCTGTGGTATTACTGCCTCTTGGATCTGTACTTGCATTACGCCAAACACCAAAAGGGCTAATACCAAACTGCACATGCGGTTTGGTTTGGCGGATAACAGTAAATAATTTAAAAATAATTGAATCCACATTGCTTCTTCTCCAATCTTCTTTCTTCATTGCATTGCCATACAGGCGGTAAGAAACCGAATCAGGAAATTCTTTGCCTGTAACACGGTAGGGATAAAAATAATCATCAAAATGAATGGCATCTACATCATAACGTTCAGTAATATCTTTAATCACATCAACAACAAATTGCTGCGCTTCTTTATTGCCGGGATCAAAATATTTCTTATCGCCATAATCCAAAAACCAGTTTGGATGAATTTTAGTAATGTGTGCTGATGCTATGGACGCTTTTCCAATTCTGAAATCAGCACGGTAAGGATTGCACCATGCATGAAACTCCATGCCACGCTTATGCGTTTCATCAATCATAAACTGCAATGGATCATAATATGGTGATGGTGGTTTGCCCTGCACACCGCTCAGCCATTCACTCCATGGCTCGTAAGGTGATGGGTAAAAAGCATCAGTTGCAGGACGAATTTGCATGATAATGGCATTCAGTCCATTTTGTTTGTGTAAATCCAGTATGCGTATGAATTCCTGTTTTTGAACATCAACAGGCAATCCTTTTTTTGAAGGCCAGTCAATATTATCAACTGTAGCAATCCATGCAGCTCGAAACTCTGTTTTGTTTTGTGCGGTGATGCTATGTGCGATGAGTAAAGAAAAAAGAAAGAGGCAAAATCGTTTCATGCAATAAATGTAATACCAATTAGAATAACAACCGCTTTGAGAACGATCATTGCTTAGGATAAATAAGAAAAATGTATGAGTCAGCCACGCATTTTATCCAGCAAGAGATTGAGCTTCTTTACTTCTTGCGGTGTAAGATTGCTGGTGAGTTTATCAATAAGGGGGTCTAATTCAATTTCCAGTTTTTTTATGAGTTTCTTTCCTTTTGACGAAAGCACTACATCATATAATTACAATTGCTGCCAGTTATTCATGATCCGTGATGATGTGGATTATCAGTTGCATGTATGGGGCCAAACTCAGCCGTGTAAATTTTAAAAAGCAATAAAAAATAACTGATGAGTAATGGGCCAAAAATAAAACCCCAGAATCCAAACAAACTTAGACCTACAATTACACCCAATACTGTTACCATTGGGTGAACATTACCCAGTTTTTTCATGAGTGTTACCCTTGCCAGGTAATCAACATTTCCGGTAACCAGCAAACTCCAGATGGCAAGACCAATACCAGCACTATTATTACCTTGTGAAAATAAATAGATAACAATGGGTAACCAGATGATTGTAGTTCCAACAATCGGGAAAAAAGCAAAAACACCGGTAAGAAAACCCCATAGCACAAAATCATTCACTCCAAAAATCCAATAACCAACCAATGCAAATATTCCCTGTATCAACGAAATAAGTGGTATGCCAATCGCATTGGCACGAACCATATTAAAAGTTTCTCTTCCAAGTATATCAATACTGTCCTCTTTAAATGGCAAAAAGTAGTCAAATGATTTTTCCATGTTGGCGTGATTGGTCAGCATAAAAAAATAAATAAATAGCATCATAATGAGGTTGCTCAAAATCATGGCAGAGCTGTTTAAGAATGCAGGAAGAAAATTTGCAATACGTTTTTGAAGATCCTGAATATTTTCAGTTGTTACTAAATCCTGACCGGTCCACTCTTTTATTTGAGCCGATACTGCTTTGACACCCTGCATCAACTCCTGCGTATGGCTAAAAACTTCATTGATCTTAGGTGTAATGAGATTTATAATAAAATAAAGTGGCCAGCCGACCAACAGCAGAAACGAAAAAATAAAAATGGTTGCAGTTAAATTTATATTCCATTTCTTTTTTTCAGTAAGAATGAGATACCATCTGCGGCTGAGGATGTATAATGTAACAGCACCTAAAAACCCCGGAAGGAAAATATACAGCTCACGTATGAGCAATAAGCCCAATGCTGTTAGCACAATCAAAAGAATTACCTGTCTTAATCTGTTGGTGAAAGAAGCCATGGAAAAGTATAAATAATGATAAATGTAAGCAGCTTTTGTTAATCCTGCCAAACACTTAATCCTTCGCTGCAGTTGGCACAAATATCAATATTTTTTCTGCTGGTCATTAGTTCTTTTCTGAACTGTTTGTAATTATCATTGTGCCACACTTCTTTAAAGCTTTGCATTTTTAAATTACCCAGTTGGTGCATAGCATCTTTATCAAAACAGCATGGCGCCACTAAACCATCCCATGTAATGACATTGGCATGCCACAATTTCCAGCAATGGTTTTGTAAGGCATTTTTGGGAACGGTTTGGCCTTTGCTGTTCTTTTTATAACGGCTGTATTTGTTGATGGAAGGAATGAGTTGGTTGGGGTCGTTTTCATAATCATAAACCTGTGCGGTTTTAAACCACACATCATCTATACCAATTTCTTTGGCGAGCTTTTTTACATCTTCC
>Ga0315907_10004099_pt1 | contig 16597 bp, 10 predicted proteins | sample LakEriMetagenome_3_FD_203525 | JGI IMG/M metagenome (GOLD analysis project Ga0315907, IMG submission 203525) | Freshwater fungal communities from buoy surface, Lake Erie, Ohio, United States - Buoy 12 MA123 | ecosystem: Environmental > Aquatic > Freshwater > Lake > Lake biofilm | place: USA... | reverse complement strand
TCGTCTCCAACCTTTTCGACGGCTGCTACGTCTGCCCCTCCTTGGGTGACTTCATCCGCTGGTGGCGGGCCAACCCGGCCTTCGAGTTCTTCCTCGTCGCCACGACCGACGGCGACCTCGTCGACCGTCGCGGTCTCGTCTTCGCGGGCCGCCCGCGCAAGGCCGCCGCCGGCGCCGGCTCCGGCGTCTTCGCGCGCGAGAGCGAGATCCGGTCCGTGCGCGCCGCCCTCGAGGCGGAGAACGACCAGCTCACGACCTTCAACGAGCAGGCCATGGCCCTGCAGGCCTCCATGGACGCCAACGAGGCCGAGGTCGCCCAGCGCCGCGGGGCCACCCAGTTCGCCGCCCAGGAACTCTCCGTCGCCCAGGCCGATGAGCGCGCCGCCCGCGGCACGCTTTCCTCCGCCGATGAGCGCATCGCCCGCGACCAGCGCCAACTCAACGAAATCGAGTCCGCGAAGGCCGAGGCGGTCATCCGCCGCGACCGCGCGCAGGAGACCTTGACCGTCAAGGACGGTCAGGTCGCCCAGCTCCGCGACGCCATCGTCGCCGGCGAGAATTCCGTCGAGTCCGCCCGCGCGGAGAGCGAGCTGCGCCGCGCCGCCCTCGGGGAAGTCCGCCTCTCCCTCGCCGAGCAGCGCCAACGCCTCGAACTGGTCGGCCGCGAGGTCGCCGAACTGGAATCCCGCCGCACCGAGGCCGCCGTCCGCCTCTCCGCCCGCCGGGCCGAGGCCGCCCATAACGAGCGCCAGGTCGCGGAGCTTCGCGCGCTGTCCGCCGCCGCGAAGGAGACCTCGCTCCGCCTCGCCGGAGAGATCGAGCTGGCCGCCGCCGCCCTCGCGACCGTGCGCCAGGAGCTCGCCGCCACCGACGCCGCCGTCGAAGCCGAGGATCGCGTCCTGGGCGGCGACCGGGACAAGCTGCGCGTCGCCGACACCCGCCTGCGGGCCCTCGAGGTCGCGCTGGCCGAGCAGACCTCCCAGTGCGGTTTCCTCGTCGAGAAGGTCCAGGCCGACCACCAGCTCGACGTGGCCACGGTCGACTGGCGCCTGCAGCTCTGGCTGTCCGAGGGCGAGCCCGAGGGGCTCGCGAGCTTCGACGACCTCGAGGACCCGGAGGAGAAGGAGTCCGAGCGCCGTCCCGCCAAGGCCCCCGTCCGCCGCGGCGAACCGACCGCCGAGGACCTCGCCGCCCTCGACGCGACCGACTGGCCGCCCCTCGTCCGCGAGATCGCCGAGCTGCGCGACCGCATGGCCGGCATGGGCTCCGTCAACCTCGTCGCGGTCGAGGAGTATTCCTCCCTGCGCGAGCGCCATGACTTCCTCACGAAGCAGAGCGACGACCTCTGGAAGGCCAAGGAGGAGCTGACCAAGGCGATCGACGAGCTCAACCAGACCTCCCTGAAGCTCTTCACCGACACCTTCGAGCAGGTCCGCAAGAACTTCCAGTTCACCTTCGAGCGCCTGTTCGTCGGCGGCAAGGCCGACCTCCAGCTCGTGCAGGGCGAGGACGTCCTCGAGAGCGGCATCGAGATCATCGCCCAGCCGCCCGGCACGAAGCTGCGCGGCATCTCGCTGCTCTCCGGCGGCCAGCGCACGATGACGGCGGTCGCCCTCCTGTTCGCGATCTACATGGTGAAGCCGTCCCCGCTCTGCGTCCTCGACGAGCTCGACGCCCCGCTGGACGACACCAACGTGGGCCGTTTCACGGACATCATCCGCGAGTTCACGCGGCATTCCCAGTTCCTGGTGATCACCCACAACAAGCGCACCGTCTCGGCGGCCGACGCCATCTTCGGGGCGACCATGCAGGAGAAGGGGGTCACCCGGCTGTTCTCGATGCGTTTCAACAAGGAACGCGACGAGGCCGAGCCGACCACCCCGGGCGGTTTCACGATGGCCCGCTGAGGTCGCTTGCCTTGGCCCCGCCCGCCGTTAGGCTGGCGGGGTCATGAGCCGCCTCCTCGCCTACATCGCCCTCCTCCCGGCGCTGCTGACCGCCGGCGTGTCCTTCGAATCCGACCCCCGTCCGGTCAACCGCGCCGTCCCCGGCGCCAGCTATGCCGACATGCTCACGCGCATCATGCCGGCCGTGGTCAGCATCCGCACCGCCCAGGTCATCCCGCCCGACGTCCTGCGCCGCCTGCGCGGGCGCATCGACCCGAGCGACGTGCAGGTCGATCGCAAGACGGGCGAGGTCATGGTGCCGGCCGGCCTGGGTTCGGGCACGATCATCCACCCCGAAGGCTACGTCATCACCAACCGCCACGTCGTCACCTTGCCCAATAACCAGACGGCCGAGACCGTCTACGTGAAGCTGAACGACCGCCGCGAGTTCCGGGCCAAGGTGCTCGGGGTCGACCCGAAGACGGACATCGCCGTGCTCAAGGTCGAGGAGCGAAACCTCCCTTACGCCCGCTTCGCCGACAGCGACAAGGTGCGCGTCGGCGACGTCGTGCTGGCCATCGGCAACCCGCTCGGCGTCGGCATGACGGTCACTTCCGGCATCATCTCCGCCACCGGCCGTTCCGGGATGGGGCTCGACTACGAGGATTTCCTCCAGACCGACGCCGCGATCAATCCGGGCAATAGCGGCGGGCCTTTGATCGACTTCGAGGGCCGCATCGTCGGCATGAACACGGCCATCCGCACCTCCGGCAACGGCGGGAGCATCGGCATCGGTTTCTCCATCCCCGCCAACCTCATGGTCGGCGTCGCGGTCGACCTGGCGAACACGGGCAAGGTGGTGCGCGGCCTGATCGGCGTCTTCGGCGAGGATCTCGCGGCCGACGAGGCCGCGAAACTCAACCTGAACCGGAACGGCGCGGTCCGCGTCACCGAGGTGAGCGACGGCCTGCCGGCGGCCAAGGCCGGCCTGCGGGTCGGGGACATCATCGTGGCGCTCGACGGCCGGCCGTTCGACGGCTGGACCGACCTCCGCGTCGCCATCTCCCGGCGCAAGCCCGGCGAGACCCTCACGCTGAGCTATGTCCGCGAAGGGCGTGGCTCCCTGGCCCGGGTCATCGTCGCGGCCCGCCCCGCCGGCAGCTGACCGTGCGTTCGCTCCGGACCATCCGCGACCTCACCGGAGGTCGTTTGCCTCCGCTGACTCGCCGGGCTTTGGTCGCCGGTTTGGTCGTCTTCCTGGCCGTCTTGGTGCTGGTCCGCCCGACCGACGGAGGCTTACCCGCGGTCGAACCGCTGCGCTCGGGCGTTCGCTGGGTAGCCAAGGGCGACGGTACGACGGAGGCGGCGGTATTGCTCGACCCCTCGGTGGCCTACATGCCGGCCCGCCTGATCAATGCTCCCGAGGCCACGATGGTCGGACCTAAGCCGAGCGAGGAAACCCCTTTTGCCCGGCTGGACCGAAGATTGCTCAGTGACCCGATGAAGGGTGACGAGCCCCCGCTGAAGATGACGGACCCCTCCTCGCCTTTGGTGGCCTCCGCTGTCCCCCTTGCCCAGGCCGAACCCTTCACGACCTTCGGTAGAGCCAATTTGACCCAATCTGGCCTCCCTCCCCGTCATGGCAGCTTTGAAGTTTTCGACCTTAATGGGGGGTCAAAGCCTTCCATCAGTGGGATTTTGCCCCCTTTAGGATTTAAAAAGGTCGAATCAGTCGATAAAAACAAAGAAAACAACCCACTAATAGCCTTTTTTGAGGCAACCATCGGGGTTGATTCACTCGGGCTGCAGGGTGCGCCTGCCTTGGTTAGGTCCACCGGCGATAAGGCGGTTGACCGAGGGATTTTGACGTGGGCGGCCGGGGTTCCTTGGGCCAAGCATTTGCCCCCCGGATCGTACCGGCTGACGGTCGTCCCCTAAGGGCGCCAGACGGGTTGTAAAAGGCTTGGAAATATCCGCTTGACGGGGGTGGTGGGCATGGTCATTCAAACCCTTCCCTCCGCGTCCCAAGCACGTGGCCGGGATGCCCCTGTAGCTCAGTTGGCAGAGCGCGTCCTTGGTAAGGACGAGGTCGCTGGTTCAAATCCAGTCGGGGGCTCCACCACTTTCCTTTCCACACACCAACCAACCACCTCCCACCACCAAAACCATGGCCAAAGAGAAGTTCAACCGCACCAAGCCCCACGTCAACGTCGGTACCATCGGTCACATCGACCATGGCAAGTCGACCACGACCGCCGCGATCGTCGCCGTCCAGGCTCGCAAGGGTCTCGCCGAGACCAAGTCGTACGCCGAAATCACCAAGGGCGGCACCGTCCGTGACGCCACCAAGACCGTGACCATCGCCGCCTCGCACGTCGAGTACGAGTCCGTCAACCGCCACTACGCCCACGTCGACTGCCCGGGCCACGCCGACTTCGTCAAGAACATGATCACCGGCGCCGCCCAGATGGACGGTGCGATCCTCGTCGTCTCCGCCGCCGACGGCGTCATGCCCCAGACCAAGGAGCACATCCTCCTCGCCCGCCAGGTCGGCGTGCCGAAGATCGTCGTCTGGCTCAACAAGGTCGACCTCTCCGAGCCCGACCTGATCGACCTCGTCGAGATGGAAGTCCGCGACCTCCTCAACAAGTACCAGTACGACGGCGACAACGCCAAGATCGTCCGTGGCTCCGCCACCGCCGCCCTCGAGGCCAAGCCGGAAGGCGAGCAGGCCATCCAGAACCTCCTGGACGCTCTCGACGCCGAGATCCCTGAGCCGAAGCGCGAGACCGACAAGCCCTTCATGATGTCCGTCGAAGACGTCTTCTCCATCACCGGTCGCGGCACCGTCGCCACCGGCCGCATCGAGCGCGGCGTCATCAAGGTCGGCGAAGAAATCGAGATCGTCGGCCTCCGCGACACCCTCAAGACCACCGTCACCGGCGTCGAGATGTTCCGCAAGGAGCTCGACCAGGGCCAGGCGGGCGACAACGTCGGTCTCCTCGTCCGTGGCGTCGAAAAGAGCCAGATCGAGCGCGGCCAGGTCCTCGCCAAGCCGGGCAGCATCAAGCCCCACACCGTCGCCAAGGCGCAGATCTACGTCCTCAAGGCCGACGAAGGTGGTCGCCACACGTCCTTCACCAACAACTATCGCCCGCAGTTCTTCTTCGGTACCTGCGACGCGACCGGCACCGTCATCCTCCCGGAAGGCGTGGAAATGGTGATGCCCGGCGACAACGTCACGATCACGATCGAGCTCCAGAAGCCCGTCGCGATGGAGAAGGGCCAGCGCTTCGCTCTCCGCGAAGGTGGCAAGACCATCGGCGCCGGCCAAATCCTCGAGATCACCAAGTGATTCCGCGCCGAAAGGCCTGATTCACGATGCCGCGGCCCCCGAAAAAGGGGCCCGGCATCGGTCTCTTTAAAAACCAACACACAGGACGGTAGCTCAATTGGCAGAGTAGCGGTCTCCAAAACCGTTGGTTGTGGGTTCGACTCCCACCCGTCCTGCCACCTTCACCCTCGATCACCACCACCACATGTTCAGCTTCCTCGGACGCCTGCGCCAATTCTGGAACGAGACCATCACCGAGGTCTTCGTGAAGGCGTCGTGGCCGACGCTCAAGGAGCTCGCGGACTCCACCCTGGTCGTGATCGTCGTCGTCGCCCTCCTGGGCGCCGTCGTCTTCCTCTGCGATTTCTCGCTCTCCAACTTCGTCCAGTTCGCGACCCATCTGGTCCGCTGAACCTCCCATGTCCAACTCCCCCTCCGATTACCGCTGGTACACGCTCCAGACCCTCTCGAACAACGAGAGCAAGGCGAAGCGTCTCCTCGAAAAAGCCATCAAGGACGAGGAGATGGGCGACTTCATCGCCGAGATCCTCATGCCGGTGAAGACCGTCAAGGAGTTCCGCAACGGCAAGAAGCGCGAGAGCGAGATGAAGCTGTACCCCTCGTACCTCTTCGTCCGGGCCCGCTTCTTCGACGAGGACGGCAACCTGCTCGAGGCCCCCTGGAACCTCCTCCGCGGCATCGACGGCATCATCGGGTTGATCGGCGGCCAGACCCCCGTCCCGCTGCGCGACGACGAGATCCGCACCATCCAGCAGCAGATGGCCGACGCGGCCGACAAGGTCGTGCCGAAGATCGAGTACAACCTCGGCGAACGCGTCAAGATCACCGACGGTCCCTTCGCCAACCTCGCCGGCAACATCGACAAGATCGAGCCCGACCGCGGCATGCTCCAGGTCTCCGTCGACATCTTCGGACGTTCAACCCCGGTCGAGCTCCAGTTCTGGCAGGTCGAGCGCGACGACCGCGACTGATCCCTTTTCCACTCCTAACTTCCAAACTACACCACCATGGCCAAGAAAGTCGTCGGCGAAATCAGGCTCCAGCTCCCCGCGGGCGCCGCTAACCCTGCTCCCCCCGTCGGCCCCGCGCTCGGCGCGAAGGGCGTCAACATCATGGCGTTCTGTAAGGAATTCAACGCCAAGACCAAGGACCAGGCCGGCATGATCCTCCCGGTCATCATCTCCGTCTACCAGGACAAGTCCTTCACCTTCGTCCTCAAGTCCCCGCCCGCCTCCGTCCTCCTCAAGAAGGCCGCGAAGATCGAGTCCGGCTCCAAGGTGCCGAACCGCGACAAGGTCGGCAAGGTCACCAAGAAGCAGCTCCTCGAGATCGTCGAGCTGAAGAAGAAGGACCTGAACGCCATCAACCCCGACAACGCCGCGCGCATGATCGCCGGCACCGCCCGCTCCATGGGCATCGAGGTCGTCGGCTGATTTTCACCCAACCCTAAACCCACCCAACCACTGCACCCCGCAGGAGACCAAAAGTCGCTATGAGCAAACAACCCAGCAAGCGCTACCGCGCCGCCGCCCAGGTCGCCGACCTGAAGGCGAAGTACGACATCGCCCAGGCCGCCGAGATCATCAAGAAGATGCCCGGCGCCAAGTTCGACGAGACCGTCGAGATCTCCGCCTTCCTCGGCGTCGATCCCAAGCAGTCGGACCAGATGGTCCGCGGCACCGTCTCCCTCCCGAACGGTTCCGGCAAGAAGATCAAGGTCCTCGCCTTCACCGAGAACGCGGCCGAAGCCCTCGCCGCCGGCGCCGATTACGCCGGCCTCGCCGACCTGATCGCCAAGGTCAACGGCGGCTTCCTCGACTTCGACGTCGCCATCTCCACCGTCACCGCGATGAAGGACGTCCGTCAGGTCGCCCGCGTCCTCGGTCCGAAGGGCCTGATGCCCAACCCGAAGTCCGGCACCGTGTCCGACGACATCCCGAAGACCATCAAGGAAGTGAAGGCCGGCCGCGTCGAGTTCAAGATGGATAAGACGGGCAACATCGTGATCGTCATCGGCAAGAAGTCCTTCTCCGCCCTGCAGCTCACCGAGAACGCCCAGGCCGCCCTGGCCGCCCTCGTGAAGGCCCAGCCCGCCGGTTTCGCCGGTGGCCGCTTCATCAAGTCCATCACCGTGAGCGCCAGCATGAGCCCCGGCGTCGCCGTGGACCTCAAGCCCTACTCGGCCGCCGCCGCGACCGCCTAACCCCGCAACCCCGAGCACATACGAACATGCGCGCCGAAAAACAATTCCTCGTCGACGAAGTGGCCGCCCAGCTGGCCACCTCCAACTACCTGCTCCTCGCCAACTTCACGGGTGTCACCGTGGAGAACGCGACCAAGGTCCGCGAACAGCTCCGCGCCCACGGCGCCGAGTACCACGTGGTCAAGAACAGCATCCTCAACATCGCCGTCAAGGACGCCAAGCTCCCCGAGCTCCCGCGCGAGGCCCTCAGCGGCCACACCGCCCTCGTCACCGGCGGCAACAACCCGACCGGCGTGGCCAAGGTCCTCGTGACCTTCTTCAAGGACTTCTCCAAGCTGGAGGTCAAGGGCGGCATCCTCGATGCCAAGCTCCTGACCAAGGCCGAGGTCGAGTCCCTGTCCAAGCTGCCGTCCCTCGACGGCATCCGCGCCCAGCTGCTCTCGCTGCTGTCCACCCCGGCCTCGTCGTTCGTCCGCGTCCTCGACGCGAAGCGCCAGGCCGCCGAGAAGGCCGCCTGAACCCCTTTCCCCGCGGAGGTCCGGCCATGTGGTCGGATCCGAGCGGGGGGAACCCAACAAACCAAAACCACCCAAATCCAAAGAACCCCGGTTAGGGGCCTCGCGCCCTCAAATGTCCTTCACCGGACGCTAACCATTCAAGGAAACCAAATACCATGAGCAACATCACCAAGGAACAAGTCGTCGAGTGGCTGAGCGCCCAGAGCGTTCTCGATATCGCCAATCTCGTCAAGGACCTCGAAACCAAGTGGGGCGTCTCCGCCGCCGCTCCGGTCGCGGTCGTCGCCGCCGGCGCCGGTGCCGCCGCCGCCGCTCCCGCCGAGGAGAAGACCACCTTCGACGTCATCCTGAAGGCCAAGGGCGCCACGCCCATCAACGTCATTAAGGAAGTCCGCACCATCACCGGTCTCGGCCTCAAGGAAGCCAAGGACCTGGTCGACGGCGCCCCGAAGCCCGTCAAGGAAGGCGTGTCCAAGGACGAAGCCAAGGACATCGAGACCAAGCTCAAGGCCGCCGGCGCCGAGGTCGAGGTCAAGTAACCTCGGTTCCGCCGCCACGAAGCGGGGAGGGGAGCGCCCTCCCGGGTCCACCCCCTCCCCGCCTCTTCTTTCCCCCCGGCCGCCCGGTCCGACCCAACCAGGCAACACAGTCCGCCCACCGCACCACACCGACCTTCCTCGCCCACTTCATCCGCCATGTCCAACGAGCGCAAAAACTTCGGTAAACTCCGCGAAGTCATCCCTCCGCCGAACCTGATCGAGAACCAGATCTTCTCCTTCAACGAGTTCCTGCAGATCGGCGAGGACGCCGCCGCCCGCCAGAACGTGGGCCTCGACGCCGTCTTCCGCGAGGCTTTCCCCGTCGAGAGCAACAACGGCACCTTCCGCCTCGAGTACCTCGAGTACAGCCTGATGATGCCGAAGTCGACCGAGCTCGAGTGCATCCGCGAGGGCACCACATACGCCATCTCCGTCATGCTGAAGCTGCGTCTCCGCGAGAAGCAGGCCTTCAAGGACGAGGAGATCCTCATGGGCGAGGTCCCGATGATCACCGACCGCGGTTCCTTCATCGTCAACGGCGCCGAGCGCGTCGTCGTCTCCCAGCTGCACCGCAGCCCGGGCATCTGCTTCGAGGAGTCGGCCCACACCAGCGGCAAGGTGCTGCACGCCTTCCGCATCATCCCCGACCGCGGTACCTGGATCGAGATCCAGTTCGACCAGAACGACCTGCTCTGGGTCTACCTCGACCGCCGCCGCCGCCGTCGCAAGTTCCTCGTCACCACCTTGCTCCGCGCCTTCGGTTACAAGGATGACAAGGACATCCTCTCCCTCTTCTACGCCCACCGCGAGATGACCGCCAAGGCGGCCCTCGAGCTCGATCCCGAGGCCCTCTCCCAGCTCGTCTACGCCGACCCCATCGTCGACGTCGAGACCGGCAAGGTCGTCGCCAAGCAGTACGACAAGCTTTCCCGCGAAACCCTCAAGGAGATCCACAAGCAGCTGCCCAAGCAGAAGTTCGGCGTCTTCGACACCTCCTTCGACGACGGCGCGATCATCCTCTCCCTCCGTAAGGACATCGGCGCGGTGCGCAACGAGGAGGAAGCCCTCAAGGAGATCTTCCGCAAGCTCCGCCCCGGCGAGCCCGTCAACGTCAAGGGCGCCCGCGCCCACATGCAGCGTCTCTTCCAGGATCCGCTGCGCTACGACCTCGGTCGCGTCGGTCGCTACAAGCTCAACCAGAAGCTCGGTCTGGACGTCTCCCTCGACACCCGCACGATCACCCCGGAGGACATCGTCGAGGCCACCAAGCTGCTCTGCAAGCTGCGCGCCGGCGACGGCGCCATCGACGACATCGACCACCTCGGCTCGCGCCGCGTGCGCAACGTCGGCGAGCTCCTCGCCAACCAGTGCCGCGCCGGCCTCAAGAACGTCGTCAAGACCGTCAAGGCCCGCATCAACGAGTACGACCAGAGCGTCGACTCGATCACCCCGCAGAAGCTCGTCAACCCGAAGCCCTTCGGCAACTCGATCCGCGAGTTCTTCGCCCGCAGCCAGCTGTCCCAGCTGATGGACCAGATCAACCCGCTCGCCGAGCTGACGCACAAGCGTCGTCTCTCCGCGCTCGGGCCCGGCGGCCTCAACCGCGACCGCGCCGGTTTCGAGGTCCGCGACGTGCACCCGTCCCACTACGGCCGCATCTGCCCGATCGAGACCCCGGAAGGCCCGAACATCGGTCTGATCAATTCCCTCTCCACCTACTCCCGCATCAACGAGTTCGGCTTCATCGAGGCCCCGTACCGCAAGGTCGTGCGCGGCAAGGTCTCCAGCCAGGTCGAGTTCATGACGGCCGACCAGGAGGAGAAGTTCAAGGTCGCCCAGGCCAATTCCGAGCTCGACGAATCCTCCCGCCTCAAGGGCAAGGTCACCGTCCGGTTCCGCGACGACATCCTCGAGGTGGACCCCGAGGACGTCGACTACATGGACGTCTCCCCGCAGCAGGTCGTCTCCGTGGCCGCCGCGCTCATCCCCTTCCTGGAGCATGACGACGCGAACCGCGCGCTCATGGGTTCCAACATGCAGCGCCAGGGCGTGCCCCTGGTCATCACCGAGGCGCCCTACGTGGGCACCGGCCTCGAGCGCCGCGTGGCCATCGACTCGAAGACGGTCGTCGTCGCCGAAGGTCCCGGTGTCGTCGCCGCGGCCGACTCGCGCCGCATCGTCATCACCAAGGACGGCGAGGTCCCGCCCTCCCAGCTCGAGAACAAGAAGTTCAAGTCCGAGCCGTCCAAGGGCATCTACGTCTACGACCTCCGCAAGTTCCTCAAGACCAACTCGTCCACCTGCTTCAACCAGCGTCCGCTGGTCCGCCGCGGCGACAAGGTGAAGGCCGGTGACGTCATCGCCGACGGCGCCGCGACCGACAAGGGCGAGCTCGCGCTCGGCCGCAACGTCCTGGTCGGCTTCATGCCCTGGAACGGCTACAACTTCGAGGACGCGATCCTCCTGTCCGAGCGCATGCTCAAGGACGACGTCTTCACGTCCGTCCACATCGAGGAGTTCGAGGTCACCGCGCGCGACACCAAGCTCGGGCCCGAGCAGATCACCCGCGACATCCCGAACCTCGGCGAGGAAGCCCTGCGCAACCTCAACCGCGACGGCGTCATCCGCATCGGCGCCGAGGTGAAGCCCGACGACATCCTCGTCGGCAAGATCACCCCGAAGTCCGAGGGCGACCTCGCCCCCGAGGAGAAGCTCCTCCGCGCCATCTTCGGCGAGAAGGCCCGCGACGTGAAGGACACCTCCCTCCGCGTGCCCTCCGGCATCTCCGGCATCATCATGGACGTGAAGGTCTCGTCCCGCACCGACCAGGATGACGGCCGCCTCTCCCCGAACGACCAGCGCCGCGCGCTCAAGAAGGTCAACGAGGAGTACCGCACCCAGGATTCCCGCCTCCGCGAGGAGATGACGGAGTCCCTCTCCAACATCCTGCTCGGCGAGAAGATCCCGCTGGACGTCAAGAATTCCGACACCGGCGAGGCCATCATCCCGGCCAACCGCAAGATCACCAAGACCCTCCTCCGCCGCCTGGCGTCCGTCTCCCGCACCATCGAGATGAACGACTCGCCGGTGAAGCAGAAGATCCGCCAGATCGTCGACGGCTACCACCGTCGCTTCGACGAGCTCGAGCAGGAGCGCACCCGCAAGGTCGAAGCCATCGAACAGGGCATCGACGAGGGCGGCGCCATCAAGAACGTCAAGGTCTACATCGCCACCAAGCGCAAGATCCAGGTCGGCGACAAGATGGCCGGCCGCCACGGCAACAAGGGCGTCGTCGCCCGCATCGTGCCGGTCGAGGACATGCCTTACCTCGCCGACGGCACCCCCGTCGACATCTGCCTCAACCCCCTGGGCGTGCCTTCCCGCATGAACGTCGGCCAGGTGCTCGAGACGCACCTCGGCTGGGCTTGCTCCAAGCTCGGCCTGAAGGTCGCCACCCCGATCTTCGACGGTATCCCCGAGAAGCAGATCCGCGAATACCTCAAGCAGGCCGGCCTGCCCGAGACCGGCAAGGCCATGCTCATCAACGGCCACACCGGCGAGGCCTTCGACCAGGACGTCGTCGTCGGCTACATCTACATGATGAAGCTGAACCACCTCGTCGCGGACAAGATCCACGCCCGCGCCACCGGTCCTTACAGCCTCATCACCCAGCAGCCGCTCGGCGGCAAGGCCCAGTACGGTGGCCAGCGCTTCGGCGAGATGGAAGTCTGGGCCCTCGAGGCCTACGGCGCCGCCTACACCCTGCAGGAGCTCCTCACGGTCAAGTCCGACGACGTCGCCGGCCGCACCAAGATCTACGAGCAGCTCGTCAAGGGCGACAACACCCTGGTCAGCGGAACCCCGCAGTCCTTCAACGTCCTGATGAAGGAGATGCAGGCGCTCTGCCTCGACGTCCGCCTGGGCAGCACCACCGCCGCCGAACGCAGCTAATCCCCAGCCCTTACCGACATGATCCACCCGGAGCACACCCCCGAGTTCACGCCGAACGAGTCCAAGGAGCAGTCCTTCGACTTCGTCTCCATCTCGATCGCCTCCCCCGAGGAGATCGTCGCCTGGACGGGCGAGCAGTTCCTCGCCGAGCTCGACGAGCACGGCAACCGCAAGGTCAAGGGCCTCAAGGAGGTCAAGAGCCCCGAGACCATCAACTACCGCTCGTTCAAGCCCGAGCCGAACGGCCTCTTCTGCCAGCGCATCTTCGGCCCGGTCCGCGACTACGAGTGCTACTGCGGCAAGTACAAGAAGGTGAAGTACAAGGACGTCGTCTGCGACAAGTGCGGCGTCGAGGTCACCGTCTCCCGCGTCCGTCGCGAGCGCATGGGCTACATCCGCCTGGCGATCCCGGTCTCCCACATCTGGTTCCTGAAGAGCATGCCCAGCCGCCTGTCGCTGATGCTCGACATGACCACCCGCCAGCTCGAGCAGGTCATCTACTACCAGAAGTACCTGGTGGTCGACCCCGGCCAGACCGGCCTCGCCGAGAAGGACCTCCTCGATGAGGAGTCCTACCGCAAGGCCGTCGAACAGCACGGCCCCGACGCCTTCAAGGCGCGCATGGGCGCCGAGGCCCTCCAGCAGCTGCTCAAGAAGATGGATCTCGCCGCCACCGTCGAGAACCTCCGCGACCAGCTCCGCTCCACCCGCTCGAAGCAGATCAAGAAGAAGATCGCCCGCCGCATGAAGATCATCCAGGGCTTCCTGGCTTCCGGCAAGCGCCCCGAGCACATGATCCTGACGATCCTGCCGGTGATCCCCCCGGATCTCCGCCCGCTCGTCCCCCTCGAAGGCGGCCGCTTCGCCACCTCCGACCTGAACGACCTCTACCGTCGCGTCATCAACCGCAACAACCGCCTGAAGCAGCTCATCCAGATGAAGACGCCCGACGTCATCATCCACAACGAGATGCGCATGCTCCAGGAAGCCGTCGACGCCCTCCTCGACAACGGCCGCCACGGCAAGCCCGTCAAGGACCGCGACCGTCAGCTCAAGTCCATCTCGGACATGTTGAAGGGCAAGCACGGCCGTTTCCGCCAGAACCTCCTCGGCAAGCGCGTCGACTACTCCGGCCGCTCCGTCATCGTCATCGGTCCCGAGCTCAAGCTCAACCAGTGCGGTCTGCCCAAGAAGATGGCGCTCGTCCTCTTCGAGCCGTTCATCATCCGCCGCCTCAAGGAGCTCGGCTTCGCCCACACCGTCCGCGGCGCGCGCAAGCACATCGAGCAGAAGAAGCCCGAGGTCTGGGACATCCTGGAAGAAGTCACCAAGGGCCACCCGGTCTTCCTGAACCGCGCCCCGACGCTCCACCGCCTCTCCATCCAGGCCTTCGAGCCCGTCCTCATCGAGGGCGACGCCATCCGCCTGCACCCGCTCGTCTGTACCGCCTACAACGCGGACTTCGACGGTGACCAGATGGCCGTCCACGTCCCGCTGTCCCTGGAAGCCATCATGGAGTGCAAGCTCCTGATGATGTCCACGAACAACATCTTCTCGCCGTCGAGCGGCAAGCCGATCCTCACGCCGTCCCAGGACATCGTGCTCGGCGCCTACTACCTGACGCTCGAGCCGGCCGACAAGCCGGCCGATGAGAAGCACCTCCCGGTGCTCGGTTCCGTCTCCGAGGCGACCTACGCCGAGGCCGAGGGCGCCCTCCACTTCCACGACTGGGTCCGTTTCGCCAACCCCGACCAGGGTCGCGACACGGTCTACGGCGACAAGGAGGCCCGCACCATCGTCACCACCGTCGGCCGCATCCTCTTCAACACCATCTGGCCCGCCGAGATCGGCTTCGTCAACTTCACGGTCAAGAAGGGCCAGCTCGGCGACCTCATCCTGAACACGTACAAGCACTGCGGCCGCGAGGCTTCCATCCCGGTGCTGGACGCCCTCAAGGAGACCGGTTTCCGCGTCGCCACGAAGGCCGGCATCTCGATCGGCGTGAGCGACATGATCTACCCGAAGGAGAAGGACGGCATCGTCCGCGACGCCACGGGCAAGGTCCGCGAGTTCCAGCGCCAGAACGAGGCCGGCACGATCACCAACGACGAACGCCGCAACAAGGTCGTCGACACCTGGTCCTCCGCCACGGACACCATCGCCCAGTCGGTGTACAAGACCCTCTCCGAGTCCGCCAAGGTCGCCGGCGTCCGCAAGGGCGACCCGCGCCACGAGCACCGCATGCTCATCAACCCGGTGTACGTCCTCATGGACTCCGGCGCGCGCGGTAACAAGGCCCAGGTGAAGCAGCTCTGCGGCGCCCGCGGCCTGATGGCCAAGCCCTCCGGCGAGATCATCGAGCGCCCGATCATGTCCTCGTTCCGCGAGGGTCTGTCCGTTCTCGAGTACTTCATCTCGACCCACGGCGCCCGCAAGGGTCTCTCCGACACCGCGCTCAAGACCGCGGACGCCGGTTACATGACCCGTAAGCTCTGCGACGTGGCCATGGACGTCATCGTCACGGACAACGCCGAGGTCGTGACCGGTTCCGAGATCATCACCCTCTCCGACGCCGCGCTCGGCCGCCACCTGGCCTCCGACGTCCCGAATCCTTCCGGCGCCGCCAAGGCGCTCGCCAAGGCCGAGACCTCCCTCACGGAGGAGCTCCTCGCCAAGCTGCGCGACGCCGGCGTCGACCGCGTCAACGTCCGCCTGCCCAACGGCGTGTGGAAGTCCGCCATCTACGACGGTGACGAGCTCCTCGTCTCCCTCGCCGAGCGCATCATCGGCCGCTGCCCGTCCGACGACGTCGTCAACCCGCTGAATCCCTCCGAGGTCATCGTGAAGGCCGGCGTCCTCATCGACGAGGCCTCCGCCAAGCACATCGAGACGGTCGGCATCGACCGCGTCAAGGTGCTCTCGCCGCTCACGCACATGAACGTGAACGCGATCCCGGCCCGCTCCTACGGCCTCGACCCGTCGACCGGCCGCATGGTCGAGCGCGGCACCGCCGTCGGCATCATCGCCGCCCAGTCCATCGGCGAGCCCGGCACCCAGCTCACCATGCGCACGTTCCACATCGGTGGCGTCGCGCAGCTGAAGTCCCCCGAGGTCAAGGCCAAGCAGGGCGGCAAGGTCTCCTTCGTCGACCTGACCTGCGTCGAGATCAAGGGCGGCACCCAGGTCGCGGTCAACGGCAACGGCTCGATCCGCATCCTCAACGACGCCGACCAGCCCGTCGAGGAGTACCGCATCGTGGCCGGTTCCGTCATCAACGTGAAGGACGGCAAGAAGGTCGCCAAGGGCGAGCCGATCGCCGCGTGGGACCCGAACTTCACCCCGATCCTCGCCAACCATGACGGCAAGGTCCGCCTCGTCGACATGATCTCCGGCGTGACCTTCACCGAGGAGCGCGACGCCTCCAGCAACACGTTCTTCAAGTACGTCATCGAGTACTCCGACGAGCAGAACCCGCAGGTCCAGATCGTCGACGCCGCCGGCAAGGAGCTCGGCGCGTTCACCATCCCCGCGGGCGCCCGCGTCGAGGTCGACGACGGCGACGTCGTCACCCGTGGCGCCGTCCTCGCCAAGATCCCCCGCCAGGCCGCCAAGACCCAGGACATCACCGCCGGTCTGCCGCGCATCTCCGAGCTTTTCGAGGCCCGCCCGCCGAAGGACGCGGCCGAGATCGCCAAGATCGACGGCACCGTCCGCTTCGAGCCCTCCATCCGCGGCAAGAAGCGCCTCATCATCGCCGACTCCATCGGCCGCGAGGAGGAGCACCTCATCCCGCACGGCAAGCACATCATCGTCGCCGCCGGCGAGAAGGTGAAGCAGGGCCAGGCCCTCACCGAAGGCGCCGTCGACCCGCATGACATCCTCGACATCCTGGGCCAGTCCAAGGTGCAGGACTACCTCATCACCGAGATCCAGAAGGTCTACCGCTCGCAGGGCGTCGTGATCAACGACAAGCACATCGAGATCATCGTGGCCCGCATGCTCCGCAAGGTGCGCGTGGCCGAGCCGGGCGACTCCGACCATCTCTGGGGGGAGCACGTCGACCGCACGCTGCTGGCCAACGCCAACCGTTCCATCCACGAGCGCGGCGGCCAGATCGCCGAGTCCGAGCCGATCCTCCTCGGCAT
>Ga0315907_10004098_pt1 | contig 16599 bp, 12 predicted proteins | sample LakEriMetagenome_3_FD_203525 | JGI IMG/M metagenome (GOLD analysis project Ga0315907, IMG submission 203525) | Freshwater fungal communities from buoy surface, Lake Erie, Ohio, United States - Buoy 12 MA123 | ecosystem: Environmental > Aquatic > Freshwater > Lake > Lake biofilm | place: USA... | reverse complement strand
CGTTCTGTTGCATCAGTCGGTTCAATGGCTCGCAAATAGATGGTGTTGCCTTCGATGAATCGGTTCATTTGCCGTGTTTGTTTTGGAGCATTTCGAGATGTTTATCCATTTCACCCGCATTCTTGGTTAGGTTATTATGATGCATGCGGTAACGGTATAATGGAAGAATCACATTGTAGATGTTATACTTCTCGTTCCACCGTATGCGTAAATCTTCCTCTTCACGTGCGCGAAATCCTTCATCATACAGGCCGATGCTGTAGAGGAAATCCTTTCGAAACATGATTCCACAGGCAATAGGCTTAGCCGCTGCACTAACATGTTCAATATGTTTTCCCCGTTCATCAACCAAGTAGTAATCAACGGAAACCGCATCCAGGCTGTTGTTCTCCTCTAGAAATACCTTTTGGATGCGCAAGGTCTCCTTGTGGAGATAATCATCGGCATCGAGAAAAACAATGAATTGTCCCTTTGCTTTTTTGATACCAAAATTCCGGGCGCCCGCCAGGCCTAAATTTGATTCCAGGTTATAGATTCTGACATCGTTGGTATAGTTCTCCAGTATACTCGAAGTTTCATCGGTTGAAGCGTCGTTGACGACAATCACTTCAAATTGATTATTCGACAGACTTTGGTCGAGGGCGCTGCGGATGGCTCTCTCTACGTATTGAGCGTAATTAAAGGTTGTAATAATGAGCGACACCATATCCAGAGTCTGTTAAATCACTTTTTACGTCGTTTAGATTTAGTGGAATCATCCTCGGTGTAGTAGTTGTTGCCGTACATGTATCCGCCGTAGGTATTGCCATAACCATAGCCATAGCCGTAACCGTATCCATAACGATAAGCATACTTGCCGTAGTAGTACTTCCAACGCTTTTGCTTGATATTGTTCAAGACGATTGCGTTTTTCCGAAGATTGTTCATGAGAAGGATATCCTCCAAGTGACGAAGTCCGGCTTTTGTCGCTTTCTCTGTATTCATTACAAAGATTCCTAAATCCACTTTGCTCAACAATACAAGGGAGTCACTGATTAGCAATAACGGCGGAGTATCGATTATTACAAAGTCATATTGTTCTTTGATTTCATTGAAGAGTTGATCAACTCGCGCATTCAACACAAGTTCGGATGCGTTGGGTGGAACAGGGCCTGCCGTAATGGCTTCCAAATTCTCAATGGATGTGGAGACAATACTTTGACGATAATCGGTCTTACCAATAAGGTAAGAAGAAATACCACTCACATTTTCGCTCCGAATCAGCTTGTGCACCTTCGGTTTGTGCATATCGAAGTCAAGCACCACAACTCTCTTTGAAGCTTTAGCAAGTACAGATGCCAGATTCACAGAGACAAAGGATTTTCCTTCACCGGGGTGAAGCGAGGTTACTAGAATCAGTTTAGGTCCTTCATCTTGCAAAATGTATTGCAAGTTCGTACGAATAGATCTGAATGCCTCACTCACATTTGAACGTGGATTACTGGCAATAACTATTGGGTCGAGATCGATATCCTGGTAATTGGGCACACCGCCGAGCAGAGGCATGCGTGTGTATGCTTTCAGTTCGCGCGTATTTTCAATTCGCTCGAAGAAGATAGCACGAACGAAACCAATGATCAGTGCAATGAAAAATCCAACGCCTATGAAAGTCCAAATAGTGCCTGACTTTTCAGGACCGACTACACCCAATGATCGCGCTGCTTCGATTACACTGGCTTGGGGAATGATACCTGCTCGTGCAATCACCGTGTTTGCTTTCTTTTGGAGAAGGAACGTGTATTGCCCTTCGTTTACGGTTAGTTTTCGTTCAATGCTTAGAAGATCACGCTGAGAGCGAGGTATGTCGCGTAGTTCGCTCTCAGCGCTGTTTTTTTGCACACGCAAATCGGCGATGCGCATTTCAATTTGTTTTTTGTTATCTGAGGTGTAGCGGAAAATGCTATTGCGAATCGTTTTTACAACAGAGTCTACTTTTTGAACGCGACGGTCAGCAGGCTTCATATCTACCAATAATTCCGTTCTGCGCTGACTCAGATTAAAGAGATCCATAACCAGTTTACTCAGCGTCTGGTCCTCAGCTTGCAATAAATTAAGTGGCGGTATGACGGATACATCTTGCTCCTTTGTCAAGAAGTCTTCAACATTGATGAGCGCATTTTTACGAAGAATCAGTTTCCGCTCTTCGTCATCAGCAGCGGTAAGCGCCGAGAAGGCGCTTTTTTGCTCCATATCCAAATCAAGGATGTCTTTACTGGCTTTGAATCCTTCAATGACTCGCTCAAGCGAATCCATAATCATCATGACACCATCGAGTTGCTTATCGATGTACTCTTCTGTTTTTTGGTTTACCAACATTTGGTTCTGCAGCGTATACTCGATGTATACCTGAGCGAGTGTGTCAAGAAATGTTTTGGCACGGCTTTCCAACATGTCTTTTTTGTTGAGCGTCAGGATACTGGTGAATTCCTGATTCTCAATAGTCAGTCCAGCGCGGAGGCGGTCAATCAATACTTCCGGGTGAATTACGGTAAATTGGAAGTTTTGTTCTTGAATACTTTTCAAACTTACCTCATCAATGATCGGAAGAAGATTTACCTGAATGGTGAAGTTGACATCTTCGTTTAGTTTGCCGAACTCGAATTCGTGGGTGAGTTTATTGCCGTTAAGAACATAACTCAACGAATATCGATTAAGGTCAACAATCTTGATGTTAAAAGGCTTGCCGTATAGTCTGCGATCGAGCATGCGCCAATCACATTTCACATCGAAGTATGCAAATCGTTCTACCTGTTCCGTTTTGACACGACCAACCAGGTAATAGCTATGGGTAAAGTCAATGCGCTGCATTACTTTACCGATGAGGTCATAGGAACTAAGAATTCTTTTCTGATTGGTAATGTCTTGAATCAACGAGTAATAACCGATATCCTTGAAGATTTGCGTCTGGTAGTCGTAGGTTTCTGATGACTTGAGAAGAATTTCCGTTTTTGCAGCATAAATATTCGGCAGTCTGTGGGTGTAGAACATGGCGAACAACCACCCGATACCCGAGAACAAAATCATCAAATACCAGTTTTTACTGATGAATTTGATGATGGGCCGTAAATCATCGGCATCAAGAAAATTTGTCTTTTGGGGCGCTGCTGGCGTGGTAGACATAGGGTAGTTATGGTCTGGTAGGATTGCAAATATATTCGTTTATGCACTCCAACGAGTTAAATCAGCTTACCATGAAGGGACAAATCTTGTTTGTGAAGGTAATTTGTATACTTTTGTTTCTCGTTAATTACATGTCATGCAGAAATCAACTCTCACCCTCCTTTTTCTGTTTTGCGTTTTAAGCGCATCAACGCTCATGGCGCAGCCCGGGCCTCCTCTCCCTGGTGGTCCCCCTTGCGGAGGTCCTTTTGGCCCTGCTTGTCCAATTGATGGCGGAGTAAGCTTGTTAATTGCTGCAGGTGTTGCTTATGGCGGAAAGAAGTCGTACGACATGGCGCGTAAAAAGCAGTAATGTTCAGGAGTGTTTCTTCGAATCCGCTTTTCCGTTTTCTAATTATTGGCACGGGGCTCTACGTAAGTTGGTACTCTTTTTACGAGTTCTATCTTCATACCCAGACCAGTTTTGATCAAATCGTTATCAACTCATTGGTTGAATCGGCTGATTGGACCCTGCGTATGATAGGGTACGAAACTACCAATTTTTCATCTGTAGATATTGAGTTTCATGAGCACATAGGGATTTTGGGATACAATGGTTTGACCATTGGAGCTCCTTGCGATGGTGTGATATTGTATGCCTTGTTTATTATTTTCATTGTTGCTTTTCCAGGGCCACTCAAGCACAAACTTTGGTTTATACCCGTAGGAGCATTTACCGTCTTTTATGTGAATGTGATTCGAATTGTGGCTCTCGCTATTATCATGAGCATCAACGAAGAATGGTTGGCTTTTAATCATGATTACACATTTACGATTCTTGTTTACGCCTATGTTTTCGCCCTGTGGATGATTTGGGTTAAACAGTTTTCCGGCATTTCCAATCAAGCAAAGGCAACATGAAGCGAGTTATAATTCTTGTTTTATTGGTAATAATGGGATTGGTTGGAGGGTTTTATCAGGAAAAACTGAAGATTAGTATCAACTATATCTTGGATCAAACTACTGGTAACCCCGGTTTTTTTGATGCAACACCGGAACAAAAGAGTCAATGGATTGAAGCAAATCGATTTGATACTCCCTTTGAGTATTATCATAATCATCATACAGTGGAGTGGCTTTATCACTTAAACCACAAGGAGTTGGTACTTCTGAAATGGGCGGTAACGTTGGTTTTTTCCCTTATGTTTTTCTTACTTAATATGACCTTATTGTCATTGTTGAATCCAGCCGTTTCGTCGGTCAAGATGCTATTGTGGTTTTATGTGGGAGTTGCTGCCCTGGCTTTTAGTATCTACTTAATAGGTCTCCTTTTCTCCGAACATATACATTTCTACGCTATTAGCCGAAAATTGATGGGGGCCCTGCAATCATTGGTCCCTGTCATGATAATAGGGCCCGCGATTAAACTTCGGGAATACACTCAAAACGTGAATGAAAAATGAAAACTTTTGAATTAATGCCGGATCATGCACGCGTGTGGATCTACCATGCTGATCGTTTCCTAAGTCCTGACGAGGAAGCGTTAATTACTAAACTGACTACCGATTTCATACAACAATGGTCATCGCATGGCGCTGCCATGGATGCGTCATTTTCTATTTTCTTTCAACGAATAGTAGTGATAACTGCAAACGAGGATGACGCACAGGCAAGTGGCTGCGGCATTGATAAATCGGTTCACTTCATGAAGGATTTGGGTGGTAAATTGGGGGTTGATTTCTTTCAGCGAACAGCTGTACTTTTTCAGCAAAACAATGAATGGAGAGGAGCTCAGATGCACGAATTCTGGGGGATGCGTAAGGCGTTGATAGTCAATGATGAAACTTCAGTTGTTGATACGACAATTCGAACCTTCGGTCAATTAAAGAGGGAATTCGTAAAGCCATTCAAGTTGAGCTGGCATGCAGAAATGTGGGGGAGATAGCTTCCAGGGATGCAATCGAAGGTAGGAAATCCCGCGGGCGAATTTTTTTTCGAAACAATTTGGCGAATGAACGCGAGCTTATTTTATCTTGCGCTCACTTTTTAACCGAATTGACTGCTTGCTCGTTGATTTGTTAGTCGACAATTTCAATGTTCTCATGCTGAAAAGGAAGTTGCTGAAAGTCTTTGTCGCAGAAGTGCTGCATTGTTTTTAAAGTATTTTGAGTGTATTAACCAAAACCAGATTTTTTGATGAAAACTTTTACGAGATTAGGTTCGTTTTTGACGATCGTTGCTTCGCTCTGCTGGGGTGTCGCCACGGCTCAGTTCACATGCGATTCGCCGACGGTGATTACGTGTGGTGAAACAGTTTTTGGCGCCACTACAGGCGTAACAAATGACAATGCCACATCAGGGGCTCCGACTTGTATTACAACTGTTGGTACCACCGGTCAGTATTGGTATTCGTTCACAGCTCCTGCAGGAGGACTTTGCACGGTAGACTTAGAAGGTGCAACTAACTACGATTCAAAAGTTCACGTGTATACCGGGTCTTGCGGGTCACTAGTCTGCGTTACAGGCGATGATGATTCAGGAACAGGAACAATCTCTGCAACTTCATTTACCATGGTTGGAGGTACAACGTATCTAATCCGCGTGGGTGGTTTTGCAGCGAACGAAGGTAATTTTCAGTTGAATATAGGTTGTGAATTGGATACAGATGGTTGCACGGATCCTTCAGCCTGCAATTTCTCTCCCGATGCAATTAATAATGACGGTACATGTTGCTTTGGCGCATGCCGCACCTTGGTTGTAGGTGGCGGAGCTTTCGCCGCCGAAGTTCAGTGGCAGTTGCTAGACGCAGCCGGAGTTGAAGTTGCTTCAGGTGGTGCTCCATACAACGAAACTATTTGTGTTACTCCCGGTTGTGGTTTTCAGTTTATCATGAACGATACATTCGGCGATGGCTGGAATGGTAATACTTTCACAATTACCGATGAAAACGGAAACGTGGAAGCAACCGGAACTTTGCTTGCAGGTACAGGTCCTGAAACAGCCATCATCGCTTTAGGTGGTTTCACATCTGGTTGTACAGATCCAGGAGCTAATAACTACGATCCGAATGCTCAGTGTGATAATGGTAGCTGTATTACTTGTACAGGTGGTACCTCTTTCTATACTGTAAACATGTTCGATTCAGGCAACAATGGCTGGAATGGAGCTACCTGGACACTAGTAGACGCCAACTCTGGCGCATTGGTTGACACAGGCGATTTGCCTGGAGGTGGCTCTGGTGAATACAGCCAGTGCTTGTCACCTGGTTGCTATACCATGATTACCACTGCAGGTGGTCAGCCTACTCAGGTGTCATGGGAAATTGTGAGTATTTCAGGCACCGTTGTCGCAGAAGGTGGCGCGGGAATGAGCATCGGATTCCCATGGGCAGGTGCGAACTGTGAAATTCAAGGTTGTACTGACCCTGGTTGTAATAACTACAACGTGAATGCAACGAACGATGATGGCTCTTGTATTTGTCCACCATCAAACGATCAGTGCGCTAACGCTACTCCGATTGGTTGCGATGTAACTGTAAGTGGCACTACCGTAAATGCTACCCTCGACCCGAGCGCAGTTAGCTGCGATGCATTTATTGGAATAACCTCTCCCGGTGTTTGGTACACATTCATCGGAACGGGTGATCTCGTAAACCTCAGCACTTGTGGAAGCGCAGGTGGAGATACAAAGATTCACGTATTCACCGGTGATTGTTCGGCTCCTGTTTGCGTTACTCAAAACGACGATGGATGTGAAGCCGGTTTCCTTTCAAGCATCTCTTTCACAGCAATTAATGGTTTCGCTTATTATGTGCTTGTTTCAGAATACGGAACTTTTGGCACGGGCGTAGACTTTGACTTGGCTATGACCTGCGTAGCATGCGACAATCCTGCTATCAACGATGATTGTGCATCGGCATTGCCTTTGCCTACAGGTGCAGACTTCCCAGGCAACTTGTGCTGTGCAAACCCGGACACTGATATGGGTAACTGGGCAGGCTTTGGAACTGAATATGGTATCTGGTACGTAATTAATTCAGCTGATTTCACAGCGCTTGACATATCTTTCTTCAATGGTACAGGTCAAGGAGATGATGCTGCCGACGGAACAGACGTTGGTATTGGCCTCTTCGAAGGTGGTGCCGGTTGCGAAGCACTTACTCCGCTCGTGGGTGGTGTTGGTTTCAACGGTAATCCATTGGATGGCTTCATTTTCAACTCTCTCGAATTCGGTTTGGGATTGAATGCTAACACGAACTACTACATCTGTGTTTCTACATCTGACCCTATCAATTGTGGTGATTTCGTATTGAACGTAACATTGGCAAACGCAGGTTGCACGGATGCTTCAGCATGTAACTACTGCGCTGAATGTACCTTGGATGACGGTTCTTGCGAATATGTTTCTTGTGGTGCTGTAACTCCGAATGATCTTTGTTCAACTGCTACTCCTTTGGTTTGTGGCGTTGACGTAGCAGGTTCTACAGGAGCTGCAACCAACACCGGTGCACCTAACGTATGTCCGACAGGCGCAGGCGATATTGGTGTATGGTACTCATTCACCGGAGATGGTCAATTCATCAATCTCAGCACTTGCGGCTCTCAAGTAGATTCTCGCATCACTGTTGTTAGTTCAGCTAATGGCTGCGCAGGTCCTTTCACTTGTGTGATTTCTGAAGATGATGATGCCACAGATGCCGGTTGCGGTTTCTTTGATGGTGACGATGCATCTGTTGGATTTGTTTCAACGGTTGGAACGCAGTACTACGTTTATATCACTGCCGGTGGTGTTGACACCAATGGTGATGGTGTAGATGATTTGACTGAGGGTAGTTTTAACTTATCATATACCTGTGAGCCAGTTGTTCAAGGTTGTCAAGACCAGTGTGCATGCAACTACAATGCTGCTGCAAACGTCGATAACGGCAGCTGCGACTTCTTCTCTTGTGCTGCTTGTCCAGCAGGACAAAACGCATATCGTTTTGATATGAACGATACGTTCGGTGACGGTTGGAATGGCAACACTTATTCTATCACGGATTTGGCCGGAAACGTAGTTGCTGAGGGTGATCTCGACAACGCTCAGTGCACAGATGGCGAATCTGTAGGTTTTGATATCATCTGCATTGCTGATGGCTGTTATAACATGACTGTTGGTGGCGGAGCATTCACAGGTGAAATCGGTTGGGAAATCTCTGACGCTTCAGGTACCGTAATTCTTTCAGGAATTGCACCGAACGGTGACGGAACGTTCTCATTCACCATTGGTGCTGGCGTTTGCGGTTGCACCGATGCTACTGCTTGTAACTACGATGCAGCTGCTAACTCGGATGATGGTTCTTGCGAATTCACTTCATGTGCAGGTTGCACAGATGCAACTGCTTGTAACTACGATGCAGATGCAACTATCAACGATGCAACACAGTGTTGTTATGAGAACTGTGTAACCCTTATTATGAATGATTCATTTGGGGATGGTTGGAATGGAGCCACAGCTACTATTCTGGATGCAGCTGGTAACGTGGTAGGAACAGCCGGTTTACCGACAGGTGCTAATGGCACTGCGTCATTCTGTTTGGGTGATGGTTGTTTCACAATTATTGCAGGCGGCGGTCAATTCTTCGACAATGAAATCTCTTGGACTCTTACTGGAGTTACCGGTGGAATCTTGAATGGTGTGGCGAATGATCCAGATGGTGTTGGTTTCAGCACTGCCGGATTTAGCTGTATCCCTGGTTGTACTATCCCGGTAGCTTGTAACTATGATCCTGCTGCAACAGTAGGAGATTGCACCTTGTGTGATTTCTCTTCATGCTCAGGTTGTACCTACGAAGAAGCCGATAACTACGATGCTACAGCGGTAGTTGATGATGGTTCTTGCGAATTCAGCGGATCTTTCAGCGATTGTCCTGCGGACTTGGATGGTAATGGTTTCGTGGGTGTATCTGACCTGTTGATTTTCATCGCAGCGTACGGTACTATCTGCCCGAACTAAGACTTAAATACACTTTCATAAAAAAGGGCTGTCGCAAGACAGCCCTTTTTGTTTCAACTAAAATGTCATGTTTCGCAAATTCCTTTACTCAACCCTTACTCCTTAAAACTTCCCTTTGCTTTCGAAATACAGTGGCAACAGCTGTTTGATGGAGGGTGATTTCAGTATTTCGCCGGATGGACTAATCATGAAGAGTGGGATGTCGAATTGTTGTTTTAGTTCGTATTCGAGCATGCTCTGCCGACAGCTGCCGCAAGGAGTTACAGGATCACCCTGAACGTATTGTGCAGAGGACGCAGTAACAGCGGCCGCAACTATGCGTATACCGGGATAGTTGGCTCCTGCGGCATAAAAGGCTACGCGTTCGGCGCATAATCCGCTAGGGTATGCGGCATTTTCTTGGTTGTTACCTTTCACAATAACACCATTCTCGAGAAGGAGAGCTGCACCTACTTGAAAGCCGGAATAGGGTGCATATGCGCTCTTCATGGCCTGCAAACACGCGACAGCAAGATTCTGTATTTCAGAGGGTATTTCTTCGCGCGAAGCGTAGTGCTCAAACGAGCAGGTAAATGATCGTGTTTGCATTTGGGTTGTTGTGATTAACGGTGAATGAGGGCGACGGCATGTGCCACTACACCTTCCTCACGACCAATGAAGCCCATTTTCTCGTTAGTGGTAGCTTTGATGGATATGGCATCGGTACTTATATCAGCAGATTCTGCAATGGCAATTTTCATAGAATCCACGTGCGGCATGATTTTCGGTTTTTCCAGAACCAATGTGCAATCGATATTGCCTATCATCCAACCGGCATCTTTCAGAAGTTGCACCGTTCGTTTTAAAAGAATCTTAGAGTCTATGTTTTTGTATTCCCCTTGTGTATCCGGGAAATGAAATCCGATGTCGCGCATGTTGGCTGCACCCAGCAAGGCGTCGCAAATAGCGTGTAAAAGGACGTCTGCATCGCTATGCCCCAGCGCTCCTTTGGAATGGTCTATTTTGACACCGCCCAACCACAAGTCACGACCTTCCGTGAGTTGGTGGACATCAAACCCGAAGCCGACGCGGATGTTCATGTTTGGATATTATTCGGAAGGTTCTTCGTCGCTGTTACCTCCTGCACCCAATGCAAAACGCATGGTGAAGCGCAGGGTATTGGCCAGCGGGTTTTGCTGAGTTGTACTAATCAGGTATGACATGTCAATCGTGAGAACCTGGTATTTCAAACCGGCTCCCAACGTAATGAACTGACGATTTCCTTTTGTATAGTTCTCGTAGAAATAACCTGTACGGAAAGCAAACTGTTGGTCATACCAATATTCAAATCCGCCTCCAATATTGATTTCCCGCAATTCCTCTTTAATTACCGTTCCGGGAATTATTGTACCCTCATTGCTTACGTCGCCGGGAGCATCATAGAATGACTGCACCATGCCTGTTGCAACACCGACATCGGGATTCAACCCTGCCAGGATACTATCACCATCAATGTTGTAGCGCGGAGGAGTAGGAACAAGCAATTTATTGAAATCAACTAGGGCAGTGACTTGGTTGTATTTATCGAGGTTCACTGTGAAAGCAGTTCCCAATTTGAGATTGGTTGGTATGAAGTCTCGTTTATCGCTATTGGTGTAGCGCATTTTGTTCCCAATATTACTAATGTTGGTGCCAATGTTTAGTCGTGCATTACGTCCATTTACCCGGAGGCGGTCGTTGGTGTAGAACATGCTAACATCAGCAGCTACACCCATACCGGGCTTACTGTCAGCACCCAATACATTTTGTCCTCCTGTGAGGTTGGAGTAGATATAACGAATCGCTATTCCGCCGCTCAAGTTGTCACCGAACTTTTGACCGAATGACATGTCAAGTGAAAATTCATTGGGCTTAAAATCGCGAATTTGTGTTCCTACCTCGTCGGTAAAGGTGATATTTCCGAGGGTGAAATAGCGGAGTGAACCACCGATTGCTTGGTTTTTAGATAGCTTTTTATATCCGCTGAGGTATGCAAGACTCATATCATTTACGAGGGCTCGCAACCAAGGAGAATAGGAGAGAGAGAGTTCTACATCGTCTTCCACAAAAGCCAGTTTAGCGGCGTTCCAAAAAGTTGAATTGGCATCGGGGCTTAACGCAACTCCGGCATCACCCATGGCCCCGGAGCGCGAGTCAGGAGTGATTTGAAGAAAAGGAACCGCGGTAGTGATGGTATTTAACTGCCATGTACTGCGCTCGGGATCACCCGGGTTGCTGAGCTGTGCGAATGCTGTGTTTACTGAGCACCCTAGCATAACGACCAAGGCCAAATACTTTTGCATGTTTTTCTTTTTCAACGTTCTTGCAAATATAGTCATGAATGTCAGGTTATTTATTTGAGTATAACGAGTTTCTCGTATTGTTCTGCTAGTTGTCCTTCTTCATTTCGAACCTCGAGTCGATAGACGTAAACACCTTTGCCAATGCGGTCGCCAAAGTCATCGGTTCCATCCCACGGAATGGGTTGCGAGCGATAACCATTTTGCAGCACTTGTTGTTCAATGGTTTTTACGAGTTTGCCACTCACCGTGAAAACCTGCAGGCGAACATCGAGCGAAGTGCAAACCTGATTGTGCTCGAACATGAATTCGGTGTAAGTGGTAAACGGGTTTGGATAGTTAAGCACGTGGTCGAGAGCAATCTCGCTATTATCGGCCACCACAAAATCGATGGAAGCGGCTGAGGAGTTGTTGTGAACATCCCACGCTTTCAACGAGAGGGTGTGGCTTCCTTCTGAAAGCTCCGGTAGTTGATAGCGCACCTCTCCGCTTTTATAGGTGTCGAGATCGGTCTCGTAGTATTCATTGAGAATGATAGGCTGCTGAGTGTCGTTATCGATGACAGCGGTTAGATCATGGCCGATACCATTGCCAACAGTGTTAATGCCGTTTTCATCACGCAAGCGTGCCAGCAATACAGGGCGGGTATCACTAATGCCTCCGGAAACAAACAGCGTATCATTCAGGTAAAGATTGATTTCCGGTCCTACACGGTTCAGTTCGGCACCGCTGAGAGACCCACCAATACGGAACTGGCTGGAGTAGCCGTGACCATCGTTATTGCCGGCAACGGTATAGTAGCTTACACGCGCAGTGTCGACTACGTAGTTGATGTCAAAAGGAACTACGAATTCAAATTGAAAGTCGCCATTAACGACACTGGCCTTACCCTTGAAAATATTTTTGTTGAACACATCATACTCCTGCACGATTCCATTGGAACCATCGAAATCGTTGTTTTGCGTGAAAACGCGGGTTATCTTGTCGAATACGGTTGGGTAGATGAATCCGTTGTAATCGGTTAGTTTGTTTCCTGATGCGTCGGCCACATATCCGCTGAATTTTACTTCTTGCAGAGCTTTCAGATTATCGGTAAACGAAGCAATAGGAACATCATTGATGGCCGTTGTAACCACTTCATAACGCGGATAGGTCATTTTCAGTGCTGGATCGCCCAAAAGACTAAAGTTGGGCTTACTGCTATTGGAAGGGTTAACGCCATTTTTAGTGAGCATGTTAATCATACCCAGCGAAAGATTATTGATGTTGTCGTCTTCAAGGGCTACATCGAAAAAGGCGAGGTCCATTTCCATGTTTGAACCAGCAAACACAACGCGCGTGGTAGTGAGCATGGCAATGGCTCCACCATCCGGATTCATGACTAAAATTTCACCGGCACTATTCACACCGGGATCGTCATAACGCGCTAATTCGCAAGTAGCCGTCAGGAATACCGGTAGTCTGAATTTATTAGACCAGCTGCCAATGGTGTTGAGGTCGAGAATTCGTTCGTGCGCCCAGCCGCGTTCGCCGCCATGCCCCAGATAAGTGACGAGAAGCGATCCGTTTTGAACCCTGTTACGAATGGCTTCTTCGCCTTCCGGATATCGTTCGCCACCGGGTGTTGACTCCTGCTTGTAAGCATCCATATAAATTTTCGCGACGTCGTATTCGGGGTAGCGATTTTTGACGATGGCAGAAAGCTCATCGGCATCGTTCAAGTGAATTTGTTCCGTTGGGCCACCATTCCCATCCTGATCATCGGAAACAAAAGTGAGCATGTTTCTCCAAGCACCGAAAGGAGATTGAGCTTCAACACCCAGGCAACTAGCGGCACCACCGGCATTGGTGTTTTGAGCAATATAGGTGCGCACTTTTTCGACATAGGCAGCACCTTCAGATGCATCCGATGCAGGAATGCGCCCTACACCCGCATCCAGCAGATTCGAGCTGCTTTCGTCGTCATCATCACTTAAGAAAACAAAGTAGTCGTCGCTCACCGCCGACCAGGCCGGGCTGAGTGACTCACTGGTTTCGTAGACCATTGCATTGGATCCGTTGAAAGCAGCGTTTCCTTTGTTGCTACTGAAGTCTCCATCACCAAAAAGCAAGAGGTTTTGAGGCATGAGGTCCGTGTTTCCTTGAGCACGGTCATACAGCATTTTCATGAGCATGCGGATGGCCGTTACATCGGGATTACCGCACGAAAATTCGTTGAAGATTTCCTCTTGAGAAACGACAACCGTTGAGGTGCCCAAACCCGTGTGAATCTCGGCAAGAGCTTCGGCGGAAGATCGGTGGGCGGGAGCTGCTACAATCACATAATCGATATTCGAAAGACCATGCAGGTTTTGATTGGCTACTTGTCCTTTCGGAGTGGGTACCAGGTAACCACTATTGGCAAATGCGATGTATTCGTGAAGTTCAGTAGTAGAGGCTTTAAATTCGAGTGCATTATCCGAACTGCTGAATGCAATGGATTTAGGCGAGATAAAATCTGTGATATCCCAAAGTTGAAAAACAGAAGAGGTATTGCTTACCTGAAACAATCCGACATTACCGGGACCAACGCTTAGGGTGTCGCGAAACTTCATTTGTGTGCCGGACATGGAAAGAGTGCGTGTAGCGTTGAGGCGAAGAAAATCGACCCAGCCAATTACCTCGGCCGTATTGCTGTATTTGTTGAATTGAAGATTGACATTTACGGAAGATCCGGAGGGTGAGAACGGAATGGATAAACGCTCGGTCGTGGCAACGGCTGACAGAACGCCATCGCCTGTGCTCACTGGCGAGGTTTGATCGGTTGCGCCGGCAACAGTTGCCGTCCAATTGCTGCTGCCACCCAACGATCGAACGGCAAGATTGGCTTCAAGAAGTGCCTGCGTATCTGCTACCAGATTCGGCATGGTGAAGCTGTATGATCCTGCTGTGTTGATGTCGTATTGCTCGCCGAAGAATTCACGGCCCGTTCGACCAATATTGTAAAGATCCGTTTCGATAAACTGAAAGTCCTGAAAACGAGTAACGGTATGTGTTTCCGGCAGATTGCTTAAAGGCGCGGGCTGTATGCGAAGCGGCTCCGTGTCGTCGATGCGAATGAAGTAATAGGCGGAGTCAGAGTAATAGTGTTTGTTATGTCTCCAGCGCGACTGTTGCGTATCGCTATTGACTTCACGCTCCCAAGAATCGGGGCCTTTACCATAAAACAAGATGTAGTCATTGTCTTGAAAAACATTGTCCTCTTCTCCCTGAATGAAAACAGCGCATTTTTGAAGGTCATCGAAGCGAGGTTCCAAATTGGACGAAGGCAATAGTTCACCGCCGTTTCCATAGACGTTAATGCTTTGCGGACTCAATGAGCTTATGCTGACGCCAAGTTGATTGAATGTGTTTTTATCAATCTTGTAAATGCCATCGCGAGCAATAGCCACTTTATACCAGGTACCTTGGTTTAACACAGATTCCGGAGCGAAATCGAGTGTTCGAAGTTGAGGTTTTGGGGCGGTTTCCCATTCGATAGTAATGGTTGCATCTACGATACGCTCAATTCCGGAGGCTGTTTTTCGAAAGGGTAAAATTTCCAATACGAGGTATGGTTTTTCGCGGGCATCAGTTATGCGAGCTTTGTATTGCCATTCGTTCGTGAGGCTCACTCGTTCATTACCACCGACTTTAACATTCGAAGTTTCAGAGTGTGTGGCCTCTATGGATACACGGATAATTCGCCCGAAATTTTTTAACTCCTCTCTGTGTACAATTGAGGGCAAATTGCCGAAAGTGGCCGAAAGAAAGGCATCTTCGAATGTCAGAGCTCCGTCAAAGGAGCCTTTGCCCGCTTTTGTTTCTGTCCACTGTAACTTTTTATGCAGGTTTAGAGTTTCACGAGATTGGGAAAGGAATGCATTGGATTGGGCTAAAATACAGATTATCAGAATTTTGGGTAGTAGTCTCATACGATTTTTTTCGTTTGGCGCAACGGCTTAAACCATTTGGTAGTCTGATTATTGCAACCGCGGCGCAATTTTTTTCCTCGCAAAGTTGTTGTATTATTGCTAATTCTTTTCAACCACCTAAAAAAGAAATCGTTTCTCTATGAACAAAAGTTATAGACTGATTCTTGCTCTGTTGTCGGTGATGGCCCTGGCTACTGAAATGCGTGCTCAAGATCCCGAGTTTACGCAGTTCTATGCTAACCCACTCTATTTGAACCCGGCATTTGCAGGAACCAATCGTTGCCCGCGCCTTGTGATGAACTACCGCAATCAATGGCCTTCATTGACCGGTAATTTTGTTACAACCAGCGCTTCGTACGATCAACATGTGCCTACAATTCAAGGTGGTCTGGGTCTAATGGTTTTGAATGACCGTGCTGCTCAGGGAACGCTGAATACTACTACGGTGAGCGGTATTTATTCTTACCAGCAGCCCATTTCACGGAAGTTTTCGTTGAAAGCAGGCTTGCAGGCCAGTTATTTTCAAAAGACACTGGACTGGAGTCAGTTGACTTTCGGCGATATGATAGATCCGCGCAAAGGGTTCATTTATCAAACGAACGATGTGCAGCGCGGAGGCCAGGTAAAGGCAATCGACTTTTCGGCCGGCCTTCTAGGATTCAGCGATAAGTTTTATGGCGGTGTTGCAGTGCATCACCTCAATGAACCAAATGAGTCACTCATTTTGGGTACAAGCCGTTTGCCCATGAAATATACGGTGCACGCAGGGGCAGTCATTCCAATTGAGAAAAAGAGCAGGGATAATGATGCCCGACTCTCTCCGAATTTGCTGTACCGCCGTCAGGGCGAATTTCAACAGTTGAATTTGGGTATGTATGTGAGCAAAGGGCCGTTGGTTGCCGGTGTATGGTTTCGCGGATTGCTTTTCGGACAAACCTACAGGGATGCTTTCATTGCCACCATTGGAATACAGACCGATGTAGTGCGTTTTGGTTATAGCTATGACGTGACAATTTCAGAACTTACGCCATCAACAGGCGGTTCGCACGAAGTTTCACTCGGTATCAATTTCGAATGCCGCCAGAAAAAAAAGAAGTTCCGCACAATAGCGTGTCCTTCTTTCTAGTTGAATACACTGTTTAAACGATAAAACGAACCATCAAAATCAAAGGGAAATCATGAAAACCGTTTCTAAG
>Ga0315907_10004097_pt1 | contig 16602 bp, 14 predicted proteins | sample LakEriMetagenome_3_FD_203525 | JGI IMG/M metagenome (GOLD analysis project Ga0315907, IMG submission 203525) | Freshwater fungal communities from buoy surface, Lake Erie, Ohio, United States - Buoy 12 MA123 | ecosystem: Environmental > Aquatic > Freshwater > Lake > Lake biofilm | place: USA... | reverse complement strand
GAAGGGCTTCTGGAGCAGGGGCCGGTCGGCGAAGCGCGCCGGCAGGCCCGCCGCCCCGTAGCCGGTGACGAAGGCGAAGGGGATCGAGCGGGCGGCCAGCGCGTCGGCGACCGGCAGGCCCTCGACCCCGCCGAGGTTCAGGTCGACGAGCGCCGCGTCGATCCGGTCGCCTTCGATCAGGCGAAGACCGTCCTCGACGCCCCGGGCCGGGCCGACGACCCGGACCCCCATGTCCTCGAGGATGGCCTCGACGAACATCGCCACCATCGCCTCGTCCTCGACCAGAAGGACGCGCGGTTCCGCATCTGTCGCCATGGGGGCCGGTGCTCCGGCGTATCGGACGGATCGGGCGACGGTATCCGGCCGGGTGCCCGCCTGTCCAACCCGAAGGCGCCGCTGGCCGGCCTCCCGTCGATCCCTTAATGTGAATGTCCGGCTCTTCCGGCCGGATTCGATCCACCGAAGGGATGCCGCCGATGCAGGTCCGCGCCGCCGTCGCACACGCCGCGAACCGACCGCTCACCGTCGAGACCGTCGAACTGGACGGTCCGCGCCTGGGCGAGGTTCTGGTCGAACTGAAGGCGACCGGCGTCTGCCACACCGACGCCTACACGCTCTCCGGCCTCGACAGCGAGGGCGTGTTCCCCTGCATCCTCGGCCACGAGGGTGCCGGCGTGGTGGTCGACGTGGGCCCCGGCGTGATGAGCCTGAAGAAGGGCGACCACGTCATCCCGCTCTACACGCCCGAGTGCCGCGGCTGCCCGTCCTGCCTCAGCCGCAAGACCAACCTCTGCACCGCCATCCGCGCGACCCAGGGCAAGGGGCTGATGCCGGACGGGACCAGCCGCTTCTCGATCGGCGGAACGCCCGTCGCCCACTACATGGGCACCTCCACCTTCGCCCAGTACACGGTCCTGCCGGAGATCGCGGTGGCGAAGATCCGGGAGGACGCGCCCTTCGACAAGGTCTGCTACATCGGCTGCGGCGTGACGACGGGCGTGGGCGCCGTGGTCTACACCGCCCGGGTGGAGGCCGGCGCCAAGGTGGTCGTCTTCGGCCTCGGCGGCATCGGCCTCAACGTGGTGCAGGCGGCGCGGATGGTGGGGGCCGACATGATCGTCGGCGTCGACATCAACCCCGCCCGGCGCGAGATGGCGGAAACGTTCGGCCTGACCCACTTCGTGAACCCGAAGGAGGTGGAGGGCGACCTCGTCCCCTACCTCGTGAACCTGACGAAGGGCGGCGCCGACTACAGCTTCGAATGCATCGGCAACACCACGACGATGCGGCAGGCGCTGGAATGCTGCGCCCGCGGCTGGGGCACGTCGGTGATCATCGGCGTGGCGCCCTCCGGGCAGGAGATCTCGACCCGCCCGTTCCAGCTCGTCACCGGGCGCAACTGGCGCGGCTCGGCCTTCGGCGGGGCACGCGGGCGCACCGACGTGCCGAAGATCGTCGACTGGTACATGGAGGGGAAGATCGCGATCGACCCGCTGATCACCCACACCATGCCGCTGGAGCGCATCAACGAGGCGTTCGACCTGATGCACGCGGGCACGTCGATCCGCTCGGTCGTCCTCTACTGACGCCACGGCGGCCGTCGACGCGGTGCGCGGGCCCGTGTAGGTGTGGGCCGCCCGGCGCGGGGTCCGCCCGCCGCCGGACGGGACCACCAGGGAGATCCGCACCATGGCCGACATCCGTCGCCACCACACCAACCAGCGCATGAGCCAGATCGTCGAGTATCCGGCGAACGGCACCATCGTCGTCCTCGCCGGCCAGGTCGCCGAGGATCGGACGGCGGACACCAAGGGCCAGACCGCGGACGTGCTGCGCCGGATCGACAAGCTGCTTGCCGACGCCGGGACCGACAAGACGCGCATCGTCAGCGCCAACATCTGGCTGACCGACATCGCCGAGTTCGCGCAGATGAACGAGGTGTGGGACGCGTGGGTGCCGCAGGGGCACGCGCCGGCCCGGGCGACGGTGGAATCGAAGCTCGCCCACCCGGCCCTTCGGGTCGAGATCCAGGTCGTCGCGGTGAAGTGACCGGGCCCCCGGGGCGGCGGCCCGTTGTCCGCCGCTCCGTCTCCACGATGAATTGTCACGTCCCACGCAGGGGCGCCATGCGCCGGCGTCGGACGGCGGTCGGGCCCGGAGCGGTGTTCACGTTCGAATGACCTCCCGACCGGGCAGGGTTGCCGTGCGGAACGCCGACTGTCTGCGCAGCAAGGTCGTCCTCGTCGTCGAGGACGAGGTGCTTGTGGCGATGCATCATGCCGATCAGCTGCGCGCCCTGGGCTGCGTCGTCCTGGGGCCCGTCGGCACGGTCCGCGACGCGCTGGCGGCCATCGAGCACCGGCGACCGGACGCCGTGCTCCTCGACGGGAACCTGCACGGCGAGTTGAGCGTGCCCGTCGCCGAGGCGCTGCGCCGGATGGACGTTCCCTATCTCGTCGTGACCGGCTATCTCCGCTCGCTCCTCGTGCACCCCGCCCTGCGCGAGGCCCCCTATCTCGCCAAGCCCTTCCGGAGCATGGAATTCGTGCGGCGGATGGTGGAAACCTTCTGCTGAACGGACACCTTGGCGCGCATCCCCTCGTCCGCGCGGGTCCCGGGGGTCCCGCCGTCAGGCCGGCACGAGCGGCCCGGGGTTCGGCAGATACCGCTGCGTCACGATCGCGTCGGCCGCCCGGTGGGCGAGCGCGCCGACGGGTGACGTCAGGTCACCCGCCCCACCGACCGCCGCTCCACCAGCCGGCAGGCCAGTTCCACCCGGCGCGCCGGCTCCCGGACACCCCTCATCTGCTCGCGCAGCATGTCGAGCGCCATGCCGCCCATCTCGCGGCTGGGCAGGTGCATCGTCGTCAGGGGCGGCTGCCAGAACTCCACCACCGGCAGATCGTCCATCCCCATCACCGACACCGCGTCCGGCACCGGGACCCCGCGCGCGGCGAGCGCCTTGAGCACGCCGGCGGCGAGGCTGTCGGCGGCGCAGAGCACGGCGGTGAAGGGCGGGCCGCCGCGGTCGAGATGGGCCAGCAGCGCCGCCTCCGCCTCCTCGGGCAGCCAGTCGCCCACGTTCAGCACCCGGTCGTCGCCGCAGGGGAGGCCGCGGGCCGAGAGCGCGTCGCGCCAGCCCTCCAGCCGCCGCAGGATCGTCGGCCGGCCGGGCCGCTGGAGGAACAGCATCTCCCGGTGCCCGTGGGCGATGAGGTGGTCGGTGGCGTAGCGGGCGGACGACCGGTTGCAGGGGGCGAGACTGGAGAGCCGCATCCACGGGTCGTCGCCGTTCACGATAATGGCGGGAACGCCGCGGGCATGGACCAAGGCGAAGGCCTCCGGATCGTCGACCGACAGCAGGAGCACCCCCGCCGGCGCGTGCCCGTCGAGCGAGGCGGCGAGGCCGTCCACCGTCTCCAGCGGATGGAAGGCGAGGCGCAGGCCCAGCGCCTCCGCCCGCGCCCGCATCCCGTCGAGCACGAGGAAGGTGAACTGGTTGCGGACGTAGTCGGTCATCGCCGGCCCGCTGGCCGCCACGAGGATGCGCCGGTCGCGCAGATCCTCCGGCACCTGATAGCCGGCCTGGAGCGCCGCCTCGACCATCTGCCGCCGCAGGTCCTCCCGCACGCCGGGCTGGCCCGCCAGCGCGCGGGACACCGTGCTGGTCGAGACGCCGAGGCGGTCGGCGAGGTCCTTGAGGCGGACCTTGCTGGGCTTCCTGTCGCTCATGGTCCCCATGCTCCCACACCGCGCCGAGATCGTTAAGCGGTCATTGCAAAAAAATTGCGGCTTGCGGGATCTGTGGGACGGTGGCAGCGTTTGCCCCGCGACACGCCGGGGATCCGAGAATGGACGCTCACGCGACGCTGACGCGGGGGGAAATCGACGGTCTTCTCGACCGGCTGGTGCGCGGGCTCACCGGCCTCGCCGCCGATGGCACGTTCGACGAGCCGAACCTCGACGGGACCCCCGGCGACTACGTCAGCTTCGACAGCTGGGAATGGCCGCAGGGCGTGGGGCTCTACGGCCTCTTCCGCGCCTGGGAGTTCTCGGGCGACGACCGGTACCGGCGCATCCTCGAGGCGTGGTACGCCCGGCGGCTGGCCGCCGGCACCCCGCCCATCAACGTCAACACCACCGCGCCCATGCTGGCGCTGGCGCTGCTCTGGTCGAAGACCGGCGACGACCGGTGGGTCGGCACGCTCGACGCATGGGCCGACCGCGCGATGCGGGACCTCCCCCGCACCGAGGAGGGCGGGTTCCAGCACATCGTGTCGGACGGCATCAACCCGGGCGAGATCTGGGTCGACACGATCTTCATGGTCGTCCTCTTCCTGGCCGCCTACGGCCGCGCGTCCGGCCGGCAGGAGCTGGTGGACGAGGCGCAGCGGCAGGTGCTGCTGCACGTCCGCTATCTGACCGACACGCGCACGGGCCTCTGGTTCCACGGCTGGACGTTCATCGAGCGGTCCAACTTCGCCGCCGCACTCTGGTGCCGGGGCAATTCCTGGGCGATCGCGGGCCTGCTCGACTATCTCGACATCGCCGGAACCGAGGGCGGGGTCCGCACCTACCTGTCGGAGTGCCTGCGCGCCCACGGCCGCGCGCTCATGAGGGCGCAGGGCCCGGGCGGCGGGTGGCACACGCTGCTGGACGATCCGCAGAGCTACGTCGAGATGTCGGGGACGGCCGGCATCGCCTACGGCCTGTTGCGCGGCGCGCGGCTGGGCCTGTTCGGCGACGAGGCGCGGGCGTCGGGGCTGCGCGCCCTGTCGCTGGTCGTGCGCAGCGTGGATGCGGGCGGCACGCTGCGACAGGTGTCCTACGGCACCCGCATGGGCCGCACGCTCCAGCACTACCGCGACATCCCCATCCACCCGACCGCCTACGGGCAGGCGCTCGCGCTCCTCCTGATGACGGAGGCGGTCCACCATGTTCCCGCCTGAGAAGGACGGCGCCATGACGCGCGTCACGATACAGATCCGCCACGGCGCCGGCCCGGCCGAGGTGCGGCGCGCCGATACGCAGGCGCTGCGCGACGAGTTCCTCGTCGAGCGGCTGTTCGTGCCGGGCGAGGTGCGGATGGTCTACAGCCACATCGACCGCATGATCGTCGGCGGCGCCATGCCCACGGGGCGCGAGGCGGTCGTCTTCGGCGACGGCGCGGCGATCGGCACGCCGCACCTGCTCTCCGCGCGGGAGATGGGGATCGTGGTGTTCGGCGGCCCCGGCCGGGTGACGGTCGACGGTCGGGTGCTGGACGCCGAGGCGCGGGACGTCGTCTATCTCGGCCGTGGGGCGAAGGAGATCCGGCTGCAGAGCCGTGACCCGGCGCGGCCGGCGAAGTTCTACTTCAACTCCTGCGCCGCCGGCGTCGCGCATCCCCACCGGGTCGTGACCCGCGAGCAGGCGGAGGCGGTGACGCTGGGCGATGCGTCCCGGGCCAACGTGCGCACCATCCGCAAGTACATCCAGCCGGGCGTGTGCGACTCGGCGCTGCTGATGCTGGGCATCACCGACCCGGCGCCGGGCAGCGTCTGGAACACCATGCCGCCGCACATCCACGACCGGCGGATGGAGGCCTACTTCTACTTCGACATGGCCCCCGATGACCGGGTCATGCACGTCATGGGCCTGCCGGGCGAGACGCGGCACCTGGTCGTCGGACCGGAGGAGGCCGTGTTCTCCCCCGCCTGGTCGATCCACATGGGTGCGGGCACGGGCCCCTACTGCTTCGTCTGGGGCATGACGGGGGAGAACCAGGAATACAACGACGTCCTGCCGGTGGCGCCGAAGGATCTGCGGTGATGGGGGTGGCGTCGCTCGCCGACCTCTTCTCGCTCTCCGGCAAGGTCGCGCTGGTCACAGGCGCGCGCACCGGTCTCGGCCGGGGCTGTGCGGAGGCGCTGGCCGCCGCGGGTGCCGACATCCTGGGCGCCGGCCCCCGCCCGATGCCCGAGACCGAGGCCGCCGTGACGGGCATGGGACGGCGCTTCACGTACCTTCCCGTCGACCTCGCCGACCGCGCGGCGGCCAGACGGCTCGCGACGGAGGCCGTCGCGGTGCACGGCCGGGTGGACGTGCTGGTCAACAATTCCGGCATCATCCGCCGGGCCGACCTGTCGGACTACACGGACGAGGACTGGGACGCCGTCACCACGGTGAACCTCGACAGCCTGTTCGTGCTGTCCCAGGGCATCGCGACCCACATGCGCGAGGCGGGCATCGCCGGACGCATCGTCAACATCGCCTCGCTGCTGGCGGTCCAGGGCGGCATCCGCGTCGTCGCCTACACCGCCGCCAAGCACGCGGTCGCCGGCGTGACCAAGGCGATGGCGAACGAGCTGGCGCCCCACGGCATCACGGTCAACGCGATCGCGCCCGGCTACATGGACACCGACAACACGGCCGCGCTGCGCGCCGACCCCGCCCGCACCCGCCAGATCATGGACCGGGTGCCGGTGGGTCGGTGGGGCCTGCCGTCCGACCTCGCCACCGCGGTCGTCTTCCTGGCCGCCCCCGCCTCCGGCTTCGTGACCGGCGTGCTGCTGCCGGTCGACGGCGGCTGGCTCGCCCGCTGAGAGACAAGAATGCCCGCCCTCGTCCGCCCCGCCTCGACGCAGATCGAACTCTGGCAGCTGGCTCCCGTCCACGAGGAGCGGTTCGACGTTCCGGACGAGCCGATGGCGGGCGACATGGACGCCCGCTTCTTCCTGTCCAAGCACAAGAACTACATCCCGCACGAATATCCCTGCCGGCGCATCTTCGCCGAGCGGTTCCGCGGGAAGCGGCCGGTCCCCGTCACCGCCTTCGCGCAGGCCGAGGGGGCGGATGGCTGGTGGTTCCCGTTCGGGGCCGACCGGGTCGACCTCTCGGGCTTCTGGTACCGCCCCACCCGCGTCGAGACCTGGGCGATGACCCGGGTCGTCGCCGACACGGCCGGCCCGCGCACCGTGCGCCTGACCACCTGCGGGGCGGCGATCCTTTTCGTCGACGGGGCCGAGGCGGGCTGGATGGCCCCCTACATGCGCAACCTCGACACCGCGCGGGAGTTCACGGTCGACCTGTCGGCGGGCGAGCACGAGATCAAGGTTTGGCTGGGCGACCTGTGCGAGCGCGACACCCGCTGGTGGTTCCGCCTCGAGGTCGTCGAAGGCGCGCCGGTCCGCACCGCCCTGCCCGTGCCGATCGAGGCCGGGCGGGTGGAGACGGTGCTGGCCGTCCTCGACGGCATGCGCTTCGACCGGGTCGCCTATCCCGACGGGGCCGTGACCATCCTGCTCGATCGGGCGCCCGCGCGGACGCTGGAGGCCGAGATCCGGGTCGAGGGCCACTTCATGGCCGCCGACCGCAAAGCGGTGAACCGGACGCTGGCGCGGGGCGCCCTGGCGATCCCGGTGGCGAACGTGGCCGAGCTTCCGGCCGATTTCCGCTACTTCAAGGTCCGCCTGACCGACGGCCCGGTCACCATCGGCCGCCCGCTGGGGGTGGAGGTGGTGGACGCCGCAGCGCAAGGGACCGCCCCCGGCACGCTGGCCGCCCGGGTCGCCGAGACGCTGGCCCACGTCGCGAAGGACAGCGAAGCCGATCCCGCGGGTGCGGTCGCCCGCCTCGCCCTCGGGCTGACGGGGGCGGAGACCGACCGCCGCATCGCGGAGGTGGTGCCCGCCATCGCCGACTGCGTGGACTGCGCCGACTTTGTGCTGGTGCCGCTGCTGTGGGCGCGGATGCAATGGCCCGACGGCATGTCGCCCGACCTGCGGGCGCAGGTCGACGACGCGATCCTCGGCTTCCGCTACTGGCTGGACGAGCCCGGCAACGACGTCATGTGGTTCTATTCGGAGAACCACGCCCTCCTCTTCCACACCTGCTGCTATCTGGCGGGCACGCTCTTCCCCGACGCGCCCTTCCGCCGGTCCGGCCGCACGGGCCGCGAGCAGCAGGCGATCGGGCGGGAACGGCTGCACCGGTGGCTCGACCACTTCGAGGCGTGCGAGATGGCGGAGTGGAACTCCGCCCCCTACTTCCCGATCGACCTGAAGGGCCTGTGCGCGCTGTTCGCGCTGGCGCCCGACGCCGACATCCGCGCGCGGGCGGAAAAGGTCATCCTGCGCCTGTTCGAGGTGATCGCGCTCGCCTGCCACCAGGGACTTCTCGCGGCGTCGCAGGGCCGCAGCTACGAGCACACGCTGCGCGCGGCCCGCACGCTGGAACTCTCCTCCATCGCCCGCATGCTGTGGGGCCGCGGCTGGTACGGGCGCAAGGTGGAGGCGCTGCCGCTGGTGGCGCTCGCCATCCGCGACCACGGCCTCGTCCCGCCGGCGGAACTGGCCGCCATCGCCCGCTGGCAGGACGCGCGGGAACTGGAGTGGACCTTCTCCCAGGGCGAGGGGCGGTTCGCGCCGCTCTATCACGCGAAGACGCGCGACTGGGCGATGGGCACGCTGGCCGGCTATCGCCACTACGGCTGGGGCTATCAGGAGACGGTGCTGCACCTGAGGCTCGGCGAGCATCCGGACGCTCAGGTCTGGATCAACCATCCGGGCGAGCGGATCCTGTCGGGCTACGCCCGGCCGTCCTACTGGGGCGGGTGCGGAACGCTGCCGCGGGTGCACCAGTACCGCGGCCTGGCCTTCCTGCACGTGACCTGCGACCCCGAGACGCCGGACTTCACGCACGCCTACGTCCCGACCGAGATCATGGACGAGGCGATCGTGGAGGAGCGCCGCATCCTGGTGCGCTCCGGCGGCGGCCTCGCGATCGTGCAGGCGTCCGGCGCGCTGCACCGGCTCGACCGCGGGCCGACGGCCGGGTTCGACTGGCAACTGCCCGGGCGGCAGGGAACCTGGATCGTCCGCCTGTCGACCCTCGAACGGGAGGGGTCGCTCGCGGCCTTCGGCCGACGGATGGCGGGCCTCGTCGTCCGGACGGAGGGCGACGGACGCATGCTGGTGGACGACCCGGATTACGGTAATGTCGTCGGCGGGGCCTCGGGAACGATCGAGGCGGAAGGCCGGCGGCTGGACCCGGCCCAGTGGACGCAGACGGGAGCGGCGCGGACGTCCGACGGGACGCCCCTCGTCCTCCCCTCCCAGCGCGCCGCCGGGCAGGGCTGACGACAAGATCGGCAATCGAAGACTGACGGGAGGAGAAAACACAATGAAGCAGTTCATGACGGCCGCGGCGGTCACGCTGACCGCGGCCACGTTCGCCACGGGCGCATGGGCCCAGGCGAAGACCGACGTCCGGATCATGTGGTACTCGGACGGCGTCGAGGGTCAGGTGATCCGGGAACTCGCCGGCCGGTTCAACCAGGCGAACCCCGACATCAACATCGTCATCGACGAGATCGCGTTCCCGGCCCTGGTCCAGACGCTTCCCGTTCAGTTGGCGAGCGGCCAGGGTCCCGACATCGCTCGGGTGGTCGACCTTCCGGGTCTGGCTCCGCACTTCCTCGACCTGCGTCCTCTCGTGAAGGATCCGGCCTACTGGGACGCGAACTTCGGCGCGTTCCTCCCGGTCATGCGCCCCGCCGGCTCGAACGCCATCACCGGCTACATGACGCAGGTGACCGTCACCGGTCCCTTCATCAACAAGACCCTGTTCGAGCAGGCCAAGGTGCCCCTGCCCGGCCCGAAGGCGACCTGGGACGAGTGGGCGGCGGCGGTGAAGAAGGTCGCTGATGCCACCAAGACGCCGATCCCGCTGGCGATCGACCGGTCGGGCCACCGCGTGGCCGGCCCGATGATCTCCTATGGTGCCAAGTGGTTCGGCGCCGATGGCCGCCCGGCCGTCACCGACGAGGGCTTCCGCAAGATGGCGAAGCGCCTGGTCGACTGGCACAACGACGGCACCATGTCGAAGTCGCTGTGGGGTTCGGTCTCCGGCCGCACCTACCGGGGTGCCAACGAGGAGTTCAACAACGGCCAGGTCGTCATGTACATGTCGGGCAGCTGGCAGATCGGCCAGTTCGCCACCCAGATCAAGGACGCCTTCGACTGGGTCGCCGTGCCGACGCCCTGCGGCGACGTCACCTGCTCGCCCATGCCGGGCGGCGCCGGCCTCGTGGCCATCAAGTACACGAAGAACCCGCAGCAGGTCGCCCGGGTGATGGACTATCTCGCCAGCGAGCCGGTGCTGCGCGAGTTCTACGAGCGCACCCTGTTCCTGCCCGCCCACAAGGGCATCGCGGAAAAGGGCCTGAACTTCCGGACCGACGTCCAGCACGTGAAGGACGCGCTGTCGACCTTCGCGGCGCAGGTGCCGACCATCTCGCCCGACGCCTTCCGCATCAACAGCTACCCGCTGCAGACCCAGGTGTTCGGCGCGGTGATCACCCGCCTCGGCCAGGCGGTCGCGGGCGAACTCCCGCTCGAGCAGGCCTATGCCCGCATCGACGAGGACATCGCCAACGCGCTGAAGGAAGCGGGCCGGTAAGGCACGCCCCGAGGTTCGGCCAGCTCCACCCCCTCTCCCCCGCCCCCTCTCCACGAGGGGGAGAGGGGGGAAAGCGGTCACCGTCTGCGTTCCCTCTCCCCCCCCCGGGGAGAGATGGACCGCGAACAGCGGTCCATGGGAGAGGGGGCTCGGCGCGCCCCGACGTGGAAGGACACTTCCCCCATGCACCTCCTCCTGGCCCCCGTCCGCTGGCTGATGCACCTGATCGGCGTGCCGCTCGGCTGGGTTCAGCGCACCTTCGGCATGGGCGGCATGGCGGCGGTGTTCCTCGCGCCCAACCTGCTGGTCTTCTCGGTCTTCATCGTCTTCCCGATCGGCGTGAACGTCTGGTACTCGTTCACCGGCGGGGCGGCGCTGTTCCCAGCGGGCCGCGTGTTCGTCGGCACCGAGCAGTACGACCTCCTGCTCGCCTGCGACAGCTATCTCGACCCCTTCTCCTGCCGGCAGGACCGGTTCTGGAAGGGCGTCCACAACACCGCCTTCTTCGTGGTGGCGCAGGTGGCGGCGATGGTCGCGGCGGCGCTGATCACCGCACTCGTCCTGAACCGGGAGATCCGCGGGCGCGGCTTCTGGCGCGCGGTCTTCTTCTTCCCCGTCCTGCTCTCGCCGGTCGTGGTCGGGCTGATGTGGAAGTGGATCCTGCTGCGCGACGGCGCGCTCAACGCGCTGCTCGTCTCGCTGGGCTACCAGCGGATCGAGTTCCTGACCGATCCGCAGTGGGCGATGTTCTGGGTGATCTTCGTCTCGGTCTGGGCGCATCTCGGCTTCTATGCGCTCATCCTCCTGGCCGGCCTCCAGGCGATCCCCCACGATGTCTACGAGGCGGCGAAGATGGACGGCACGCCCGCCATGCGCGTCTTCTGGCGCATCACGCTCCCGCTGCTCTGGCCGACCATGCTGGTCGTCCTCGTGCTGGCGTCGATCCGCGCGGTGCAGGTGTTCGACGACGCCTACGTCCTCACGGGCGGCGGGCCGGGCACGGCCACCTTCTTCATCGTCCAGTACATCTACGAGACCGGCTTCGCCGGGGCCGCGCGCAACCTCGGCCTCGCGGCCGCGGCGTCGATGCTGATGGCCCTCGTGCTGGTCGTGCTGACACTGGCGCAGCTGGGCATCACCGCCTGGCGCGACCGGCAGGAGGGCAAGCGATGACCGGCATCGCCGAGAGCGGCGGCGTCCTGCGGTTCCTCACCCAGCGCCGCAACGAGGGCCGCATCCACTGGACCGACGTCGCGACCTGGATGTGGCTGATCTCGGGCCTGATCTTGATGTTCGGGCCGGTGATCTGGCTCGGCCTCTCCTCGCTCAAGACCCGCGCGGCGCTGACCGAGTTCCCGCCCACCCTCCTGCCGCTCGCGACCAAGGAGGTGCGGGTGGAGGGCTTCGCCAACCCGCTGCCGCTGTTCGTCGTGAAGCTGGAGGACGGGACGGAGAGGGAGCTGGCGCAGGTGCGGCGCGTCGGCATCCGCGCCCGCATGGTCGACCCGGCCGATCCCACGAAGACCTTCGACGTGCCGATCGAGGCGCGGACCGCCGTTCGCGAGGTGAGCCCGGCGTGGGAGAACTATACCGAGCCGCTCCAGCGCTTCGCCTTCGTGCGCTTCTTCGGCAACTCGCTGTTCGTGACCATCGTGGCGACGATCATCACGCTGATCGTCAACTCCATGGCGGCCTTCGCGCTGGCTAAGTACCAGTTCCGCGGGCGGGGCGCCATCATGGCGTTCATCGTCTCCACGCTGATGATCCCCCTGTCGGTGATCCTGATCCCGCTGTTCATGGTCATCAACGGGCTGGGGCTGTTCAACAGCCTGTGGGGCGTGATCCTGCCCACGGTGGCCACGCCCACGGGCGTGTTCCTGCTGCGCCAGTACATGCTGACGATCCCGGACGAGATGCTGGAGGCCGCGCGCATGGACAAGGCGAGCGAGTGGCAGATCTACTGGCGGATCATCCTTCCGCTCACCGCCCCGGCGCTGGCCGTGCTGGCGATCTTCTCGGTCATGTGGCGGTGGAACGACTTCCTGTGGCCGCTGATCGTGCTGTCACGCCAGGAGCTGTTCACGCTGCAGATCGGGCTCTCCAGCTTCGCGGGCGAGTTGAACGTCCAGTGGCACTACGTGCTGGCCATGACCTTCGTGACGATGCTTCCCGTCGTCTTCGTCTTCGGCCTCCTGCAACGCTTCATCACGACCGGCATCGCCGGGACGGGCATGAAATGAGCGACCTCGTCCTCTCCTCCATCCGCAAGTCCTTCGGCACGGTCGACGTCATCCACGGCGTCGACCTGACGGTGACCGACGGCGAGTTCGTCGTCTTCGTCGGCCCGTCCGGCTGCGGGAAATCCACGCTGCTGCGGATCATCGCCGGGCTGGAGGCCTGCACCTCCGGCGACATCCTCTTGGACGGGCGGCGGGTGAACGACGTGGCGGCGGCCGACCGCGGCCTCGCCATGGTGTTCCAGTCCTACGCCCTCTATCCGCACATGTCGGTGCGCCAGAACCTGTCCTTCGGGCTGGAGAACGCGCGCATGTCGAAGGCCGAGATCACGCAGCGCGTGGGCGAGGCGGCCCGGATGCTGCGGATCGAGGAGTTGCTGGAGCGCAAGCCCCGCCAGCTTTCGGGCGGGCAGCGCCAGCGCGTCGCCATCGGCCGGGCGATCGTGCGCCGGCCGGGCATCTTCCTGCTCGACGAGCCGCTGTCGAACCTCGACGCGGAACTGCGCGTGGCGATGCGCGGCGAACTGGCGAGCCTGCACAAGCGCCTCGCCGCGACGATGATCTACGTGACCCACGACCAGGTGGAGGCCATGACCATGGCCGACCGCATCGTGGTGCTGCGCGGCGGCCGTGTGGAACAGATCGGCCCGCCGCTGGAGCTCTACAACCGTCCGGCCAACCGCTTCGTCGCCGGCTTCCTCGGCGCGCCGCGGATGAACTTCCTGGCGGCCCGGCCGGCGGGACGCGACCTGATCCTGGCCGACGGGACGCGGGTCCCGGTCGCGGTCGACCTCGCCCCCGTCGCGGGGCAGGACGTCACGCTCGGCATCCGCCCGCAGCACCTCCGCCCCGCGGACGGCGGCGGCATTCCGGCGACGGCCACGCTGGTGGAGCAGCTCGGCAGCGAGACCGTGGTCCACGCGCGCTCGGACGCGCTGGGGGCGCTGATCGTCGCGGTGCCGGGGCAGGTGCGGCTGGCCGACGGGGAGACCGTGCACCTCGCCTTCGACCCCGCCGACGCCCACGTCTTCGGCCCCGACGACCGGGCGTTGCCGCACGTGGAGACGGCGGGGGCGTAGAAGGCCCGCTCGCCGCCTCGTCCTGAGCCCGTCGAACCGTGAGGCGGCGGGGCCGTTCCCGCCCTACCCCTTCTTCAGCGCCGCCACCGCCGCCTCGGCCGCCGCCCAATGGTCGGGGTGGAGCCAGGTCTCCACGAACCGCGCCTCCTCCACCGCCGCACGGTCCGCCGGCGCCGCGCGCACCAGCGCCTTGAAGGCGCGCATCGTGTGCGCCGGCGCCGTGCCCCACCGCGCCCGGGCCTCGGCCGCCCCGCCCAACGCCTGGACGAGCCCCAGGGCGAGCGCCTCCTCCGCCTCCACCGGCCGCCCCGACGCCAGCAGGTCGAGCGCCCGTGCCGGTCCCACCGCGCGGATCAGGTCGATCCCCCCGCCCCAGGCGGTCGAGATCGCGAGGCGCGACTGGAGGAAGGCGATCCGTGCGTGGGGGGCCGCGATCCGCAGGTCGCAGGCGAGCGCGAGTTCCGCCCCGCCGCCCAGCGCGTCGCCGTTCAGCACCGCCGCGACCGGGACCGGGAACGCCCGCACCGCCTCGAACGCCGCCCGCACGGTGCGCGAGAAGGCCAGCGCCGCCGCCTCGTCCCGCACCGCCATGCTCTCCTTCAGGTCGCCCCCCGCGGCGAACGCCCGGTCGCCGGACCCGGTCAGCAGGGCGAGGCGGATCGTGGGATCGTCGGCGTGGGCCTCGAACGCCGCACGCAGCGCGGCCACCGTCTCCGTTCCCAGCGGGTTGCGCCGCTCCGGCCGGTTCAGCGTGACGGCGAGGACGCCGTCGGAGAGGTCGGTCAGGACGGGGGCGGCGGTCATCGGCGATCCGGCTGAGGCGGGGCGGCGAGCGTCGGCGGCGCGTCGTCCTTGAGCGCGATGCCGGTGAGGCGGAGGCGGCGCGCCTCGCCCATAAGCCGGGCGATCCGCTCGGCCGCCGCGGGCACCGGCAGGCCGGCCGGGCGGATGTTGGAGACGCAGTTGCGTTCGCTGTCCCGCGTCTCCCCCGGCCGCGGCGCGTGGGTGAGATAGCAACCCAGACTGTCCGCCGCGCTCAGGCCCGGCCGCTCGCCGATCAGCACGGCCACCATCCCGGCCCCCAGCGCCGCCGCCACCGCGTCGCCCGCCGCCACCCGGCCCTGCCGCACCAGCACGACGGGTGCGAGGCGCCAACCCGCGAGCAGGCCCGCCAGGGCCACCGCCAGCGGGGCCGCGTTCTCGTGCACCGCGCGGGCCGACAGCCCGTCGGCGACGACGATCGCGGCGTCGAAGGGGCCGCCGCCCGTGGCAGCGAGGGCGGCCAGATCGTCGGGGTCGATCCGGCGGCCGAGGTCCGGGCGGCGGAGATAGGTGGCGCGGTCGGGCGCCCGGCTCCGTGCGATCCGCCACGGCAGGGGGTCCAGCGCCCGGCCGACGGCGTCCGGGTCGAAGGGCAGGTGAACGGCGTCGCGGGCGGCGGCGTGGGCCGCCTGGAACTCGAGCAGTCGCGCCGTCGGCAACCCGTCGCCCGCCTGCCCCAGCCCGATGCGCGCCGGGGTCGACCGCCGCAGCGGGGCCCAGGGGTCGTCCGTGCGGAGATCGTCCGGAACCGGCGGCCGGCTCACGGCGCGGATCCGATCGCGAGAAGGCCCGCGGCGGGCGTGCCGGCGAGGCGGGGCCGGACGCGCCCCGCCGCGTCGGCCACGCCCATGCGTTCGAGCCACGCCTCGAACTCCGGCGCGGGCCTCAGCCCGAGGGCGGCGCGGAGGTAGAGCGCATCGTGGAACGACGTGCTCTGGTAGCCAAGCATCACGTCGTCGGCCCCCGGCACGCCCATGACGTAGGTGCAGCCCGCCACGCCCAGAAGCGTGAGGAGCGTGTCCATGTCGTCCTGGTCGGCCTCGGCGTGGTTGGTGTGGCAGACGTCCACGCCCATCGGCAGGCCGAGGAGCTTGCCGCAGAAATGGTCCTCCAGACCCGCGCGGACGATCTGCTTGCCGTCGTAGAGGTATTCCGGCCCGATGAAGCCGACGACCGTGTTGACCAGCAGCGGCCGGTAGCGGCGCGCGACCGCATAGGCCCGCGCCTCCATCGTCTGCTGGTCGACGCCGTGGTGGGCGTCGGCCGAGAGCGCGCTGCCCTGCCCGGTCTCGAAGTACATGCAGTCGTCGCCGACGGTACCCCGCTTCAGCGCGAGCGCCATCGCGTGCGCCTCGTCCAGCATGGCGAGGTCGACGCCGAAGCCGCGGTTGGCCCCCTCCGACCCCGCGACCGACTGGAACACGAGGTCGACCGGCGCGCCCTGCGCCATCGCCTGCATCTGCGTCGTCACGTGCGCCAGCACGCAGGACTGGGTGGGAATGTCGAAGCGGCGGCGGATGCCGTCCACCATCTCCAGCAGCACGATGGTGCCGGCCACGCTGTCGGTGACGGGGTTGATGCCGATCACCGCATCGCCGCAGCCCATCAGCAGCCCGTCGAGGATCGCGGCGGCGATGCCCTTGGCATCGTCGGTCGGATGGTTGGGCTGGAGGCGGACCGACAGCCGGCCGGGCCCGCCGATCGTGCCGTTGAAGCGGGTCGTCACCCGCACCTTGCGGGCGACGGCGATCAGGTCCTGGTTGCGCATGATCTTGGAGACGGCCGCCGCCATCTCCGGCGTCAGCCCGGGGGCGAGGGCCGCCAGCGCCGGCGCGTGGGCCGCGTCGGAAAGGAGCCAGTCGCGGAAGCCGCCCACCGTCATCGTGGCGACGGGCGCGAAGGCGACCCGGTCGTGCCCGTCGAGGATGAGGCGGGTGACCTCGTCCGTCTCGTAGGGGACCAGCGCCTCGGAGAGGAAGGCGGCGAGCGGCACGTCGGCCAGCGCCACCCGCGCCGCCACCCGC
>Ga0315907_10004096_pt1 | contig 16603 bp, 16 predicted proteins | sample LakEriMetagenome_3_FD_203525 | JGI IMG/M metagenome (GOLD analysis project Ga0315907, IMG submission 203525) | Freshwater fungal communities from buoy surface, Lake Erie, Ohio, United States - Buoy 12 MA123 | ecosystem: Environmental > Aquatic > Freshwater > Lake > Lake biofilm | place: USA... | reverse complement strand
GTGAATTGCGATGTTTGGGACGTTGTCCTTTCGCAACAAGTTGTGTTGGAGTTCGTCTGCAACTTTCGAAGCAACGCTTGGCATTGGCGTTGTTGCGTTCACTTGCGGCATGCGTTTCTCTGAGAGCTTTCGCACCGCGAGTTGTAGGCGCTTCGACTTGGGCCAGCCGATCCACCACCGAAACTGCCACACGCGAATCGACGTGCACGCTTCATTGCCCACGGCGCCAAAGGCTTGACCGTTGCGAACCACGAACAAATTCCGCATGAGCGAAAACGTGCGAGGCTGTTCGCGCGGATTGCGATATCGCACCAGCGCCCACCGCATGCCCGCATCGAGCACAGGAACCTCAAAGGGTTGACTGTGCCAAACGGCGATGGGTGAGTTGTGGTGATGCATAATGGCGAAGATAGGGTGCGAAGATGATTTTTCAGTGAATCAGCTTTTCTTCCTTAAGAGCACGTGTTCCGCCCAAAACTGCTTGTTCAACGCATACTCCTTTGCGGGTTGTCCCTTCTGCGCAAATGGTCGGGCATAATTACCCGGGAAGGCGGTGATGATGGAAAGGCCTTCATCGGTTTCATGGGCAATAACGCAAAATTGGGTGGTGATTGGCAGTTCTTCAACGAGACCTATATATAATAAATATCCTTCTCGTTTTTCGTGAACGATATCCTTTGTCGGAACCGTATTACGTGATGCTATTCCGTGCGTACCGACTGCACGGCCATCTTTTGTCTGGAACAGATATGCTGCTTTTTTTTCGGAATGCGATTGTGTGGAGATTGGGGCATTCGAGTTAATGAATAGCATTAATTCTTGCGGTGATGCAAACATTGTTGAATTAAAATGACTTCCTGCTAATGAATTCTCTCCGAAATGACGGAGCATGTGGTCATGACGTTTTGCAGAAAGAATGAAGCGAAGAGAGGACATGACGTATGGTGATTTTTATAGAGCGTACTCGCACATTTTCCGTGTCTGAAGCCTACAGACAATTTCGTTTAGCAAATGCATCCACTATTCCTGCAACGAATTCACCAGTTGCTGAATAGTCGTTGTGGCCGCCCTGATCGACTCACGGTGCGTGTTGAAGTCTTGCTCTTGTTTGCTGATAGCTGATTCGGTTTCTGCAACTAAACGCCAGTTTTCGTTGCAGGAGTAGATGCGTTCTAGTCCCTTTGTTTTTGTTTTGAAATCGGTTAGAATGCGCTGCGTTTGAAGATGAACGGGCTCCATGGCATCGATGTCAATCCGTATTTGCTTTGCGAGTGCTGTGAGTTGGTTGCAAGTTGCAGCTGAAGTTGAACCAAACTGCTCGGTGATGAGGGTAATTTGAGAGTCATATTTCTTCAAATCATTTTGTGCATTGCGGAGGTTTGTGCTCAAGTCACTCACTGCCTTCTCGAATTGTGACGTATATGATTTTACTTCACACACTTGCACAGAGGGTATCACATTCGCATTGACAAAGGCATTGAACTTTTTGGCTTCTTCAACCACGGTGTTGCCTTGACTTTCTATAGCTTCTAGATTACTCTTCATACCGGTCTTGGTTGATTTAAGCTTCTTCCATTCCTCGGTGCCCGATTCAATCCGGCTCTTTCCTTGCGTGTAATGCGTGAAGGATTTGTAATCGCTGTTCACTGTTTGCTTCAGTTTTTCCAACGAATGCATTTCATCGTCGAGTTGGTGCATCATGCCGTCTGCCTTTCGGAAGACTTCCGATTTTTGTTCACATGGAATTTCACGGTATTGCTTCTCTAATGCGGAAACTTGTGATTGCAAGTCTGAGAGCGTGGTGTTAACCTGATTTACCGTCGATTTCAAATTGGCGTCTACGTCCGAAGTGGTATAATACACCTTGCAGCCGGTGAGGTAAATTACACAGCAGAATGCACAAGCGGGTAAAAGTGAAGCTCGGTTCATTGGCGAAAGATAACGCGTCATGAATGGGCTGATCATACAAGCGCTGATTCGGCTGAATAACCTAAGGAGTAAGTGTCTGTAATTAGTTGGTTTCACCTAAAATGGAGCGCAAAACCAACTTCGTTTTTAGCGCACATAAATCGGCCTTTTCAACTTCCGACTGTATTTGGTCTGCAGCGAAATCAGAAAACCATCGATGAGCTTGTGCAGGGTTTCGGCGTAGGGATTCGCCGGTAATGATTGGTTGAGCTTATCGAAGTAATCGCCGAATTCTTGCCAGGTCGTGTTTTTGATGTCTAGGCTTTTTAAGATGGTTTCTGCACGCTGCGCCAGCGACTCTATTTCTTCCGTTGTAATTCCTTTTTTGGGATACTGCTTTTCCCGCAACTGCTGCTGTGCTTCTTGCTTTAACGATGAGACCGCATTAGCCAAGGAAGAATCGTTTCCCAGAATGAGTATATGAAAGGTAGAATTCTTCGCAATCATTCCTTTCCATTCCAGGTATGCAGCCATGAAACAGTATTTCAAGATTTGATCTTTCCCCAAAGGACTGTCCATTTTGAGCTCGAGGGCAATAAGTGTTGATGTGTGGTGCGAGTATGCCAGTGTGTCCATGTACATGAACTTCATTCCGGTAGATGCCTCGAAATCGTTGGAGCTACCGGCAATGGTCCATTGACTATCTGGTTGAAGATTGAAATGGCTGTTTAAATAATTCGTTAACTCTATGTTCGGAAGCAACGACATGAATACATCGAATTCTTTGTTGAGAAACTCCTCTGAGAAAAACCGAACCCTGCGCTGAGCCTCGATGGGATTGATTAATAATCCTTTCTTTGGATCATCGTAGAGATTCTCCACGCTCGCTGATTCAATTTCTCGTTTTGTTTTTGTGTCGAGCGAAGTAGCGATTGATTTGAATTTTTCCTCTGTGAGTATTTCGTTTTCGCACGACTGAAAAACATGATCCAACACGCGCTGTTGCAACTGCGTTTTGGATATGCCTAATGCATTGTCGGTTTCCCAGGTGAGCAATCGAATGACTCCCGCTACTCCGGATGTCCAGGAAATTCGTTCCTTCAAGTGATTTGTCTTATATACAACGTGACGCTTCTGAGCCATACTGGGTGCGGTTAGGATTGTACAATCTTCATTTAGCTTTCTACAAAAGTAAGTGCTTAAAAGTAACAAAAAAACCTGCCCGCGCAATTCGCCATTCGCCACTGCTACAATATTTTCCTCACGACCTCAGTTACCTCACCCGAAACCCCAAAACAATTTAATTATGAAATCAAAACCAATGTTGAACGGGCTGTTGCTCGTGCTTGCCACCACCGGTATTTTGTTTAAGACCATGCACTGGCCGGGTGCATCGATACTGCTGATACTCGCATTTGGCATTCTCTTCCTCTCTCTTTTCACCACACTGCGCAGAGAAAATAAAGCGCAGGGAATGTCGGCCTTCGAAAACGTAGCGATGATTACTACTTTCTCTCTGCTTATACTGGGAACGGCCTTCCGCATGCAGCACTGGCCCGGAGCTACAGTACTTATTGTATTGGCAACAGCTTCAACCTTAGCAACCGTGCTATACGCAGCATATCGCCAAAACCGCATTCAACTCGGACCGCAAGGCACATTCACATTGTTATTGTTCCTGGTCATGCTTGGCGGATTGCTGCCGAATAATGCGTGGGTGGCGGTGTTTAATGCCGGGTGATTTCACCATTTCACTATTTCACCACAAAAAAAAGACCGCCTCTTCGAAGCGGTCTTTTTCTTTTGTAGCCCGTAGGGGAATCGAACCCCTGTTACCAGAATGAAAATCTGATGTCCTAACCCCTAGACGAACGGGCCATCGTTTTTCTAAGCGGGTGCAAATATAGACAGGGAATCATTCTAAGCAAGCGACAGGTCAAAAAAAATAGTGGAATGTCACATTATGCTCCTTCGACCATTTTGCGGCTGTTGGGGGCTCATGTCACACCTGCTATAGTTGCACCCTTCGCATTTATCTTAGGGCGAATGCCATCCGCGTGCGGAGGAAGTAAAAAGTAGAACTGGAGCGCGAAAAAGAAGGGGCCTATGATGATGGCACTGGCGAAAAAAATGATGGCGAGCAATAAAAAGAAAAAGATCCAGCCTCGCGTTTCGGTGCCTCGGAAAAATGCTCGACACGAACGCGCATAGCAATAGGCCAGAAATGATAACCCCAAGATGCCGAAGCGCGACAGAAAATCGGCCAGGCCGTTCACATACACCAAATGCGTGTGCTCGCCTTCTGTGCGGAATTTGTCCTGCATGCCCACGCCTGTCAACGGATTTTTAGGTAAATCCATCATGGCAAGCTTCCACGATCCAAAACGTCCCAATGTGATTGCCTTTTCATCGGTTTCTGCATCGATATACACCAAGTGAGCATCACTCTCTTCGAACTCACGTGCTATTTTGGGACCTACGATGTTCAAGCTAAAAATGATAGCAAAGGCCGCCACCGAGGCTATTATTGTCAATACACGGTTCTGCATCTTGGAGTTTGCAAGGACAATGGCCGGCAGTGTTGTTGCCATCACAACCAGCCCAGTGGTTGACTGTGTGGTAATGAGCGTAATTACATACAACCACGTAAAGCGAGAGGGTCTAAGCCTTGTTCGCAGTAATTGCACAACCAAGGCAATCAACAGCAAATTGGCAAAACCTTTGGGCTCCCAGGCAAAACCGGAATTACGGGTCATAGCATTGTCGTTCAACGTGAAAATGAAGTTGTTGACGTACCAGCTATCCCTATAATTGAGCGCTGAAATAGTATTCTCGAAAAAACCGACGAATTGCTTAAGCGAGCCGTAATCCACTAATTGAATCGCGAAAAAAAACAAGCTAGCGCCGGCAATAAAACGCATATAGCGCTCGAATTGAATGAACAGACGGTCGCGCAACACGAGAAGCGCCAAAATGCCCGTTAGCATTTTGAGTAGTACCCGCATGCTGGAAGTGAAGTTTATCTCTCCAAACTTCAAGAAATAAACAGAGGTGAGAAGCAAATAGCCGCCTACAATCCAATAGAGAAAGCGTGGAATGGGAATTTTGTAAGTGTACATTCCATACACGCCCATCAAAAAAGCAGTTACGAGTGTTACATCCGATATGGCAACGACATTACCCTTGGCTGCGATGAGCAACAATAGAAGGGTGTACATTTTTTCAAAGCGTTGCATGCTTAGCTTTCTTTTTTCCTGAGTCGAAAATCGGTGTAAATATTCTTCAATACTGAAAAATACCGAGGGCTAATTACCCCCAGGGCATATGCAAGCGCAAGTATGAGAGCGGCCGCACCCCATGATCGCGCATAAAGCAATGCCATGTTTGTATTGGCTCGCAATGAAACCGTGATATATACAACCACCCCCAGCGCCACCAGGTTAATGAGCAGTAGTTTCCACCGGCCCTTGCGATAAAAAGCCAGTTCTTCGATTCTGACGCCTTCAATCCAAACATACATAAACGCATAGGAAATAAGAGTAGCCCATGCCGCACCAAACATTCCGAATTCACCAATGAGAAGAATGTTGAGAAATGTATTCAGCATAGCCGCCAGGATGTTTCCGATAATGAGGTGTTTCTTTTTGTTGTAATGCAGATTCTTAACGGAGTTGAAAATGTAGAAAGCATATAGCACGTGCGATAGCGCTATGATGTAGGTGATTTGCAACCCTTCCCGGTATTGACTATTACCGGTCATTAGCCCTGCCAGGGAAAACAAAACAGGAAGGGCCAGAAACACGATGATTGGGAAGAACGTCATGATGAATTTTTCGACTTCATGGAAAAATCGTGTTCCTTCCTCGCTTTGAAATGACTTCCACGCAATAGGGGTCCAGGCAAGCTGAAAGGCATAGGTCATGAACGTAGCCAGCAAATCAGCGAACTTGTAACCAAAACTGTAAAGGCCGAGTTCGGTCTCATTGGAAAGAGCCATCAGAAACCAGCGATCTGAAATGCTGAGAATCAGAATGGAAAGATTACCCAGCAACAGCGGTCCGCCAAAATGCAAAAGCTCTTTGACCATCGCCGTCGAGTAGTTTCCGAATACAGCTGTTTTCATGCGAGGGAAATACAGAACGGATGTGGTAAAAAAGGAAACGAGGTATGCCATGACAACGCCTAAAACTCCCCAGCCGAAAACACTCAAGAAAAGGATATTACACGTTACGAAGAGTATGAGTTGAGTAAGCGTAATGAAAAGGTACTGCTTCGGGTTGTGTTGAGCCCGCGAAACGAGTAAGTAGTTTTCAAGCACTAGTTTAACGAGAAGGGCTGTCAGATAAACAATGAACGGCCATTTCCAGATTGGGTCGGTCGCAAACACAACAACCACCGACAGCAGAAAAACAAGCATGCCGATAAATAGCTGCGCAGCCATGAGGTTGAAGCTGAGACTCGAAAGATCTTTTTCGGGTTGAGCATTTCGAAACTTCCAAAACGCGGTATTCATGCCGAATTGAGAAATACTACGTAGAAAGGTGCCTATGGAAATTACAAACTGAAGCAGGCCGAATTCGGCAGGAAGAAGATAAAATGTATAAATCGGAATAAGCAAAAAACTCACTAGTTTCAATGTAATGGGCTCAACCGAATACAAGGAAAGTTCTTTTATGAGTTGTCTTATTTTCATGAAATACTAGACGCTACGAGTTAATCTCGGTGATAAGTCGATAGAAGAAATCCGTCGGGTTTTCACATTCTTCAAGCATTTTTTCTCTCCGCGCCTGAGTCTGTTTGCGAAGTTCAGGTTGAGCGAGAAACGACTGAACCACCGCTTGGATGTTCTCGGTTTCATGCCTGAAAATACGCAGAAGCCCTCTTTTCTCCATTTCGTGCAACGTGCCCGCCGTGAGTGTGTTGGTGTAAATAGCCGGCACTCCCAGCATACAAGCTTCGGCTGCCATCGTTGCTCCTTCACCCACATACAGTTGCGCACGGTTGAGAACCATATGAAGTTCAGAAGCCCGGATGCGCAGTCTCAGGGGCTGCAAGTCTATGGGTAGGTCGCCCTCTGAGGAAATAAAAACACGGTAGCGCGAAGAGAGCAGGTCAATCACCGAGCGTTTCTCTTCCGTTGACATACCGCGTTGTCCCACGTCATGATTGGCTCCCCAGGATACAAATCGAACAATAGCGTAGGGAGTGTTCGGCTCTATTCCGAGAATCTTAAATGCATCATCAGTTGGCCTGAAAACCTCCGGGTGTAAATAAGCAAGTTCCATGAATGAGTTGAATCGCAAATGCTTTTTGCCGAGATCTTTTTCGAAGAAAACAGGAGTTAATGCGACCGAAGTGAATGGCAAATAGAGCCGGTGAGATAGAGTGGCCTTGTCGGTATCGTCTATGGTAATGCTCTTTTTGCGAAAAATCCAGGCAGTATGGGCTGCGTAAGGCGAGGCAAATCCAATGAACACGTCTTTGCGTTTGCCCAGCAGCCGAAAAAACAGGGCTAAGTCGGTTTGGATGATGTACAGAAGTTTTCCAATTAACGATGTGCTGCCTTTTCCGCGAGAAATGAATGAGATTCCTTCGGATTGCAACAATTCGTGAGTGCACTCCTTGTCGCGGGCAAAAACCAATGCAGTGTGACCCTGTGCTTGTAATCGCTTAATCAGTGATTTGAAATAATGCACATGTGCGGGATGGCCGATATCGAAAATGTAGGTCATCGTTTTATACCGAAAAAGGACAGGATTCGATTCTTCTGATAGCTGCTTACGAACTGACGCATTTCAAGTGGGTAGCGATTTTTCACGGAGCTGAAGTATCCAAGCAAAAGCCTGAAACCCGCTTTGGGACTTATTTGAATGGCTGCCTTTGCACCGCGAAGAATGACGTAAGGCAGAACACTGCCGTTTTCTTTCATGCCAATTCCATATCGTTTCCAGTCGACCGAACGCAAGGGCGGACGGTCTGTCTGCATGCGTGCTTCGTAAATAGTGCTTGTTTTGAAACCACCGGTATTGGCAGCAACAACGGGATAACTTTCCCACGCATACAAGTCGTTGGGCAACCTGCTGCCCAAACTCTCCCAGAAAGAGCGCCTGATTAATCGGCCTGAACCGCGCACTGCCATTGGGTTGGTATAAAAACCGTCTAAAACTCCTGAACACATGGCGAGCTTTTCATTCTTGCGCATCTGTTCCAAGAGTATTTGCAGATAATCGTTTGCATACGACGTGTCGCTACCACTGACCATGAGGTATTCATACGGCATGTCACTTTGTGATTTGATATGCTCAAACCCCGCGTTGTGCGTGTCGGCAAGTTCCGGGCGCCCCAAGGCTGAGTAACCGCGGTCCTTCAGTCGAATGACATGACATCCAAGTCGTTCGGCCACTGCGCTCGTGTTGTCTTTTGAGCCGTCGTCGACAACTACGATGTACGGCTCAACACCGGCAAATTTGGCCGTTTCCCGAATGCTTAGAATCGTCTTCTCTAGTCTCTTTTCCTCATTTCTAGCGGGAATAACCACCGGAATTTTCATAGTGCGAATATGCATCTAATTTGATAAAATCAAGTGCGTATCGCCATCAAACCACCAGCAACGAAAAGAATCATCTCGACAAAAAGATTGTCCCTCATTAAATCATGGGCTAGGGCAGGCCATGCTTACCTACACCGCCTCCGGAACTTTGGTTTTAGGTGCTTGCGACAATCGATTACATTTTGATTATTTTCTGCAACGAATTCATTCCGTTCTTATGAATTAGAAGGGAGTATATCCCCATGGGCCAATTACTGCAGTCTATATTGATTTTTTGCTGATTAACTTGACTAGTGAAGAAGCATCGACCGGTAATATCGGTAATAGAAATCATCTCAATTTCGCCGGGAATTATGTGTTCGAGAGTTAATACATTCTGGATTGGGTTGGGGTATACCAATAAATCTTGCAAAAGCTCATTTTGCTCACCCAGACCAATTTGAATTGGATAGTTCAATATTACTGAGCAGTCGCTATCACATTGCACTGATAGTTGGACCTGTGCCAGGCCGGACGTTGCTCCCCAAGCAATTTCAGCTTGACAATCATTGCTACCTCCAAGGATAAAACCGGCCGGTATTTCTGTTCCAGCCAGTGTCGTAACTGTCCACTGATAAATACATCCCGAGTCACATGGAAATGAAAACGTATTCTCTTCTAATAGGTAGATAAGCTGATTACCGTTGATTTCGCCTAAAATGTAACTGCACGAGCCGTCTTCACATCCGGCATTCCAATTATAATTGCAGGCAAGAGGATCGGTGCAACCGGGATAAAAACAAACATCATCCACAATAGCTGTCGCATCGAAGTTACATGCAGTTGAATCCATGCATCCGATCAAATAAAGACAACTACCATCATCGCATCCGGCAAGTGCAGAATAATTGGATGCGGCTGGGTCTGTGCATCCCGGGTAGATGCAATATAGTTGATTGTCTGGGACATTAACCTGAGCGTTGTAATTGCATGCAATGCTGTCGTTGCATCCAACGACTTCGAGGTTGTCGCAGATTCCATTATTGTCACTGTCCGATGAGAATTCACAAAAAACGCAAGCAATAACGAAGGTTCCCATGGTTGAGCCAATTACAAGGTTGTCGCGCATTTCCTCGGCGCAGATGCTCAACAAATAGTATCCAGGTTCTGGACCTATTCCAACGAACATTCCGTTTATTGAATCGAGAGATAGATTTGATTGAAGACCGAATGGGTGCGTGAAGTCATAGTTTATATCTAATTCGATGGGGGTGTATGGAGGACTTGTTGGAGGACTGGGTGCGGGGTTATCCAAAGAAGCACCTTGAAATGCAGAGCAAAATCTATAGGAAATACTATCGCTATCTGAATCGAACACACTAAAATCGATGTTTACCGGGGAGTTGCTGCACATCAATAAATTTGAAAAACTATCGAATAGGCATGACGAATTCTGCACCGCCAATGACTGGGCCCCTATTGAAGTACTGATGGTAAAGCCTTGTGTGAAGGGTAAATTAGTTAGTTCACTTGTGCAACATCTTTGATAACTCAGGATATAGCCAAGATTATTATTTGCCAATTGTATTGTGTCGGAATAATTTGCAATGGTAATGGGTTGAGTGAAATTAATTAGGCATGGTTGATCACTGGATAATGGCATATCAACCAAAGAAGCATCGCTGAGATCCAAGAATAACTCCTGAACAAGGGGATAGTCGCCTGAGTTTTCAAAAACGCCAATAACTGCTTGATTATCGAAGCCTGTTGTGCTTAAATTGTTGTCTTTTATCAAAGTAAGCTGAATGAGATATGAATCATTCGAAATATGCCGATAGCTTATAAATCCACCCATTACGTGACTTGAAATAAGAACCGACTGGTTTAAAAGAATGATCAGAATAATTAGAATAAGGCGCATTTCAATCTGTGTATTTTGCTAAAGTAACTCGGATATTTATAGTCTGTCAGAAATCCAGGAAATTAGGCCTATCAATCAAAGAATTAATTCCTGTATTCGTAAGGATCGGTCGCTGAGCGGAGCCGAGGGCTATTCAATTGCTCCGCTTCTAGCCAATTTCGTGATTACCTTCGTTCAAAACATAATCTAATGCGCTTCACCCTAACTACGCTCGCATTGCTTGTCAGTGCGCTCATCATCGCCCAGGCACCAGATCTAATTCCATACCAAGCCATCGCCCGCAATGCAGCAGGAGAGCCAATTGCTATCAGCACGCTCAACGCAAGATTTACCATGCACGACGGCACAGCGAGTGGGGCAGTGGTGTGGCAAGAATTACAGACGGTGAGCACAAGTGCGCTTGGCTTATTTACTGCGCAACTCGGTAGCAGTGTTTCACTTACAAATGTGAACTGGGAGTATGGTGCGAAGTTCATGCAAGTGGAATTGGATCTTGGTAGTGGGTTCATCGACATCGGAACACAGCAGTTGTTAAGTGTGCCATATGCGTTGCATGCGGGCAGAGTGCAATTGGATGTGAGCGTAACAGGTGATACGCTGTTCGTGGGCGACGGAAGTTTCGTTGTCATTCCCGGTGTTAGCGTAGCAAACAATTTCACCACAGGAACAACGCTCCACTCCTGCGGTGCACCCAATGTGCATAACCCCGATTTGACCTACGGCAACATGACGGATCAAGAAGGAAATGTGTACAAGACTATCGCCATCGGCACGCAGGTTTGGATGGCTGAGAATCTCAATACGAGTCTTTATCGGAATGGGGATGCGATTGCGACGGGGTTGACGAATGAAGAGTGGGCAAGCACTGCTGTAGGCGCTTGGATGTATTACAACAACGACCCTGGCTATGCGTGCCCATATGGTAAATTGTATAATTGGTATGCATGTGTCGATACACGCCAACTCTGCCCGTTGGGTTGGCATGTGCCTAGCTATGAAGAATGGGCTATGTTGATTACATTTTTGGATCCCACAGCCGAAGGATTTGAGAATTTCTCGAACATAGCAGGTGGTATGCTGAAAACCACAGGCACCATCGAGGCAGCAACGGGTTTATGGAACAGTCCGAATGCCGATGCAACTAACAGTAGTGGTTTTTCAGGGATTCCCGGGGGCTTCAGTCCAAATGCCAACATGGGCAATGGTGGTTACTGGTGGAGTTCCTCAGAGTATTATACCGATACTGCCTGGGCCCGTTTTCTAGGTACTGACGGCGGCTATGTAGGTCTTTACATTAACGAGGAACAGGACGGCCTTTCTGTTCGTTGCCTCAAGGATTGAGCGAGAGAGAAGCGGGGTCGAATGAGGCCCTTCGCCGCAACTTTACCTCATGTTGTGATTGTCTTTCGGGAGTTTTTCCAGAAACTTAAACATAACGAGAAATTGCACTTATAGCATCAACCCTAGACCTTCAAGCTCCCCATCCCGCCATCCACCGCAAGCACCTGCCCAGTAACCCAGGCCGATTTAGGGGATAGCAGGAACTCGACCATATCGGCTAGCTCCTGAGGTGTGCCCACCTTTTTCAGGGGATTCCGTTTTTGAGCGCCTTCGACCTTCTCCGGGGTATTGAGGAATTTTTCGCCTAGCGGGGTGTGCGTCAGGGAAGGTGCTATACAATTGAAGCGAATCGCCGGAGCATATTCCGCTGCCAGCGAACGGGTAAGGGCTTCATTGGCTCCTTTTGCCATAGCTATCGAGGCGTGAAAGGGCATGCCGGCTTGAACAGCAACACTGCTGAACAGGACCACCGAGGCTTGTGTGCTTTGCTTCAAATTGCCCAAATAGGCCTGAATAAAAGCGACGGCTCCCAAAGTATTGACCTGCAAATCGTTTTGAAATTCGGCCTGCGTATACCGGTGAAAAGGCTTGAGGTTGATGGTGCCGGGGAAATACACCAGCCCATCAATCGGTTCATCGATAGGAGGGAAGGCGCCGAAGTCGTAGCTGGCTATCTGATGGCTTTCTTCGAGGCCGTCAACCTCCGTGCGGCTTAATCCAATGACGCGGTGTCCGGCATGCTGCAGGGTTGCTGCGGTGGCTTTTGCAACGGCGCTGTTGGCACCGGCCAGTAAATAGGTACTCATTTTTATCGTTTGCTGATTTTGTTATTCGTTATGGATCGTTGAGCCTTGCTCTTGAAGCGATTGATGTCGCCGCTTCTCAACTTGGCGTGCTTTGTTCCGCAAGCCTCTACACGCTCACGCCATAGTCGGTAGCTACTTGCTTTCAACTCTCGTTTCATCAAGGCTTTAACCTCGTCTTCCTTCAGTCCGAATTGCACAAAAATGGCCTCAAACGGCGTGCGGTCCTCCCAGGCCATTTGGATGATGCGGTCAATGTCTGCTTCCGAGGTGATCATGAGCGATTAGTGTTTTTGGAGAATGGGGAATAGAGAATGGAGAATGGAGAATGAGTCTGTGGCGCGACAGTTCTTCATTCTCCATTCTCCATTCTCTTTTTACACATGAGCAAGAAACACTTTCGCGGATCACAGGGTTCACCCGGGCCTCATTTTTCCTTTTTCTTCTTTTTTTTTGTATCCAAACAAGTTCACACTATATTTGCCGCCCGAATTTTATAGAACAATGGCAAACCACAAATCAGCAATTACTCGCATTCGTAGCAACAACACTAAGCGTCTGCGCAACAAATATTACCACAAGACGATGCGCAATGCCATGCGTAAGTTGCGTGCGTTGACTACCAAGAAAGAGGCGTCTGCTCTTCTTCCAAAGGTGGTTAGTATGCTCGATAAACTCGCGAAGAACAGCGTTATTCACAAGAACAAGGCAAGCAACCTCAAGGGTAAGGCTCAGGTGTTCGTGAATAAACTGAAATAATACGGTATTCCTTAACGGAATAATGAAAGGCTCTCCTTACGGAGGGCCTTTTTTCTTTTGCGGCCATGGAAAAGACGCAATCTATCAAAGCATGGTCGCCCGATGAGCGTCCGCGCGAAAAACTGCTTTTAAAAGGAACACAAGCGCTGAGCGACGCCGAACTGTTGGCTTTGCTCATCGGCTCCGGCACGCGTGAGGAGAGTGCTCTCGATATGGCCAGGCGAATTTTACAGGGTGTAAAACACGATCTGCAGGCTCTTGGCTCTATGAAGTGCAAGGAGTTGACCCAGTTCAAGGGCATGGGACCGGCCAAAGCAGTTGTGATAGTGGCAGCGCTCGAGCTCGCCAAACGAAAGATGGCTTCCGTTAGCAAGCAATCGGCTGCCATTCGTCACTCGCGAGATGCCTATGAACGAATGCTCGAATTCATGTGGAATCTGCCGCATGAGGAGTTTTGGGTTATCACCTTGAGCAAAGCCAACCGCGTACTATCGGTCGACAAAGTGGGTGAGGGTGGTCTAAGTGCTACCATCGCCGATCCAAAAAAGGTGTTCCGAATTGCGCTCGAGAATAACGCAGCGAGTATTATTGTGGCCCACAATCACCCTAGCGGCAATCGGGAGCCTAGCAATGAAGACCGACAGCTTACCAAACGCCTGGTGTATTGCGGACAAATGCTTGAATGCCCTGTCATAGACCACTTAGTGGTTACAGATCATGGCTACTTCAGCTTTTGCGATGAAAATGAATTGAAAGAATGAAGAAAATAATTACCGTCGTTGGTGCGCGTCCTCAGATTATTAAAGCGGCTGCTTTTTCTCGCGCCGTCAAGAAATTGGGTGAGGGAATGCTGCAGGAAATACTTGTGCACTCGGGCCAGCATTATGACGAGGGCATGTCGCAAGTTTTTTTCAATGAAATGGGTATACCGGCTCCTGCCCATAATCTGGCCGTAGGTTCGGGTTCTCATGCCGTTCAAACTGCCCGTATCATGCAAGGTCTAGAACATGTTTTTACCGAGGAGAAACCGGCCGCGGTGCTTGTTTATGGCGATACCAATACAACCCTAGCCGCTGCATTGGTAGCCTCCAAAATGTTCATTCCGGTGGTGCACGTAGAAGCTGGTTTACGCTCGTTCAATAAGCGCATGCCCGAAGAAATCAACCGCATTGCAACTGATCACGTTTCAACCTTGCTTTTTGCTCCAACACAAACCGCCATCGATAACCTCAAACGCGAGGGTTTTCACGCAGAAACGAGTCATACACCTACTATCGATCAACCTCTGGTATTGCGCAGTGGCGATGTCATGTACGACAATGCCATCTACTTTTCAAATCGTGCTGAAGGCGATGCCTATCTCTTGGAACTTGGACTTGTGAAGGATGGCTATGCCGTTGCTACCATTCATCGCGACAACAACACAGATTTCCCTGACAGACTCAACGGCATTCTTGATGCCTTGAAACAATGGTCAGCGCAGCATTCCATGCCGGTTGTATTGCCTACGCATCCGCGTTTGCTCAAATTCCTGAGTGAAACACAGCAGGCCGACTTACGGAATGCCGGATTGCGGTTGGTGCCACCGGCAAGTTATGTACAGATGATTGCGTTGCTAGCCGCTTCTCGATTGGTTTTTACGGATAGTGGGGGGCTTCAAAAGGAAGCTTATTTCGTGCAGCGACCATGCGTGATTTTGCGCCCGGAAACAGAATGGGTGGAACTTACCACAGGGGGGCATGCTATTGTCGCTGATTCCTCTACGGAGCGAATCCTTCAGGCTGCTCAACAACTCATGGAGCGCAATTTTGAGACCTGGCCTCAACTGTATGGCGACGGTAGGGCGGCCGAACAGATTTGCCAATCTATTATTCAATTTCTTTAAGCAGTGATTGTATATACGCCTGTTCTTCACCCCCGTTTAGACTATATCATGCGATGGATGTTTTCCTTTGCAGGAGAGGAATTGCGCATTACTGCTGACAAGACTGTTTTTTCGAACGCATTCGGCCCCAAGATTTGGTATTGCAATGATGCGTGTTCGGAACCTACGGCTTTGACGTTCGGGCAGGTTGACGTGCTTTGGAATAATTCCATTCGGAATTTGAAGCCATCGGTTAGTTATAGGAATAATATGCCTTTTCCTGATTTGGATGGAAGCGGTCGATTCGATCCATTCGCGGCTTGCTTTTTTATCTTATCGCGTTACGAAGAATACACAGCGACGGAATTCGATGTTCATGGACGCTTTACCGGACAACAAGCGTGGGGTGGGCCCGCTTTTTTGCTTCGCCCTTGGGCCGATATATGGCGAAGTGAGATTCATGCAGCTATTGAAAAGGTACATACCAACTACCATCCGGCAATTCCCGGCTTCCGCACGGTGGCCTCTATTGACGTCGACAGCGCATTTGCTTTTCGCTATAAGGGCGTGCGCCGAACGTTAGGTTCTGTAGTGCTGGATTTCCTAAGACTCAAGCCGGTTCGAGCTTTCACCCGATTGAAGTGCGTAATTGCCAATGAGCAAGATCCGTTCGATACGTACGAGTATATTCTTGACACTTGCTTGGCGCAGCATATTGAATTGCGTTGCTTTTTTTTATTGGCCGATCGTTCTCGTTATGACATCAACATTCACCATCGCAATGTGCAATTGCATGAGCGTATTGAAGACATGCGGGATGGTGGCGCCATTGTGGGGATTCACCCCGGCTACGAAAGCCATAATGATGTTCGGATAGTTCGAACGGAAAGAGCTCGGCTCGATGCTATTTTGGGTGAAAAGACCCGGCATAGCCGACAGCATTTCTTGAAGTTTCGATTGCCCATTACTTATCGTCGATTGCTGGAATGCGATCTTCATCACGACCATTCGATGGGATATGCGGATGTTCCCGGATTCCGAGCCGGCACGGCTCATTCATTCAAATGGTTTGATGTAGAGCGAAATGAGATAACTTCCCTAATGGTGCACCCCATCATTATCATGGATTCCACGTTGCGCCATTATCAGCAACTCGACACACTCGAAGCCATGGAAGTGATTGCACGGCTGAAAGCGGAAGTGCGCCAAACAGGTGGTGATTTTGTCTCGCTATGGCACAATGAAACCGTTGCTGAACAAGGCGATTGGGTGGGATGGCGCGCCGTATGGGAGGAGGCGATTAAGCCGTGAAATGGTGAAATGGTGAAATGGTGAAATGGTGAAATAGTGAAATGGTGAAATAGTGAAATGGTGAAATGGTGAAATAGTGAAATGGTGAAATGTGAAGCGGGAGTACTTTATTGTAACAAGTCCCCAGTCCTCAGTCCCCAGTCCCCAGTCCCCAGTCTCCAGTCCCA
>Ga0315907_10004095_pt1 | contig 16608 bp, 16 predicted proteins | sample LakEriMetagenome_3_FD_203525 | JGI IMG/M metagenome (GOLD analysis project Ga0315907, IMG submission 203525) | Freshwater fungal communities from buoy surface, Lake Erie, Ohio, United States - Buoy 12 MA123 | ecosystem: Environmental > Aquatic > Freshwater > Lake > Lake biofilm | place: USA... | reverse complement strand
CGCCTCGGCAAACAGGCTTCTCTCCTGGGCTGCGCCCAGCACGCCGCTCCAGTCGAAGTGCGCTCCGCTGACGTTGAAGACCTCGCGCTCGCTGCAGCCGGCCGCCCGCGCCGCGGCCCGGAGAGCATCGGCGGCCTCTTGTTGCAACAGCGGTTCGTCGCCGACCACGGTGTACAGCGGCTTCAGGCCGTCCCGCGCGGCGTTGGCCAGGTGGGTGCCGAGCTGGTCCGGTCGCAGTTGCATGTCAGGGTCGCCGCAAGGTGGACAGCTGACTTACCACCTGGCGGGCGATGTCGGCCTCCATGTCGCGCACCAGCTGCCCCTCCTCCAGTTCCTTGGCCAGGGCGTCGGTCTCGTTGTAGGTCATGTCGCGGGACTGGCTCAGCACGGTGGGTCCCAGCCATTCCTGGCCGTCGCTTCCCAGCACCCGGTAGCGCAGCGTCACCACCAGGCGCAGCTCCCGCACCTGGCCGGCAACGGTCAGGCTGCCGATGCCGCGCTGTCGGGTCTCGGCCAACGCCACCAGCACCACTTCGGCCTGCGCGGGGGTGCTGACGAACTCCGCGTCAGCGCCTGCTGCGCGGCGCAGGGCGGCAGCCTGCCCGGAGCGGGCGCCGAACCCCGATAAGGCGATGCGCTTGAAGGGCAGTGCAGGCTCGCGCCGCAACTGGAAGCCGCAGCCCGTCAGCGCCAGGACAACGGCGCCAAAGGCGGCACTCTGCCCGGCACGCAGCCACCCTCGCCGGGACATCCCCGTCTGCAGCGGCGCTTGCGCCGGCTCACCGGTCGCCGCTCGGGGGCCTGCCAGATCCGGGCGCCGGTGTTGCATGGTGCGTCAGGCCACCACGTTGACCAGCCGGCCAGGCACGACGATCACCTTCCTGACCGGTCGCCCCTCGGTGAAGCGCGCGGTCTCCGGGCTGGCGGCGGCCAGGGCTTCGATGGCCGCGCGGTCGGCGCTGGCCGGAACGCGGATGGCGCCCCGGGTCTTGCCGTTGACCTGCAGCACGAGTTCGATCTCGTCCTGCACCAGAGCGGCTTCGTCCACGTCGGGCCAGGGGGCGTCGAGCAGGTCGCCTGCGGCCTTTTCCAGGCCGAGGTCACGCCAGAGCACCGAGGTGAGATGCGGGCAGGCGGGATAGAGCGCTCGCAGCAGCACCGAGGTGCCCTCGCACAGCACGGCGGCGTCGCCATCGCTGCCGTCGGGCTTGAAGGCCTCCAGCGCGTTAAGCAGCTTCATGCAGCCCGACACCACGGTGTTGTACTGCATGCGCTCGTAGTCGTAACTCACCTGGCGCAGCACCAGGTGCACCTCGCGCCGCAGCGCCTTGGCCTCGGAACGCAGAGTGGCCTGGCTCAGGTTGCTGGCGGTGGCGCGCTGCAGCGTGGCCGCGTGGCCCGCCGCAAAGGCCCACACGCGCTTCAAGAAGCGGTGCGCGCCTTCCACGCCGGCGTCGTTCCACTCCAGTGTCTGTTCCGGTGGTGAGGCGAACATCACGAACAGGCGCGCCGTGTCGGCGCCGTAGCGGTCGATCAGGTCCTGCGGGTCCACGCCGTTGTTCTTGGACTTGGACATCGTGCCCACGCCCTCATAGGTGATGGCGGTGCCGGCGGGCAGCTCGCCCTTGGCCTCCTTTAGCCGCGCGCCGTTGATCTTGCCGCCCTCATCAAAGGTGTTCTCCACCTCGTGCGGCCAGAAGTACTCGATCCCGCCCTTGTCGCCGCGCCGGGAGTAGATGTGGTTCAGCACCATGCCCTGGGTCAGCAGCTTGGTGAAGGGCTCATCCACCTTCACCAGCTTCAGGTCGCGCATGACCTTGGTCCAGAAGCGCGCGTACAGCAGGTGGAGGATGGCGTGCTCGATGCCACCGATGTACTGGTCCATCGGCATCCAGTAATCGACCCGGGCGTCGGTCATGTGGTCGGCGTCACCCGCGCGGCCGGTCGGCTGCGCGTTGCAATACCGCAAGAAGTACCACGACGAGTCCACGAAGGTGTCCATCGTGTCGGTCTCGCGCCGCGCCGGCTTGCCGCACACCGGGCAGGTCACGCCGGCGTGGAAGCCGGCATGCTTGTTCAGCGGGTTGCCGCTGCCATCGGGGATGCAATCCTCAGGCAGCACCACGGGCAGCGCATCTTCAGGCACAGGCACCGCGCCATGCTCATCGCAATGGATGATGGGGATGGGCGTGCCCCAGTAGCGCTGGCGGCTGATGCCCCAGTCGCGCAGGCGCCAGGTCGTCTTCTTTTCGCCCAGGCCCTGGGCGGCCAGGTCGCGCGCCACCGCGTCCACTGCGGCCTTGTGGTCCAGCCCGTCGTAGGCGCCTGAGGCCATGACGCGCGCTCGCGGCTTGTCGGCGTACCACTCGTGCCAGCGCGTCGTGTCATACGGGCCCTCGCCATCGACTGCGATGACTTGCCGAATGGGGATGCCGTACTTCAGCGCAAACGCAAAGTCGCGCTCGTCATGTGCGGGCACGCCCATCACGGCGCCGTCGCCGTAGCTCATCAGCACGTAGTTGCCCACCCACACGTCCACGGGGGCGCCGGTCAGCGGGTGCGTCACGGTCAACCCGGTGCGCACACCCTTCTTGTCCTGCGTGGCAAGTTCGGCTTCGGTGGTGCCGCCGGCCTTGCATTCCTCGATGAAGGCGGCCACCTCGGCGTCGGTCTTCGCGGCGTGCACCGCCAGCGGGTGCTCGGGCGCGACGGCGCAGAAGGTCACGCCCATGACCGTGTCGGCGCGGGTGGTGAAGACGTACATCCGGCCGTCCTGCAGCGGCTGACCGTCCTCGCCTCGAATGGCATGCGTGAAGGCGAAGCGCACGCCTTCGCTCTTGCCGATCCAGTTCTCCTGCATCAGCTTCACGCGCTCGGGCCAGCCCGGCAGGTGGTGCTGCACGTGCTCCAGCAATTCGGGCGCGTACTGCGTGATCTTCAGGTAGTAGCCGGGGATCTCGCGCTTCTCCACCAGGGCGCCGGAACGCCAGCCGCGCCCGTCGATCACCTGCTCGTTGGCGAGCACCGTCTGGTCCACCGGGTCCCAGTTCACCACCTGGGTGCGGCGTTCGGCAATGCCGGCTTCCAGCATCTTCAGGAACAGCCACTGGTTCCACTTGTAGTACTCGGGCGTGCAGGTCGCGACCTCGCGGCTCCAGTCGATGGCCAGGCCCATGGCCAGCATCTGGCCCTTCATGTGGGCGATGTTGTCGTAGGTCCACTTGGCCGGTGGCACCTTGTTCTTCATCGCCGCGTTTTCCGCGGGCAGGCCGAAGGCGTCCCAGCCCATGGGCATCAGGACGTTGTAGCCCTTCATCCGCAGATGACGGGTCAGCATGTCGTTGATGGTGTAGTTGCGCACATGCCCCATGTGCAGCTTGCCGCTGGGGTAGGGCAGCATCGAGCAGGCGTAGAACTTTTGCTTGCTCGCGTCTTCGGTCACGCGATAGGCGTCGCGGGCGTTCCAGTCGGCATGAGCCGCAGCTTCCACCTCGGCGGGGACGTACTTTTCATTCATCCCGGGATTGTAGGAGCCGGGGTCCTGCACATGGGTCTTGCGGGCAGCCGAGCCGCCCCGCATCCCGCCCCACCACCAGGCTCAGCGCGGCGCGCCGTCGGTGACGAAGCCGATGCGCGACAACCCGCCGTCCTGCACCAGGCCGATGAGCTCGGCCACACGGCCATAGGGCACGCGGGTGTCGGCGCGCAACTGCACCTCGGTGCTGGGGTTGGCCTGGGCGGCGGCCTTCACGGCCGTGGTGATGCGCGCCTTCCAGTCGGACCCCGGCAGCGCTTCGTCTGCCAGAAAGACACGCCCATCGGCATCGATGGCGATCGCCAGCGTCTGGACGGCCTGGGTGGGCTTGGCGCCTTCGGTGCTGGGCAGGTCCAGCTGCAGGCTGGACGCCATCAACGGTGCGGCCACGATGAAGATCACCAACAGTACCAGCATGACGTCGATCAGCGGCGTCATGTTGATGTCGCTCATCGGGGTAGGCGCGGGGCGCCGCTCGAGCCGGCCGAAGGACATGGGGTGGGCCTCAGTCAGCCTGTCGCCGCAGCGTGGCCGGGCCCGCGCCCTCCAGCATCAGCTCGCGCAGGTCGTGCGCAAAGCCCTCGAGCTGGGCCTCGCACTGGCCGATCCACTTGCCAAACAGGTTGTAGGCCAGCACGGCGGGAATGGCCACGGCCAGGCCCGCGGCGGTCATCACCAGGGCTTCGCCCACGGGGCCCGCCACCTTGTCGATGGAGAAGGCTCCGCCCGTGCCGATGGCCACCAGCGCGTGGTAGATGCCCCAGACGGTGCCGAACAGGCCGATGAAGGGCGAGGTGCTGCCGATGGAAGCCAGCACCACCTGGCCGAACTGCAGATGGCCCAGGCCCTGCTGCAGCGCGTCGCGCAGGCGCCGGGTGCGCTGGGAGTCTGCAGCGCCCTGGGTGGCCAGGCTGGCCCCTGCCGGTACCTGGCGGGCCGCATCGACCAGCAGGCTCAGCAGGCCTTCGCGGTCCAGCCCGCTCAGCCGGGCACGGCCTTCGTCCAGCGAGGCCGCATCCCAGAAGGCGGGGATGGCGCGGTTCAGGTCGCCCATCGCGCGGCGCAGCACCAGCGTCTTCCAGATGATGAGCGCCCAGGCGCCGATCGACATCAACAGCAACAGCAAGGCCACCGAGCCGCCCACGGCGTCGCTCTGCTGCAGGAAGTGCATCAGCCCTCCCATCGGAACCTCACATGCCCAGCACGTCGTTCATCCCGAACAGGCCCGTGCGGTGAGGGGCCAGAAAGCGCGCCGCGCGCAGGCTGCCCTGCGCGTAGCCGGCCCGGTTGCTGCTGCGGTGGCTGATCTCGATGCGCTCACCCGTGCCCGCGAACAGCACCGTGTGGTCCCCCACGATATCGCCGCCGCGGATAGTGGAAAAGCCGATCGTGGAGGGATCGCGTTCGCCCGTGACGCCTTCGCGGGTGAAAACGCCGCAGGTCTTGAGGTCGCGCCCCAGCGCCTGCGCCAGCACCTCGCCCATCTTCAGTGCCGTGCCACTGGGCGCGTCCACCTTGTGGCGATGGTGGGCCTCGATGACCTCGATGTCGTAGCCTTCGCTCAAGGCCCGGGCGGCCACATCCAGCAGCCTGAGCACCACGTTCACACCCACGCTCATGTTGGGCGCCATGACGATGGCCACGGACTGGGCGATGACGCCGATCTCGGCCTTCTGTGCGTCGCTGAACCCGGTGGTGCCCACCACGGCGTTCACGCCCAGGCGGGCACAGGCGGCCAGGTGGGCCAGCGTGCCCTCGGGGCGGGTGAAGTCGATGAGCACATCCGCACCGGCCAGGGCGCCGTCCAGGTCTGCCCGGATGGTCACGCCGGTCATGCGGCCCAGCAAGGCCCCGGCGTCCTGCCCGAGTGCGGGGCTGCCGGGCACGTCCAGTGCACCGTGCAGTTGCAGATCGTCACTGGCCAGCACGGCCTCGATCAGCATGCGGCCCATGCGGCCGGAACTTCCAGCGATGGCGATCTTCATCGCGGCTCCAGCGGCGGGTAAGTCCGCGTGGCCCCCGCAGGCGCATCGGCCGGCACATCCCTGCGCGGCGGCACGGGCAGGGCCTTGCGCTGGGCCTCGGTGAGTTCAAGCACACGCGGCTCGATCTTGCGCTTGACCGGATCGATGGAGGCGACGAAATCCTCCTCCGTGGGCAGAGGGCCTTGCGGCAGTTCGATGGTCTTCAGCACGTCGCCGTCGAACGTGGCCACGATGCTGTGGCGCTGCGGCTCGGTGCCAGGGCGCCGGATCGTGAACAGGTAGTCCCAGCGCTCGGCCCGGAAGGGGTCGGTCAGCAAGGGCGTGCCGAGGATGTCGCGCACCTCAGCGCGGGACATGCCGGGCTTGACGGCTGCGATCTGCTCGCGCGAGACGGCGTTGCCCTGGACGATGTCGATGCGGTAGGGGGTGACCAGCCCCAGAAGGCTGCCGTCGGAGGCGATCTGCCGGATGCCGCATCCGCTGACCATCAGGGCCAGCGCGAGGCAGGCCCCTGTCATGGCCCTGGGCGACGCGGACGTGGTCGAGGTCGATATCATCTGAAGATTCTAGTGTGGCAAGGGCGTCAGGGCCCTTCGCCAAGCCCCTGAAAGCCAGCCGATGAACCGTGCGGAAGAACTCAAGAGCAGCGGCTTGAAGGCCACCCTGCCCCGGCTGAAGATCCTGGGTGTGTTCGAGCGTGCACAGCGCCGCCACCTGACGGCTGAGGATGTGTACCGGGCATTGATGCTGGATGGTGCCGACATCGGCTTGGCCACGGTGTACCGCGTGCTGATGCAGTTCGAGCAGGCCGGGCTGCTCACGCGCAGCAACTTCGAGTCCGGCAAGTCGGTGTTCGAGCTCAACGAGGGGCAGCACCACGACCACCTGGTATGCCTGACCTGTGGCCGCGTGGAAGAGTTCTTCGACCCCGACATCGAGCAGCGTCAGCGTGCCGTGGCGCAGGCCCGCGGGTTCGAACTGCAGGAACACTCCCTGGCCCTGTATGCCACCTGCGCACGCACCGACTGCGAGCACCGCAGCCGCTGAAGGATCACACCTGCGCCTGACGGCGCCGCCGTGGCCCGGTTATCGAAGTCAGTCCTGGCCTGCGCTCGGGCGCTCCAGGGCCCGCTGGTGACGGTCGATGAACTCCTGGTAGGTGTCGATGCCACGCAGCTGCAGGATGGTGTTGCGCACCGCCGCCTCCACCAGCACGGCCAGGTTGCGCCCGGCGTCCACCGCGATGACCACTTTGCGCACGGGCACGCCCAGCACATCCTCGTACAGCGGTTCATGGGGCAGGCGCTCGAAGTCTCGCTCCATCGTCTCCTTGCGCACGAGATGGACGATGAGCTTCAGACGCATCTTGCGCCGCACCGCGGTCTCGCCAAAGATGGCCTTGATGTCCAGCAGGCCGATCCCGCGTACCTCCAGCAGGTTCATCAGCAGCTCGGGGCAGCGGCCCTCGATGGCGGTCTGCGAGGTGCGGAAGAAATCGACTGCGTCGTCGGCCACCAGCCCGTGCCCACGCGATACCAGTTCCAGTCCGAGTTCGCTCTTGCCCAGCCCTGATTCGCCCGTCAGCAGCACGCCCAGCCCCAGGATGTCCATGAACACGCCATGGCGGGTGGTGCGCTCGGCGAACCGCTGGCCCAGGTAGGCGCGCATCACATCGATCACCTGACCGGCAGACTCGCGCGTGACGAACAGAGGTATCTCCGCCCGGTCGCACATGGCCACCAGGCGCTCAGGCGGTGCCTGGTCGTCAGCCACGATCAGGAAGGGGGGTTCCAGGGTGACGATGCGGGAGATGCGCCGCTCCAGATCTTCCGCGCTGGAGGCGTTCAGGTACGCGACCTCCCGCTGGCCCACGATCTGCACCCGGTAGGGGTGGATGTAGTTGAGATAGCCGACCAGGTCCGCCGCAGAGCGGGCCTCGCGCACGGCGGCCTCGGCGAACTGCCGCTCGGGGTGGGCGTGCCCGGCCACCCACTGCCAGCGCAGTGTCTGGCGGTACGCCTCGAACAGCGTCTCGGCGCTGATCGAGGTCGGTTTCACGCCACCGTCTTCAAAGGTTGCCAGTCGGCGATCAATTGGTGCACCGCACCCGCGTCGGCCTGGGTCTTGAGGTTCTCGCGCAGCGCGCGGTCCGACAGCATCTCCGCGATCTCCGACAGGATCTCCAGATGCCGCTGCGTGGCCGCCTCTGGTACCAGCAGGAAGATCAGCAGCGACACCGGCTCGTCATCCGGAGCATCGAAGGCAATGGGTTGCTGCAGGCGCAGCACGGCCGCCAGCGGGCTTTTCAGGCCCTTGATGCGGCCATGAGGAATGGCCACGCCGTGTCCCAGGCCCGTGGAGCCCAGGCGCTCGCGGGCAAACAGGTTGTCGGTGACGGTGCTGCGCGCAATGGCGTGCTGGTTTTCGAACAGCAGGCCCGCCTGTTCGAAAACACGCTTCTTGCTGGAAGCGTCCACATTCACCAGCACGTTGCTGGCGTTCAGGATGGCGGCGAGACGGTTCATGGGTTCGACCGGAGCCGGCGCACGCAAACGCGGGCCGGGGGGGCGGGGAACGATCAAGGGACACGGATTATGGAGGGTTCCGCCCGTGACCTTGACCGTTTGATGACGTTGCCAAGCGCCGCTGTTGCCTGCTGGTCACAGCAGGGCGTCAGCCTGGCGCACCAGTGGCCTCAGGCGGCATTCATGTCCATGCGCTTGCCGGCCTGGTGGTGGTGGTCCTGCACCCTGTCCTTGTGGCGCACCACCTGCCGATCGAGCTTGTCCATCAACTGGTCGATGGCGGCGTACAAGTCTTCGTGGGACTGCTCGACGAAGATGTCTCGGCCCTTGACGTGCAGGGTGACCTCGGCCTTCTGCCGCCGCTCCTTCTCCTTCATGTTCTCCACGGTCAGCAGCACGCTGACATCCACCACCTGGTCGAAGTGGCGCGTGACGCGCTCCAACTTTGTGAGCACATACTCTCTCAGAGACGGCGTGATTTCGAGATGATGGCCGCTGATCGTGAGATTCATCCAGTCCTCCTGGGGTCTAGGGAAGTGGCAACACAGTCCCCCGGCGGCCAACACGATCCCGGCGGCCGGGCGGATTGAGTTTGCGCCTGTTCAGGCCTGCAGGCAAGATGGCTCCCCGTCCCGGGTGTTGCTTTGCCGGGTCGCGCCGGGCGCCACCGGACCCGGGCTGACCGAACCGTCGGCAAGAACCGCGCCCCTTTGCCCCTGCTATATTGAGTTCATGTCCTCGGCCACAGCCTTGCCAACCGCCGTCCCGGGCCCTCAGGGCCGGGGAGCCTGGCCCTGGCGACGCTGAACGCGCCGACCCGGGACGCCGACGGTGTCCCTGCGCATCGGCTGCTCCAGCCCCGCCAGGGCTGCGCGGTGGCCTGATTTCCCCACGCACCGCATGCGGCGCAAGTGCTGTCCGCTGCAGTGCCTGCCAGGACTGAACCCGTGATCACCGAACTCGAATTCAAGAGCCTTGCTGCCGAAGGCTATAACCGCATTCCCCTGATTGCCGAGGCCTTTGCCGACCTCGAAACCCCGCTTTCGCTGTACCTGAAGCTCGCAGGCGGCAGCCGCTACAGCTTTCTGCTCGAGTCGGTGGTGGGAGGCGAGCGCTTCGGGCGCTACTCCTTCATCGGGCTGCCCGCGCGCACGATGCTGCGCGCCACGGGCCAGCGCAGCGAGATCGTCACCGACGGCAAGGTCGTGGAGACCTTTGAGGGCAACCCGCTGGACTTCATCGCCGCCTACCAGGCCCGCTTCAAGCCGGCGCTGCGCCCGGGGCTGCCACGCTTTTGCGGCGGCCTGGCCGGCTACTTCGGCTACGAGACCGTGCGCTTCATCGAGAAGAAGCTGGCCGGCGTGCGCAAGCCCGGGGGCATTGGCACGCCCGACATCCAGTTGTTGCAGACCGAGGAGTTGGCCGTCATCGACAACCTCTCCGGGCGCCTGTACCTCATCGTCTGGGCCGACCCGCGCACGCCCGACGCCTGGTTCACCGGCAAGAAGCACCTGGCCGAGCTGATCGACAAGCTGCGCTACTCCGTCACCGCCCCGCAGGTCAAGCGCGGGCCCAGCTATGCGGTGGAGCGTGAGTTTTCCAAGGCCGCGTTCGAGGCCGCGGTGGAGCGGGGCAAGGCCTACATCGCCGCCGGCGACTGCATGCAGATCGTGCTGGGCCAGCGCCTGAAGAAGCGTTACACCGAGAGCCCGCTGTCGCTGTACCGCGCGCTGCGCTCTCTCAACCCCAGCCCCTACATGTACTACTACGACATGGGGGACTTCCAGATCGTGGGCTCCTCGCCCGAGATCCTGGTGCGCCAGGAGCAGGCTGCTGCGCCGGCGGCCTCCGCCAGACCGGGGGACAAGCCCGGCCAGATCGTCACCGTGCGGCCCATCGCCGGCACGCGCCCGCGCGGGGCCACCGCCGAGCAGGACAAGGCGCTGGAGGCCGAGCTGCTGGCCGACCCCAAGGAGCGCGCCGAGCACGTCATGCTGATCGACCTGGCGCGCAACGACATCGGCCGCATCGCACAGACCGGCAGCGTCAAGGTCACCGAGGCCTTCGGCATTGAGCGCTACTCGCACGTGATGCACATCGTCAGCAACGTCGAGGGGCGCCTGAAGCCCGGCCTGTCGGCGCTGGACGTGCTGCATGCGAGCTTCCCGGCAGGCACCCTCAGTGGCGCGCCCAAGATCCGCGCCATGGAGATCATTGACGAGCTCGAGCCCGTGGAGCGTGGCATCTACGGCGGCGCCGTGGGCTACCTCAGCTTCGCTGGCGACATGGACGTGGCCATTGCCATCCGCACCGGCGTGGTGAAGAACCAGACCCTGTACGTGCAGGCTGGCGCCGGGGTGGTGGCGGATTCAGTGCCTGAACTCGAGTGGAAAGAAACCGAAGCCAAGGCGCGCGCGGTGCTGCGCGCGGCAGAGTTGGTGGAAGAGGGGTTCTGAGAGTCGAACAGGGGAGGTGCTCGCCTCTTGGGCGCTTAATCGACCTGGCGGGCGCGAGTGCGGATGCGATGGCTCACCTTGAGCTGGGTGAAGGCAGCGCCGTGGCGTGAATGATGTCCCGCGCGGGCTATTCAGGCTCGTGCCTGCCCTTCGTAGCATCGCCTCTCGCGCATCACCCATGGTCCATGGGCGAGTTGCAGCCTACTGAGGCTCCCGGTGTCAGCCGGATCGATCATGAACTCATTTGCCTTTCTCTCCCAAAACACCTTCCTGAAGGTGCCGCCTGCCAACGGCGAAACGCCGTTTGCCATCGCCGGCATCGCCTGGGATGGTGCCGTGACGAACCGGCCTGGCGCCCGCTTCGGCCCGCGCGCGATCCGCGAAGCCAGCCACATGTTCTGCGACGCGCTGCATCCGCACTTCGATGGCTCGCCCGTCGCCTTGCTGGGTGATGCCGGCGATCTGCCATTGAACAACACCAGCCTGGCGGGGATGAGAGCTGCGGTGGCGCCGCACGTCGCCAGCTTGATTCGCGCCCACCACATGTGTTGGCTGGGTGGCGATCACTCCGTCACGCTCGGCCTTCTGCGGGCCTATCGCGAGCACCTGGGCAGGCCGCTGGCGGTCGTCCACTTCGACGCGCACTGCGACACCTGGTCCACCCACTTCGACGAACCCAGCGGACATGGCACCTGGGTCTACGAGGCCCTGCAGGAAGGACTTGTGATCGATGCTTGCTTCACGCAGATCGGCATCCGGTCCTCCGCCAGCCGAGAAGAGCGTGAATTCGTGTCCGACCGCGGCGGCCAGGTGTTCCCCGCACGCGTGCTGCGGGGGTTGGAGAGCCCACATCAGCTGGCCGGCGTCATCGGTGCGATTCGCCAGCGCCTGGCCGCACATGGCAACCCGCCCGTGTACTTGAGCCTGGATATCGACTGCCTGGACCCGGCCTTCGCCCCCGGCACAGGCACCCCCGAGCCGGGCGGTCTCAGCACCAACCAGGTGCTCACCCTGCTGGAAGAGTTGGCTGACCTGCCGTTCGTCGGCATGGACTGCGTGGAGGTCTCACCCCCTTACGATCATGCCGAACTCACCAGCCAGGCGGCAGCGGCGTTCGTGTGGACCTATCTGTGCGGGCGTATCGCGGCACCTGCACAACCCTCCAGCCGTTGACCCACCTCCCGCGCCGCGGTCAGCCAATCAACCAGCGTCCGGTACAGGGTTCGGACGGTCATTTCAGTCCGGGGCAGCCGGGCTCGCGCCGGCCGGCGAGGTAGTCGATGATCAGTGCCTGCATCCGTTGGGTGTCGAAGGAGTGGTAGTGGCCCGGGTGCACCAGCCTTGGCGCCAGGCGCGCCAGCCGCTCCATGCTGGTGGCGTACTCCTCGGGCACGCAGCCCAGGGCCTTGTCGATCAGTTCGCCGTCGTACACCACGTCGCCCGAGTACAGCGTGTCCTGCGCGCGGTCGAAGAGGGCGATGGAGCCAGGCGAGTGGCCGGGCAGGTGCAGCACCTCGAGCGCGCGGTTGCCCAGGTCGATGACGTCGCCTTCGTTCAGCGCACGCTGCACCACGCAGGCACGGAATCGGTAGTTCGCTGCGCTGAAACCGGGGTAGGGAAGTTCGCTGAAGTAGGCGTCGACATTGAAGCCTTGCTCGGGCCGGGCCAGCGCCGCGGTGGCGTCGCCGCGGCGCATCAGATCGACCTCGTGGCAGTGCAGGCAGGTGGACCTGAAGTCGGCCATGCCGCCGGCATGGTCGAAGTGCGCGTGCGTACAGACCACGGTGAGCGGCTTGTCCAGCAGCGGGGCCAGGTAGCGGGCGAGGTCAGACACACCCAGGCCCGTGTCGATCAAGAGATGCGCGTCGCGTCCACTCAGCAGCCAGAGGTTGGCCCGCGCGATGGGGTCGAAGTGCTTTTCGGTGATGCGGATCAGGTCCGGTGTCACTTGCTCGCGCTGGAACCAGTCCACGGCCACCGGCTTCACGCTTGGGCTTCGTCGGGGGAAAGGAAGGGCGAGATGCGCGCCAGCAGCAGTTCGGGCACCTCTTCTGCGATGTAGTGCCCACACGCAAGCGGTTCGCCCTGCGCGTTGCTGGCGACGCGCTGCCACTCCGTCAGTGGCTCAAAGCAGGTGTGCACCACGCCCTGAGCCCCCCACAGCACGAGCGTGGGCGTGGCCATGCGGCGGCCGGCTTCCCGGTCGGCGCGGTCATGGTCCAGGTCGACCCCGGCCGCGGCGCGGTAGTCCTCGCAGATGCCGTGCGCGGTTCCGGGCAGGGCGGCCGCTCGTTCGTAGGCTGCCAGTGCTGCGGGCGTGAAGGGCGCCAGGCCCGCGCTGCGCCGGCCGATCACCTCGCGCACATAGGCGGCCGGGTCGGCCTGGATCAAGCGCTCGGGCAGCGGTGCCGGCTGGATCAGCAGGAACCAGTGCCAATAGGCCGTGGCAAAGGCCCGCGTGGTCTGCTCATACATCGCCAACGTCGGTGCCACGTCCAGCAGCACCATGCGGCCGACCCGCTCAGGGTGGTCCACGGCCAGCCGGTGGGCCACACGGGCGCCACGGTCGTGCGCCAGCACGTCGAAACGCGCAAAGCCCAGGGCCTGCATCAATGCCACCTGGTCACGTGCCAGCGTGCGCTTGGCGTAGTTCGAATGGTCGGGCAGGCCAGTCGGCTTGGACGAGTCGCCATAGCCGCGCAGGTCGGCCAGCACCAGCGTGTGCCGACGCGCCAGCGCAGGGGCCACCTTGTGCCACATCGCGCGTGTCTGCGGATGGCCGTGCAGCAGCAACAGCGGAGGTCCGCTGCCGCCCACCAGAGCGTCGATTTCCACGCCATCGTCCACGGCGACGCGGCGCGCGCTCATCCCCTCGAAAAGGGCCTGGTCGTGGGGCGCAAGCGCTTGCGGGGTCACCCGGCTTCGACCAACAAGGCGTCGCGTCCGCGCTGGCACAGCGCCACCCCTTCGTGCAGGACGCAAGCGCGCCACATGGGGTCCGACGGGATGAAGGCTTCGCGGTACTCCGCTGCCGCCCGTTCGAAGGCGTCGCTCACCGTGCGTTGGCGCCGCATCCACGCCAGCGCCAGGTGCGCGCGCTGCATGCGCCGTCGTTCATGGGTGCCGAACTCGATGACCACGGGCGACATCGCACACTCGGGCACCATGGCGGCCAGCGCGTCGATCATCAGCCCCTGGTAGGTCGCGAAGGCCTTGTGGGTGGCCCCTTTGCCGCTGAAGGCCTCCTCACCCCAGACCTCAAGCGCGCGCTGCCGGCCCCATGAGCCCGGCGCGTCGAAGTTGAAGAAGAAGGGCAGGCCATACGGGCCGATGCCGGTGTGCAGATCCACCCACACGCAGCGGCGGGCCGGGCCCAGTGCCTGCGGCACGCACCGCGCCAACGCCCGGTTCGACCACTCGGGTTGCCGCCCTCCATAGAAGAGGCCTTCCGGGCTTTGGTACTGGCCGCCGTTGAACGCGTCCGAGAAGGCCTGCTCACCCGCCCGCTCGCGGTAGGCATCCATGGCGGCAAAGGCGCGGGCGATCTCGGCTTCGTTCCAGTGCTCCAGCATCAGGTGCGAGTGCAGTTCCGCATAACCGGCGTGGGGCGCCGGCGTCGACGCGAAGTCGATGAAGTTCCGGTTCAGGTCGACGTTGTTCTCGGTCACGCGCTGGCCATGGGCAAAGCCCCAGGGGTTGATGGCGTGCACCAGCACCACGGCCGTGCCGGCTGGCAGCTCACCGGGCCCACCGGCGTTCATCCAGGCCGTCTGCACGGCGGACCCGGCATAGCCTTCGATGCCGTGCGTGCCGCACGACACGACGAAGGCGCTGCCGGCCTTCGGGTCGCCAAAGCGTGCCACGTCCAGCCACAGGGGTTCGCCCCGCGGGCCGGCGTCAGGGTGCTGCAGGCTCGACACCTGTCCGTCATAGGCTGCCACGGCCCCCAGCCAGGCGCTGCGGGCTTCCGAGTAGGTTCCGGCAAAGCCGTCGATGTCGTTCGGCAAGGTGCTCATGCTGCTGGGAATGCTAGGAGCGCAGCTGCGGGTCGACCATGTCCGCCACGGCATAAGGACCGACCCTGGTCGGGTCAGTCCGAACCGCGCGGCGACGGTCCTTGGCAGCGTACCAGCGGGTCCGCGCCACTGTCGGGGTCGGCGAAGGGAATGCACTGGATGAACAGCGAGAACAACTCGGCTTGGGACCCCGTCTCCAACTTGCGGTGGATGCTCTTGCGCTGGTTGCGGACTGTGCCTTCGGCGGAGCGCAGGCGCTCCGCAGTCTGCTCCGACGAGTAGCCGCAGAGCATGTAGAAGACCACCTCGCGCTCGCGCTTCGTGAGCAAAGAGGCGCCGAAGTTCGTCATCGTGGCTTGCACCTTGCGGTGAACCAGTCGGTCAGCTTCATCGGGCTTGGGCGGTTCCGCCAACTGGTGATGGCGCTTCATCAGCGCGAACAGCAAGGGCAGGATGTGCTGGACCAGCGCGACGTCAGCGTCACCGAATGGCGGCGTGCCCTCCTCGCGCCCGAGGCAGAATGCGATGGCGCTGCCCCCGTCGATGCGCCACAGCACGTCGACGGTGTCGACCAGGTGCGTGTTCCGGAAGAAGCAGCGGTAGAACTCGCTGTCGTAGAAGTCGCCCGGCAGGTATGACGCCATGGGGTAGGCGCCATCGGCCTGGCCACGCTGGAACATCTGGTAGACCGGATCAAGTACATAGGGCCCGTCGAGGTAGGCCGTGTCGCGCGCACCCCGGCGCACTGCGGCTTCGGCCTTCACGGCCAGGTAGCGGGGCCGCTCATCGACCGAATAGAGGAAAGCTACGCTGGCGTCCGCATCGATCAGCGATGCCAGAAACGCTACCGCAGCGGGATAGAACCCCGTCAGGCCGACCTGGGCCGCCAGCGCGCTGAGCTGCGCCACGCCCTCGGTGTCCAGCGCCAGCGCGAAACGGGTCTTGCGATGGGGGGTGGGCTTCAAGGTGGCAGCGTGCGGTTTGGGCATTCGTCAGTCTGACTGAGCGCGATGGGGCCGGGCATGTACCGAGCGGGCTATTCAAGTCCCATCTCTCGCTGGCTACCATGTTTCAGCGAATCGCTGATGACCGATTCCGCCCATCGGACGATTTGTAACAGCATGGAGAGTCGCATGGCAAACAGGATCTCAACCCGCCCATTCGTGTCCATTGCAACCGGACGAGGCGTGCATCGATGGTCCGTTCTGGCGGCGAGCATCACGCTGGGCCTGTCGGCCATGGCACAGACCTCGCCCACCCCGGCGTCAGGCGGAAGCACCACCGGCAAGGCCGCTGGGGCCGAAGAGCCGCAGCGTGTGGAGGTGACGGCCAGCAAGCGCAAGCAGTTGCAGAGCGACGTGGCCGGCACCGTGACCGCGGTGGACGGCGCCAAGCTCGAGCGTCTGGGCAGCATCGACAACGAAGACGTCATGAAGCTCACGCCCGGCGTTCAGTTCAACAAGGGTGCGGCCGACGCTTCACTGTTGTCCATCCGCGGCATCGGCACCAACACCAACGCGGGCAATCAGGGCTTCACGCAGGCCCCAACCGGTATCTACATCGAGGACGTGCCGTTCACCGACCCTTTTGCGTTCGTCTCGGTCCCGGACCTTGCCCCGTTTGACCTGGAGCGCGTGGAAGTGCTGCGCGGACCCCAAGGAGCGTTGTACGGCTCTTCTTCCCTGGGCGGCGCCATCCGCTACCAGTTGAACAAGCCCAACACCCGGCAAACGGAAGGCTCGGTGCTCGCCAGCTTCAGCAGCATGAGCGGCGGCGGCAGCGGCTGGTCCACGGCGGCCATGGCGAACCTGCCATTGGCCGATGGCAAGGCCGGGCTGCGCGTGGTGCTGAACGCCCGCAAGGACCCCGGCTTCATCGACAACATCGGCACCGGCGCCAAGGACAGTAACAGCAATCGCGTGGATGGTGGGCGGGCCATCTTCACCTGGCGCCCGAGCGCCGATTTCGACGTGACGGCGATCTACCTCAGTCAGCAAAGCCGTCAGGCCGATGGATCGGGCATCTCCCCCTTCGACTACGCGACCGGCGCCGGGTACAGCCTCACGCCACCCGATCGCAACGAGGTCAAGA
>Ga0315907_10004094_pt1 | contig 16610 bp, 12 predicted proteins | sample LakEriMetagenome_3_FD_203525 | JGI IMG/M metagenome (GOLD analysis project Ga0315907, IMG submission 203525) | Freshwater fungal communities from buoy surface, Lake Erie, Ohio, United States - Buoy 12 MA123 | ecosystem: Environmental > Aquatic > Freshwater > Lake > Lake biofilm | place: USA... | reverse complement strand
CGGGGGCGGTGGTGTGTCCGTTCGGCTTCGTCGGTCCGGAGGCGACGGTGGGCGCGCACGCGCTGGTCAACGTCCGGGGGACGGTCGCCCACGACGCCGTCGTGGGCCGGGGAGCGGTGCTGGCGCCCCACGCGGTGCTGAACGGGGCCGCGGTGCTGGCGGACGGTGCGATGCTGGGGACCGGGGCGGCCGTGATGCCGCGGATGCGCGTCGGCGCCGGCGCGCGGGTGGCGCCGGGGGCGATGGTCCATGCGGACGTGCCGGCCGGCGCCTTCGCGCTGGGCAACCCGGCCCGGTGGCGGGCGGGGGAGGGCGGCTGACCGGCCACGGTTGACGGGAGGGGGTCGCGGGTGGCACCTCGGGACCGGTCCGTTTCCAGGGGAGGCCGGGTTGGACGCCATGCAGCGCCTGAGGCGCGTGTTCGCCGAGACCCTTGGCATCCCCGAGGCGGCGGTGACCGACGACCTCGCCTACCGCGGAATCCCGCAGTGGGATTCGGTCGCCCACATGGCGCTGGTGGCCGCCATCGACACCGCGTTCGACACCATGCTCGACACCGACGACGTGCTCGACCTGTCGAGCGTGGCCAGGGCGCGGGAGATCCTGGCGGAGCGGCACGGCGTGGCGTTCTGAGGCCGGCACACCCCTTCCGTGTCCGCCGGCTGTCACGCGTCCCGACGTCCGTGGTATGCTACCCATCTGGATGAGAACGAACGGGCGAGGATGCGGTTCGTATGGCGTCGCTAGAGGACGGGAACCCGTCCCTGCTGAGGGTGGCGCGGCCGTTGCTGCCGACGCTGGAGCGCATCGCCCCCCTTCTCGCGGAGATCGACCGCAACCGGTGGTACTCGAACTTCGGCCCGCTGGCCGAACGGTTCGCCGCCGCACTGGGCGTCCATTTCGGAACGCCGGCCGGGGCGCCGCCCCTGCTCGTCGCCAACGCCACCGTCGGACTCTCGCTCTGCCTGTCGGCGATCGCCCGCCCCGGCGCCCGCTTCTGCCTCGTGCCCGCCTGGACCTTCGTGGCGACGGCGCACGCGGTGCGCGGTGCGGGGCTCGAACCGCTCTTCGTGGACGTCGACGCGGGAAGCTGGGCGCTGACCCCGGCCCTCGCCCGGGCGGCGCTCGCCCGCGCGCCGGGCCCAGTGGCGGCGGTGATGCCCGTGGCGCCCTTCGGCGCGCCGCTCGACGGGGCGGCGTGGGACGCCTTCGCGGCCGAGACCGGGGTGCCGGTCGTGATCGACGCAGCCGCGTCCTTCGACACGCTGCGCCCCGCCCGCGCCCCGTCCGTCCTCAGCCTGCAGGCCACCAAGGCGCTGGGGGTGGGGGAGGGCGGTGCGGTCCTCTCCACCGACGCCGGCCTGCTGCGCCGGCTGCGGCAGGCGTCGAACTTCGGCTTCTACGGCCGGCGCGAGGCGGAGATCCCCGGCACCAACGCCAAGATGAGCGAATACCACGCGGCGGTCGGCCTCGCGGCGCTGGAGGACTGGCCCGCGACCCGCGCGCGGCTGGTCGCGGTCGCCGACGCCTACGCCCGGGCGCTGGCCGACGTGCCCGGCGTCGCCCTCCAGGACGGGTTCGGGACGGACTGGGTGAGCATGACCTGCATCGTCGCGCTCGCCGGCGACGGGATGGACGGCGACGCCGACGGCCTCGCCACGGCCCTCGACCGGGCCGGGATCGAGACGCGCTCCTGGTGGGGACGCGGCCCCTGGGCCCAGCCTGCCTTCGCGGGGGCGCCCCACCTCGGCGTCGCGACCACCGAATGGCTGGCGGCGTCGACGTTGGGTCTGCCCTTCGCGGTCGACATGACCGCGGGGGAAGTGGCGCGGGTGGCGGGGGCGATCAGGGCGGCAGTCGGCACGGCGCACCCGTCCCGTGCCGACCGCCGCGCCGTCGGAGGCTGATGAGCGGCGCCACGTTCCCGCCCGCCGGGGCGGATCCCCGCGCGGTCCTGGCGACCGGTCTCGCGGCGATCCGGTCCGGGCTGCGCGATCCGGGTGTGTTCCTGTCCGCGGTCTCGGCCGCCGACGCTTTGGGCGACCTCGACACGGCGGAGCGGGTGGCCCGTGCCGCGACCCTCGCCCTCCCCGCCGACTGGACCGTCTGGCACACGCTGGGCTCGGTGCTGGTGAAGCGGCGGCGTCCCTATCCTGCGGCCCCGGCGGTGGAGCGAGCGCTCACACTCCTCGGCGACGGGCCCGCGCCCCCTCAGGCCGCCTCGCTCGCCAGCGATCTCGCGACCTTGATGAAGGACGCCGGGCGTCTGGACGAGGCGGTCGCGCTCTACAGGCGCGCGGTCGCCCTGGCGCCGGAGACGGCTTGGATCCGGTCCAACCTTCTCCTGTGCATGTCCTACCATCCGGGCATCTCGCCGGACGAACTGTTCGAGGCGCACGTCGAGTACGGACGCCGATTCTCGAAGCCATTCGATCCCTTCGACTTTCCCAACGACCCGGATCCGGCGCGCCCCCTGCGCATCGGCTATGTCTCCCCGGATTTCCGCGACCACGCGGTCGCGGCAATGGTCGATGACCTGCTGCGCCATCATGATCCGGATGGATTCGAGGTGTTCTGCTATGCGGAGGTTTCGCGTCCCGACGCGGTGACGGAGCGGCTGCGCGGGCTCGTCCCGCACTGGCGGTCCACGGTCGGCGTCCCTGACGCCGATCTGGCACGGACCATACGGCAGGACAGGATCGACGTGTTGATCGACCTCGCCGGCCATACGGGAGGCAACCGGCTCCCGGTTTTCGGATTGAAGCCGGCGCCCGTCCAGATGACGTGGCTCGGCTATCCGAACACGACGGGAATGCCCGCGATCGACTACATCGGCAACGCGCTTCCCGCCGGACGGTTCACCGAGCATTTCGTCATCATGCCGGCGATGACGTACCGGCCGCCCGATGATGAACCCGACCCGGGGCCGCCACCCATCTCCTTGCACGGTCGTCCGACCTTCGGATCATTCAACAACGTCGCCAAGGTCAACGCGCCCGTCATCGAGACCTGGGGCCGGATTCTCCGCGCACTGCCCGACTCCCGCCTCCTGCTCAAGGCGATCGGCCTTGCCGATCCCGGCACGCGAGCGGACATTGTCGCCCGTTTCGTTGCGGTGGGCATCGATCCGGCCCGTATCGAGCTCCGCGGTCCGTCCCCCAGAGCCCAGTTCATGGCCGAAATGGCCGATGTCGACCTTGCTCTCGATCCCTTTCCATACGGCGGCAGCACGACGACGCTCGATTGCCTATGGATGGGTCTCCCGGTCGTTACGCTCGACCCCGGACAGGACGCCAGGATGGCGTCCCGCTGGCATCTGGGTCTGGTGGGCCTGTCCGATCTCGTCCAGCCCACGCCGGACGGCTATGTCGAAACGGCGATCGCCCTTGCACGCGATCCGCTCCGCCTCTCGGCCCTGCGCCGTGACCTAAGGCCACGCATGCGTGCCTCCCCCTTATGCGACGGTCATCGCTACGCGCGTGAGGTCGAATACATGTTCCGCTTCCTCTGGGAGACCTGGCTCCGGCTCCGTGCCAGGCATTTCGGGACGCATGAGGTCGCATCGTGATCGGGTCTCGACGCATCCTCGTCACCGGCGGGGCCGGCTTCATCGGCTCGCATCTCTGCGAGCGCCTGCTCGGGGCCGGGCACGAGGTCCTGTGCGTGGACAACTACTTCACCGGCTCCCGGTCCAACGTCGCGCACCTGATGGCGGACCGGCGGTTCGAGCTGCTGCGCCACGACGTGACCTTCCCGCTCTACGTGGAGGTCGACGAGATCTACAACCTCGCCTGCCCGGCCTCCCCCGTCCACTACCAGCACGACCCGGTGCAGACGGTGAAGACCAGCGTGCACGGGGCGATCAACGTGCTGGGGCTGGCGAAGCGGACGGGGGCGAAGATCCTTCAGGCCTCCACCAGCGAGGTCTACGGCGACCCGCAGGTCCACCCGCAGACCGAGGACTACTGGGGCCACGTCAACCCGATCGGCCCGCGCGCCTGCTACGACGAGGGCAAGCGCTGCGCGGAGACGCTCTTCTTCGACTATCACCGTCAGCACGGCGTGCGGATCAAGGTGGCCCGGATCTTCAACACCTACGGCCCGCGCATGCGGCCCGACGACGGGCGGGTGGTCTCCAACTTCATCGTCCAGGCGCTGCGGGGGGATCCGATCACGATCTACGGCGAGGGCCGCCAGACCCGGTCCTTCTGCTACGTCGACGATCTGGTCGACGGGCTCGTCCGGCTGATGGAGACCGACGACGCGGTCACCGGACCGTTCAACCTGGGGAACCCGCACGAGATCTCGATCGCGGACCTCGCCGGCTTGGTGCTCCGGCTGACCGGATCGGCGGCTCCGCTGGTCAACCGGCCCCTCCCCCAGGACGACCCGATGCAGCGCCGGCCCGACATCGCCCGCGCGGCGGCGCTCCTGGGCTGGCGGCCGACGGTGCCGGTGGAGGACGGGCTGCGGCGGACGATCGCCTATTTCGCCGGGATCGCCGCCGCCCCCTGATCCGCCGGCGGGTCCGGCAGGGGCGAGAGCCGCATCACCTCCCGCCCGTTCCCCGGGTGCGCCGTCCAGATCGCCGCGACCTCCAGCCCGCCGAGATGTCGCCACAGCGCCGGCCAGTGCTGGGTCGCCAGCACCAGCACCGCCTCGCTGTCGACCCGGGCCGCCGCCTCGGCGATCGGCACCACCGGGCGGTCCAGCAGAGGACCGGCGACGAAATCGTCGAGGAAGCCCGCCAGCCGGATTCCCGGCCGTTCCGCCAGGACCTCCGCCGCCCGCCGCCCGCCGGCCGCCGCGCCCACGATCCAGACCGGGCCGTCGGGCAGGGCCGACACCGGCTCCACCGGCGCGTGGAGGGTTTGGCGCAGGGCGACGCCCGCAAGCCGGACCGGTCCCGCGGGACCCGCCGTCACCATGACGGCGATCCGCCCGGTGGCCAGGACCGCGGGATCGACCGGCAGCCGCAGCCGCAGCCGGTTGCCGACCGTTTCCCAGGCGGGAGCACGGTCCGCCGCCGCCATCCCCGCCACTCTCACGCCCTCGGGCGGGTCCATGTCCGCCGACACGTGGATCTCGAGCACGGCGCTCCGGCCGAAGGGGCGGACGGCCGCATCGAGAACCGTGCGGCCACCGGGCGGCAGGATCGGTCCGGGACCTTCGCTCAGGGCTTCGAGCGTCTCCAGGCGTCGGGCGTGCGGTCGTCCCCGGACCCGTCGGACGGCGGCCCGGCGCCGCGGTCCCGCGGCCGTCGCGCGCGCGTGCAGGTCGAGGACGTTCGGCAGGAGGCGCTCGGCCGCGAGGTCGGCCACGAAGACCGCGTGGGCCGCCCGGCTCATGTCCACCGCCGTTCCGGGATTGGCGGCGATCCACGCCATGTGGTCCGTGATCTGGTCGACCAGCACGCCGGCGGTCGCCGTGCCGTCGACGTAGAGCACGCTGTCGGCGAAGTGGCGGCGGACGAAGGGGAGGTCGCCGGCGATCGCCACGGCGCCGCTGGCGACGATCTCGAAGATCCGCAGGCTCGGCAGGTCGTCCGCGGCGAAGTCGGCCCGGTCGAGCGCCAGCCCCACCCCGGCGTCGCGGTAGACCCCGAGGATGCTGTGCCCATCGAAGGGGACCGGCCCACCGTAGGCCGCGGGGTCGAGGTGGCGCCAAGCCTCGACCGGGCCGTGGACCCGCAGCAGCCCCCGCCGCGCCAGCCGGTCGAACGGGTCCCAGTGCCGCCATCCGTCCCAGTTGGTGCCGACGTAGGCGAGCCGCGGCGCCGCGAGGCGCGGCGGCGTCCAGTCCGTCGCCTGCACGGTGTTGGTGTAATGTCCGATCAGCGGCCGGCGGCCGGCGGCGGCCAGCGTCGCTTCCAGCCACGCCGCCAGCGTCTCCGACAGGGTCAGGTGACCGTCGTAGGAGAGGATGCGGTCGATCGCCGCCGGGTCGTGGGCGTACCAGGCGAGCGGCGCCATGATCACGCCGTAGGTCGGCCGCTCCGTCGTCCGGCCCTCGTGGTGGGACAGGCACAGCACGAAGTCCGGGTCGAACTGGTCGATCCCGGACGGGTCGTGCATGGCGTACGCCTCGATTCCCATCGCCGCCGCGGCGTGCACGAGGCGCCGGGCGCCGTCGTCCTCGGCGCGACCGGCAAAGGAATGGAGGATGACGAACCGCGTCATGGACCGTCCCGGGACCGCGTCCGGCCCTGTCGCGGACGTTCCAGCACATAGCACAGATAACGGTTGAAGGCGTGCTACCTCTTTGGTCCTATTGGCCCCTGTTTGTGCAACTGTGGGGACCCGGAATGCGGCACGTGCGGTGGGCTCGGCGAATTCCAGCCGGTCGGCCGATCCATGTCTTCGGCGCGGGCGCGGGCGGCCTCATCGTCCACGACGCGCTGCGGGACGCCGGTGTCCCGGTCGAGGGTTTCGTGGACGACCGGGTGGCGGGCCCTGTCCGGGACCTCCCGGTCCGGCGCCTCGACGCTTTCGCCGCGGGATCGGGCCGGACGGCGACGGTGGCGATCGCGAGCCGCCACTGGCGGACGATCGCCCGCACGCTGCGCGCCCACGCGATCGCCGACGTGGTCGACGCCTCGGCGATCATCTGGTGCTCCATGCCCTGGTTTTCCGGTCAGCGGTTGGGAACCCTCCCGGCTCTGGAGGCCGCGATGCGGGCGGCGACCGGCATCGGGATCGAGGATCTGGTGGGCGCCCTCGGCCTGTCCCGTGCGGGCAACTGGGGGGCGTGCGCGGCGTTGCTGGCGGCCGCCGGCGGGGACAGGGACCTGCCGGTCTTCGTCGAGGGAACGGGAGCCGTCGCGAAGGACATCCGGACGTTCGTCAACGACCTGCCGGGCCTCCACGTCGTCGGCCACATCGAGGATGGCCCCCCCGGCTTCCTCGACTTTCTCGACCGCTGCTCCTGGGATACGTTCCTCGCGGACGGTCCCCCGGACGACGCCCTGGTCGTCGTCACCGGGGACCGCGGTCGTGCCCTCGTTCCCGCCCTGCGCCTCCTCGGGATCACGCGGATCGTGGTTTGGGAAGACCAGGGCGAGCCCCCGGCCGTGGTCGCCGGCGGTCCCTGGCCGCCGTTCGCCGTCGATGCCGCGGTGACGATCGTGGTCGACGGTGCGGATCCGGCCCTCGCCGCGTCGACGGTCGCCTCGGTCCTGGACCAGACCCATCCCGGAGTCGCGTGCCTGCTCCACGGCGTCGACTCGGCCGTGCCCCCCACCCCGCATCCGCGCGTCCGGACCATCGCCGCCGATCTCCCCCGCGCGCTGGCGGCCTGCGCCACGCCGCTGGTGGGCCACGTCGCCGCCGGGACGCGCCTGCGGCCCGACGCGGTGGCGACGGCGCTCGCCCGGCTCGTCGCCGACCCGGACCTCGCGGGTGTCGTCGCGGCGGGTCCGGACGGGGACGCCCCGGCGACCGGGATCGACCTCCTCGACCGGCTGTTCGGCCCCCCGGGAGCCGATGTGCCCGACGGGCTCTTCCGGCGGGCGGCGCTGGTCGAGGCGGGGGCCGCCGTCGCCGGGTCCTACGAACTCTTCTGCCGGTTGGCGTTCGACATGCGCCTCGCCGCGCTGCCGCTCCGTGCCGGCGCTCCGGCCCCCCCCGCCGCTCCGGTGGACCTCGGGGTGCGGGCGGACAGCCTCGCCGCCCTGTCCACCGGGGCGGGCCCGTTCGACCTCTCGCTCCGCCTCGAGGCGCTGGTCCGGCAGTTCGTCCATCGGCACGACGTCCGCCTGGCGTCGGGCCTTCCACCGTCACCGCCGCTCCCGGGCCTGTCCATCCGGCCCGACGCCGGGCCGATCCACCCACCGCCCTTGTCCGCCGGGACCCACGCCGCGCTTGGCCAGATCTTCGACGATCGCGGCCAGATCGAGCACGCGCTCGCCGTCCGCGACGCCGGCCGGGCCTGCGGCGACGCCCTGCTCGACGCCCTCGCCTGCCAGGCCGCGCTGAAGCTGCCGGGCGGCACGGGCGAGGACCGGAAGGCGCGCCAGATCGCCTGGGCCGCCCGCCACGCCCCCTTCCCGCGCACCCGGGAGCCGGTGCGCGGCGATCCCCGGTCGCGGCCGCTCACGGTCGGCTATCTGTGCGCCTACGGTGGTGCGCCCTACTTCGAGTTCCAGATCCTGCCCTTCGTGGCGAAGCACGACCGGACGCGGGTCCGGCCGATCTGCTACCTCGACCAGGAGACGCCGCGGGCCCTGCGCAGCGCCGACGCGGTCCGGGCCGTGCGCGGCCTCTCCGACGCGGCCTTCCGTGACCTCGTCCGCGCCGACGGGGTCGACGTCCTGGTCGACGTGACCGGCTTCGGCCCGGACAATCGCTATCGGGCGATGGGCATGCGCTGCGCCCCGGTCCAGGTGTCCTACTGCAACCATGCGGGCACCACCGGGGTCCCGAACGTCGATTACGTCCTCGCCGACGCGATCGCCGTCCCCCCGGCCCTCGACATCGACTTCACCGAGCGGGTCCACCGGTTGCCGGGCTCCTTCTTCTGCTTCGACTTCGCCGACGACACGTTCCCCGATCCCGCCCCCGTCCCCTCTCTCGCGATCGGCACGGTCACGTTCGGCTGCTTCGGCTCGGGCTCGAAGATCAACGACGCGCTCGTCCGCCTGTGGGCGCGGATCCTGGAGCGGCTGCCGGGCTCGCGGCTCGTGCTGTGCAACCCCGGCCTCGCCCCCGACGCCAACCGGCGCTTCATGGAGCGGCGCTTCACCCGGCACGGGATCGCCCCCGACCGGCTGACCTTGGTGCCCGGGACGGACCGGGAGGGGATCAAGCGGCTGTACGCGACGGTCGACGTCAGCCTCGACACCTGGCCCTACTGCGGCGGCAACACCATCGCCGAGAGCCTCATGTCGGGCGTCCCCTGCGTGACGCTGCTGGGCGATGCCTTCCCCGCCCGCTACGGTGCCTCGCTGCTGGTGGCGAGCGGCTGCGGGGATCTGGTGGCCGATGCGCCCGAGGCCTACGTCGACCGGGCCTGCGCCCTCGCCCGCGACGGGGCACGGCTGGCGGTGCTGCGCGGGAGCCTCCGCGACGACATGCGCCGGCACGGCTTCTCCGACTCGGCCGCCTTCGCCGCCAAGCTGGAGGACGCCTATCTGGCGATGGCGCTGGCGGCCGGCTCCGACGGCTGATCCGCCGTCCGCACCACGGTCAGGAGACGGCCGTCGAAGGCGGAGAGGACCCGCCGTCCCTCGGGATCGGCCGCGATGCCCGGGACCGGCGTCCCCGGTTCGCACAGGACGACGATCGCGCCCCCAGGGGCGAGAGCGGCGAACGCACCGGCGCTGACGGCTTCGAAGGCGTCGCCGAGGGAGCGCTGGTCGGCCACCACCAGTTCCAGCGGTCCGAGCCCGGGTTGCGCCGCCCGGATCCGCTCCAGCGCCGTCTCTGCCGGCCCGCTGATCAGCGCGGCATAGCCCTTGTACCGTGCCATGTTGAAGACGCCCGACAGGATGCCGGGGTGGCAGGGGTGGTCGTCCGTGACGCCGGGCGGGTAGAAGCCGATCAGATAGGCCTCGATGGCCGGGCAGGCGTTGAGGACCGCTTCCACCGGATGGCGCCCGAGATCGCCGAGGAACACGACGTTGACCGGATGTTCGACGCAGCAGAACGCGACGAGCGTCCGCATCAGCCCGATCGTCACGTCCGGCGGTACGCGCCCCTGTCCGCCCGCGGCCAGGGCGTCGCGGAAGTGGCGCAGGCACGTCTCCGTCACCGCACGGACATCCGTGCGCTCCGCCTGGAGCGCCGCCCGGTCCAGATCCGCGAACCGGCCGGACAGGGGCAGGAGGGGCAGAACCTCCTCCGCCGCGCCCGGTTCGGCTCGGCGGACCGGCAGGTCCTGGCCGCCCAAGCCCCAGTCGGGGCCGTTGGCGACGAATCCGGCCTCGATCAGCATCTTGTTGGGAACGCGGGCGCCGCTCTTCGGCCGGTGGACCGAATGATGCTCCAGATGGAACAGCGCCACGCCGTAGTAGGCCGGGTCGAGCCAGCCGTGGTGCTGGTTCACCCGGATGTGGAGTTCGTTGTCCCCCCAGCCCCACGGGGCTGTGAGGGCCTCGTTGTAGCCACGCACGCGCATCCAGATGTCGCGGTGCATCAGCTGCGCCCCGGCGAAGCCGCCCATCAGGCCGGCGCCCGTCATCTCGGTCCGGAACGCGTTGAAGGCGATCCGCAGGTAGCGTTCGAGGGTGGGGATGTCCGGCTGGCGGTGCACGAACTCCCACGGGACCTGATAGCGGCGCAGCGGCATCATCAGCCGCTCGACGTCCAGCGACGGGTCGGTGCGGCCCTCCAGCAGCGACAGCAGATTGGAGAGCGTCACGGCGGTGTAGAGGCAGTCGGAATCCCCGAGGGCCACGAACCGGCCCCGCGCTCGTCGCACCCCGACGTTCACCGCCAGGGTGACGTAGAACGGCATCCCGGGCGCCGCGGCCTGCGCCATCGCCTCGGGAACCTCGATGAACCCGACCACGGCGGCAGCGGCGGGCTCCAGCCGCAACGCGGTCCGCAACGGGGTCGGGCTGGCCCAGTCGACCACGAGCACCTCGACCGCATCGAGCCGCCCGATCCGCGCCAGGTTGCGCCCGAGCATGTCGAGCGCCGTGCCGAGCCGGTAAAGGTAGTCGCCGTGGTAGTCGTCGTTGCGGCCCACGACGACGATCGTGAGCAGAACGTCTGGCTTCGGGACCATCGTCACGACCCGCGGGACCGCCCGTAGGCGCTGGGCCCCGGCCGCCACCGGCACGGCGGGTGGACCCGGGCGTTGCGCGCGATGCGGACGTCGGCGCTGATCTTCAGGTCGGCATCGTAGGACAGGAGGTACCCGTCGAGCGGCGGGACCATCGCGTCCATCAGGGCGTCGACGTCGCAGTCCTTCGCGAGCCGGTCGTAGAAGGTCTCCAGGATCTCCAGCGCGCTGTCGCCGTAGTCGAAGATGTCCAGAAGGCCGCACAGGCGCAGCAGGGTCGGCGTGTCCCGGTCCTGGGACCGCGTCCCCTCCAGGTGCTCGCCCACCGGGTCGCGGAAGTAGAGGGCGTCGCCGGTCCAGGCCTGCCCGTAGGACGCGCCGTCGTCCACCAGGGTCACCGCGCCGTCCCGGACGGTGCCCTTCAGCCGGCCCATGGGCAGGGTGGCGCGCGGATAGCGCTGGATCTGCAGGTCGAAGAAGCGGAACCCCTGGGCGCGCAGGAACAGGTCGATCTCGGCGAACCCTTTCTGTCCCTTGATCACCGGGTCCCACCAGAACTCGGTCTTGATCCCCAGCACCCGGCGTCCGGCGAGGGTGGCGGTTCCGCCGGACAGGACGTCGTACTCCGAGCCCTCGGTGTCGATCTTGACGAAGTCGATGTGGTGGACGGCGTGCTCCTCCACGAAGCGGTCAAGGGTGACGGTCGGGATCTCGATCCGCTCGATCACGTCGAGCGTGGAGAAGGGGAACCGGGTCACGTAGAAGGGCTGTGGCCCGTCGCGGTCGCCCAGCGCACAGGGGAAGAACCGGTTCCGGCTCCCCGCGTTCTTGGCGTTGAGCCGGTCGCACTCGGTCCGGTCGGGTTCGAAGCCCAGGATGTCCGTGATGGGTCCGATCGGGGCCCACAGCCCCTCCGCGCCGTCCCGGGCGCCCACGTCGAGGATGACGAACCGGTCCGTTTCGGCTTTAAGGTACTGGCCGAGCAGGGCGCTGGATCGCGGTGTCGCGTTGGGATGCTGGAGCGTCATGTCCGAACGCTTGGGAGCGGATGGCGGTCGCCGACTGTACGGCCCGTGACCGCCCGCACCAACGCCTTCTTGGGGATCGCCGCCTCCGTCCGGCCCCGCCTCGCCCGTCTCGCCCACCTCGCGGACGATCCCGGTGTGCTGGCGATCTCGGTCGACCTCTACGACACGCTCCTCCTGCGCCGCTGCCGGCCGGAACTGTGGCGCTTCGCCGACGTCGCCCGCGCCCAGGACGCGGCGCTGGTGCGGGCCGGGCTGGCGAGCCCCGGGGCGGCGGCGCTCTACCGGGCCCGGCTGCGTGTCCACAAGGCCTGTCACGACCGGGTCCGCGACGGGCCTGGCGAGGTGCGGCAGGCGGACGTGGCCGCCGGCGTGGCCGCGGCGCTGGGCCTTACCGGGGCGGCGGCCGGCGTGCTGGCGGCGGCGGAGACCGACCACGAGACCACGGCCGTCCGCCCCGACCGGGCGCTGGCGGCGCTGCTCGTCCGGCTGGCGCGCGACCGGCCCGTCGTGCTGACCAGCGACATGTACCTGCCCGCGGCGGCGGTCCGACGCGTGCTGGCGACGGCCGTCCCCGACCTCGCGGGCCTGCCCCTGTTCGTCAGCGGGGAGATCGGGCTGACCAAGCGCCACGGGCACCTGTTCGGCCACGTCGCCGCCGCCCTGGACCTGCCCCCGGCGGCCATCCTCCACGTGGGCGACAACCCGCTGGCCGACGTGCGCCGTGCCCGCGAGGCCGGGTTCCGGGCCCTCTGGTGGCCCCGGCCCTGGTGGTGGCGCCGGGCGCTCGCCGCGCAGGACCGGCTGGTGCGATGGCGGCTGCGCCGGGCGGGGGCGATCCCCCGTGGCTGAGCCGACGCCCGATCCGGCGTGGGCGATGCTCGCGGCGCGCGGCCTCCTCGTCGAGGATCTGTCGCCCGGGGCCTTCGCGGTCCTGCGGGCCTACGCCGGGCGGCTGGCCGCCGAGGGGCTTCTCGCCGATCCCTGGGATCTGCTGTGCCCCGCGGTGGTCCGGACCACGCCCGACGAGGTCCGTCGGCTGGCGGCGACGGTCCCCGTTCCGCCGCCGGCGCCCGCTCCGGAACCGGAACCCGATCCGGCGCCCGCGCCGTCCCCGGGCCCGTTCCCGACCGCCGTGCTGGCGCCGCTCCTGGCCGGCCATGCCCGCTGGGCCCGGCGGCTGCTGGGCGCAGGACCCGTCTACGGGCTGATGCGCGACGGCGGTCTCCTGGCCGACGCCTTCGCCGCCGCGACGCCCGGCGCCGTCGGCCGGCGGCTGTGGCTGTCGCGCCGGCTGTGCCTGGTGGCCGCGCTCGCCGGTCCCGACGATCGGGAGGGTCTGGTCAACCTGCTGGTCCGTGCCCGGGGGCACCCGCCCCGCCTCGCCGAGGCCGCGGCGGAGCTGGGCGTGGCCGACGAGGGCGGGCCGCCCGGCCTCGACCCCGACGCGCCGCTCGCCTCCGCCGACCTGCCCGCGCTCCTCGACTGGCTCGCCGCCGGACGTCGCCGGGCTGCCGTCGCAGAACGGATCGCGGCGGTCCGGGCGGGGATCCTGCGGCACCTGCGCGCCGAGGGGGCGCTCGACGGGCCGGCACTGTCGCTGCTGGACGTGGGCTATGCGGCCACCGTCCAGACCGCGCTGGCGCGCCTCCTGGCGGCCGAGGGGATCGGGATCCCCCTGCGCGGCGCCTATCTGGTGACCACGCCGGGCGCCGTCTGGGCCCACCGGGCCGGTGGGTCGGCGCGTGGCTTCCTGGCGGACTTCGGGGCGCCGGCCGGCTTCGCCGCGACGGTCCTGCGCTGCCGGGAGGTGATCGAGGCGCTTCTCGCCCCGGGCGACGGCCCGCTCGTCGGGCACGGTCCCGACGGGGAGCCGCTGACGGCCCCGCCGGTGCTGCCCGCCGACCAGCGGGCCGCCGTCGCGCAGGTGCAGCGGGCGGCGGTCGCGGCGCTGCCGCCTGGGACGGAACCGACGGCCGCCGCGGCCCGCGCGCTCGTCCACCGCCTGCTGACCGCGCCGACCGCCGACGAGGCGGCGCGGATCGGCGGGTGGCTCTACGACGATCCGGCCACGATCGGGCCGCCGCGTCGGCTCGCCGCAATCGTCGGCGGGTCCCCCGATCCGGCCGCACTGCGCGACGCCCCGCGCGATCTGGTACTGTGGCCCGCGGCGGCGGCGCTCCTGCTGCGGTCCGGGCGGATCTGAGACGCCGCCGCCCTTCCCCTGTTTCCCGACGGACGCGCCCCGCATGCTGTTCGACCCGCTCGTCCCGCCACCGCCGCCGGACCTGCGCCGCCCACGGCCGGGGCCGGTCCCGCGGATGGAGGTTTGCGTGGTGGGAGGCGTCGCCGACCGCCCCTTCGCCGCCGCGCTGGCCCGCGCCGGGGCCCGGGTCGTGCTGATGGACGGGACGCTGGCGGGCCTGCCCGGGTCGGCGGCGGAGGGGGTGGAGGAGGTGGATCTCGCCGCCGCCCACGCGCCCACCCACCGCCACGCGCCGCTCCGCGCGCTCCTGGTCCACCACCGCCTGGCGGCGCGGCGGTTCGACCACGTGCTGTTCCGCGACCCCTTCGCGACCGGGCACTACGCCTGCATCGCCCGCGACCTGGGCCTCGCCCACGCGGGCACCGGCCTGTGGGTGGTCGGCGGGCGGACGCGGGCGGCGGCGCTGGTCGCCGCGCACGCCTTCCCCGACGGCCGCACCGACGTGGAACTCGACTTCCTGGAGCGCGAGACGGTCTGCCGCGCCGACGGCGTCGTCTTCGCCACGGCGGCGGACGCGGTCGCCATGGCCGCGGCCGGTTTCGCGTTGCCGCCGACGCTGCTGCTGGCCGACGACGGCGACGCGGCCACCCTGCTCGCGACCCTGGCCGCGGCCCCGGTCCGCACGGCGTCCGTGCCGGAGGCCGCGCCCCGGCTCTCGGTGTGCATGCCGACCTTCAACCGGACCGCGCCGCTCCGCGAGGCGGCCGCGTCGCTGTTCACCCAGACGTCGGGCGACTTCGAGGTGGTGCTGGTCGAGGACGGCAGCACCGACCCCGAGGCCCGCGCCGTGGTGCGGGATCTGGAGGGTCCGTTCGCGGCGCGCGGCTGGACCGTGCTTCGGCAGGCGAACGCCGGGCCCGCGGCGGCGCGGCGGACGGCCCGGCGGGCGGCGACGGGCACCCACCTCCTGTTCATGGACGACGACAACCTGGCGCTCGCCCACGAGATCGCGCACTTCGCCGTGGCCGCCCGCTCCGGCGCCGACGTGCTGACCTGCATCCCCGGCCGGCATCCGGCGTCCGACCTCGGCCCGCCGCCGGTGGCCCTGCTGGACGGCCCGGACCCCGCCCATCCGCGGGTGGGGGTGGACTGGACGCCGGTCGGCGCCTGCCCGGCGCTGGCGGTCTTCGTGAACTGCCTCGGCGACAACAACGCGCTGATCCGGGCCGCGGTCTACGACGCGCTGGGCGGGCACGTCGACACGCCCGACGTATTCGAAGACCTCCAGTTCTTTTCGAATGCGGTGGCGCGTGGCCATAGCCTCGAGGTCGTCCCGGAAGTCCTGTTTCTCTACCGTCGGCATTCAGGATCGCGGAGCATGGGCCCCCACATTTACCGCGCTCATCTGGCGAGCCTGGCCCCGTGGATGGACCAGGTGCCGCCGGCGCTGCGGCCGCTTCTTCTCCATGCACGGCGCGACTGGTACGATAGACACCGGCGGGCCACGGGAGCCTGACGGGAGCGTTTGGTCGCGGAGGACGGGGCGGTGGTCGCGAACCTGAAGTGGGACTACACGGCGCTCGCACCGTCCTACGTGATGCGGCCGGACTATGCGGCGGACGCGATCGACGCCCTTTGCGCGCTGACCGGCGCCCGGCCCGGCCATCTCGTCTGCGACGTCGGTGCCGGCGTGGGCCACCTGACGCTGCCCCTGCTCGATCGCGGCCTGACGGTCGACGCGGTCGAGCCCAACGACGCGATGCGCGCGATCGGTCGTGGGCGCACCGCGGACCGGACCGGGGTGGCGTGGTTCGACGGCACGGGCGAGGCGACGGGGCGACCCGCCGGTCGCTACGATCTCGTGACCTTCGGATCGTCCTTCAACGTCACCGACCGGTCCCTGGCGATGGTCGAGACGGCCCGGATCGGAAAGCCGGGCGCCTGGTTCGCCTGCATGTGGAACCACCGCGATCTCGAGGATCCGTTCCAGGCCGAGGTGGAAGCCATGATCCATGCGCTTGTGCCGGGCTACGACTACGGGACGCGCCGCGAGGATCAGACGGCGGTGATCGATGGCAGCGGGCTGTTCGGTCCGGTCGAGCGGATCGAGGGCCGCATTCTCCACACGGTCCCGACGGCAGGCTGGGTCCGGGCCTGGGAGTCGCACGCGACGTTGCAACGGCAGGCCGGAGACCGACTGCCGGCCGTCCTGGCGGCGATCGGGAATTTCGTGGCGAACCGCGGCCTGACGGCCGTCGTCGTTCCCTACACGACTCGGATCTGGGCGGCACGGCTGCGGGCGGGTTGATCCGCTTCCCGAAGAGTGGACCGGGCACCCATCAGCTCAGAGGTGGTCCCCGATCCGCGGACAGTTTGGCGGTTTGGTTAAGCTTGGTTCAGGTTTCCGTCACGCCGCCACTCGGCTCTCGGGTACCAGTCCCCAATCGAATACGAAAGGACCAACGCCAAGCCGACCGACGCCGAAAGCACCTGAAATGTCCACCAAACCGGGGCAACTCCAACTCCAGATGCGTTGCTTGCCGCCGGTCGAATGCTCCTGCGGGGTCAGTCCCAGCCAGGCCGCAAAATGCCGCCCACTCTGAAAGTGCTCGGCGTTGATGCTCAGCGCCATTGTCACCGCTGTGACCGGCCCAACA
>Ga0315907_10004093_pt1 | contig 16611 bp, 14 predicted proteins | sample LakEriMetagenome_3_FD_203525 | JGI IMG/M metagenome (GOLD analysis project Ga0315907, IMG submission 203525) | Freshwater fungal communities from buoy surface, Lake Erie, Ohio, United States - Buoy 12 MA123 | ecosystem: Environmental > Aquatic > Freshwater > Lake > Lake biofilm | place: USA... | reverse complement strand
TGGAGAACCGACCCAGTTGCTGGTCAACCCCCCGGTTGGGTGTGCGTAACGGCTGGCACTCCCGGAACATGGAAAGCAATGGCGAACTTGGAACCATGATGAACAGCCAGCCTATCCGCTGCCAATCCGACTTCCCAAGCAAACACGACCGATACGAAGATTAAAAAGAAGAAAAATAAAACATGAGCGCAAACATTAAAGCATCAGTAGACGGAACACAAGCAATCATCGGGGTAGGAGGCGTTGACCAGATGACAGTGAGTAACGCTGGCGTAGTCACGGCAAACAGCTTTGTAGGGCTGAATAACTCCAGCGTGACGGCAACTGGATCGACTACGGCAAGGACATTGGCTAATCGGTTTGCTGATGTGGTCAATGTATTGGATTTTGGTGCTCATTCAATTACTGAAGCTGGATATGAAACATTTGATTCTACCACTGCAATCCAAAATGCAATTAATTCTCTTAATGATGGAGGAACCGTTGTAATTCCTGCAAATACATATCGCATTAACTCGACTATCAATATGAAGTCAAATGTTACAGTGCAATGCGAGTTTGGAGTTATAATTAATGGAGAAAATGTTGCATCTGGTGATTTAATAACATTTACAGGATCAGTTGGAAGTGAATTTCTTTTTTCTGAAGCAAGAACGCGAGGTGATACTACCATAAAACTTTCTGGTTCACCCGGATTTTCTGTTGGAGATATTATTCATCTTGTTAGTTACAAAAGCGTTTTTGATCCGGGAACATATAATCTTGGAAATAGCGCAACGGATAATTGCTATTACAGTGAATGGAATATTATTGCACAAGATTTAGGTGGTGGATTATACCGATTAGCTATTCCATTTGAATTTCCCGACTGGACAACAATCTCAAAAGCCAAAAAAGTTACTCCATGTAAAAATGCTAATTGGATTGGCGGCACATTAAATCGCACATCCAGCGGTAATGCTGGTGACTCAATTTTTGCAAGCTCATGGGCTTATGAATGTTCAGTTAGAGATGTTGAAACTTACAGGGGTTCTCGTCCCGGATGGACTATTGAATGGATGGAATCATGGAGATGTGAAGCAAGCCGTATTACAAATAATAATGATCCAACATTATTGTTCAACTATGATATAGATCATGCAAATCTAAATAGATTTAAAACAGTTGGTTCACAAGATTGCGGATTTATTGATTTGAAAGAGTCTTTTGGAACACAATCTGTAGATTTTACTTATTCTTCTAGTCAAGCTCCATATTCAAATATCCGTTCTTATTGTCGAAATGGATTTTTCTATCGTTGTTTTGAGGGTCTTACATCACATCCCGGAGTATACCAAGATCAATGGATTGGAAATACAATTACAGATTGCGGTGATGATGGATTTGTATTGCGTGGGTATATGCCAACAATTCAAGGCAATATAATAACATCAACAGTAGATATTACTGACAGTTTAGTGTTTACAGCAGGATCGTTTGTAATTGGAAGACGATATAGAATCACAACTCTTGGAGACACAAACTTTACGCTTATAGGCGCAAGTGCTAATACTGTTGGTATTTATTTTGTAGCTACAGGAATTGGGTCTGGCACTGGAACAGCAACTCAAGTAGACACATATGGAATTCGTCTTGGATATGGAGGCGCAAGACGAGCCGATATAAGTAACAATGTAATTTCTGGATTTTATGGAGCTATAAGTATTTACGGAAGCACAACATTGGGTGAATGGACAAATATAATTTGCAATATCCACGATAATGAAATCAGAAATTGTTTTATTGGTTTGTCAACTATAGGCATTGGAGAAACAAATGATTTTCGATTTATCACTTATCAGAGTAACAGACATTCTGCAATGGGAAGATATATTGTGTATTTTCCAGAATATGTAGCTGGATGCACAATCAAAGACAATGTGCTTGATGGCTCATTCCGTTACGATGGAATTGGAACAGATGTTGCATTTATTTATGCAGTTGGGAACTGTCCAGCAATTACTATATCTGGGAATCAATGGAACAGACCAAAAGGAACAAATAATGGAAAAACAAAATACTTTACGTTTATAGGTTCAATTTCTGATTTAGTTAAATTTCCAAAATCAGATTGGGCTGCGCTTACTGTATTGGAAAATAATTATTCTACTTTTGTTAATGATGCGTTGTTTGTATACTACAACATTTCTTCTACAAATTATGTTCAATTTAACAGTTTATTGCCTTTATACTATTCTTCAATAATTTCTTCTGGCGTTGCTGAAGTTATATCATCATTGAGTAGAACTTCGTATTTGCAAGTTGAAACTGAAGGAAGTAGCGCAAGTGATGATCTTGATATTGTTGATCCATATACAAATTGTTTTGTTCAAGAAGGAGATGTTTTATACATAAGGTCTACATCCAGCGCGAGAGATGTTATTATACGAGATATTAATACATCAGGAGCAACTATTAATGGATTTCAAACGCCTCTTAACGCATCAATAACACTTGGAACTTCAAATGATATTGTAATGTGTATTCATAATGGAACACATTGGTTAGTTGCATCTCAATCTCTTAACGGATAATATTTTGATAATTATGAATTGGCCATCCGACTTCCCAAGCAAACACGACCGATACGAAGATTACAAAGAAGAAAAATAAACTATGAGCTACTGCACACCTTGCCCGCCATGCGACTCGGAATTTCCGTTGTTGTGTGAACCACTTGAATAATATGCCATACACATCTAAAAAAGTAAGTTTGCCAGAGGGCTTTGTTGACCTTGGCGAAGAAATGAATCCAGCAATGGCTATTGAGATTGAGCGTGAACCATCTTCTGTTCACTATCCTTCTCTCTATTTTAGCAATGCTAAAGAGTTGATGGATTTCCCTAAAGAAGGAACTGCTGTCATTCACTTCAAGAAGGTCATGGAGAAGAAAGAGACTATTATGCGCGATGGCGAAGAGAAGAAATGCTATTGCGTAGAACTTGAAATTCATGGTATCAAATCCAATGGTAAATCCAAGATGGAACCAATGATGGAAGAAGAAGAGGATGACGAGGATGCTATTGAAAAAGGCTTGAAAGAAGCCGAAGGCGAAGAAGAAAACGAAGAAGAATACGAAGATTAATTTTATGGCTAAGAAAAACGAAATGCTCACTGAAGCTCCAACACCAACACCAGAAGCGATGCCGGGGGAAATGGCCGCACCAACTCCTGACATGGCTGCTCCTGCTGGCGGCAGGGTTATGGTTCAAATGCCATCTGATGCTTTTGATTCTATCTATACCCTCGTTAGCCAACTCCAATCTGGTCTTGAAACCCTCAAGGCTGAAGTTGATGCTCAAAAAAGCGGTGAAGCCGCCGCTGTTGCCGAAGAAATGGCTCCAGAGGCTGTTGCAACCGCTGAAGACGAAGAGTTTCTTAAATCACTTGCGGCAGAAGGTTCGATGCGATAATGTCGCGCCATGTTTGTATCGCAGATTTTCGATGAGTGCGCTGAGATTTTAGGGACTACTGACAACAGTAAGATATTTCGTAAAATTCAGCAGGCAGTAGCGACTTTGATGGAGTCTGGTCACTGGACTCACTCTGTCGCTGATGTTGATGTATGCACGGGCTGGGATCGTTGCTCTATCACGCTTCCTCGCAATATTGATGTTCCTCTTGCAGTCAACATTGATGGCTCTCCGACATACTTCCGCAATCGTTTATTTCAATACCATGTAAACAAAGGCGGAATGTTTAATTCCGTTGAGTGGGCATGGGATGATCGCGGATATGTTGCGACACTCATGGACATCATTCAGCCTTCTCAGCTTGTTGCTGTTGCTGAATTAGAGAACGATGTTGGCAAGACGATTCGCGTTCTTGGAACTGATCAAAATAATCGCACTCTTCGCTCGCAACTTGCGAATGGAACTGGTGTTGATGGCTTGCTTGTGCCGATTCACTCTCAGTCTGATTTTGCGTATGGAACGATTACTCCAGATGATGCTACTGTAAAAACCCGTAGCGTTGCTATTACGCCAATCAATCTGTTTACTAGCGCGACTGTTCATGGATTGTCTTCTGGACAAGGAATGAGCGTTACTGCGACAAGCGGAACTATCCCTGTAGCATTGGAGAATGGCCAGACATACTACATTGGCGTAATTGACGCATACACAGTCCAGCTTTTCAATGATCCTCTCAATGCTCAAGCGTTGCAGTATCCAATAAATCTTCAGAGCATTGTTGGTGCTGGAAATTTGACATTTAAAGATAGCCGTGAATCACAAGTTGTAACTGCGCTTGAGCTTTCTCAAGCACCAGAATTTACGCTTGATACTGCGAATCAGATTACCTTCCCAGAATATATTGGTGGAGTATTACAATCTTATCCTGCTCCAATCAATTACAATCAGACATACTATGCTAATGCTGAAGATGCAACGCATTTGACTGTATTTGAAACTTCGGATGATGCTAAAAAGAATATCAATCCAGTTTATACGACTGGAAGCACAGCGTCTCTCAATGTAGATATTCGCAAGAACATCGACCCTCAGACAACTCTGACTTTCTCTGTTCGTCATTACTACAATGATGGGGATCAAGTCCAAGCATTTACTGCATCTGGGAATCTTCCAAAACCTCTCATTGCGAATCAAAACTACTTTGTAAATATCATTGATCAATTCAGTGTTTCATTGCATGAAAGTAAAGCTGATGCAGTTGCTTCAACACCAACAAATCTTGTAAATCCAATTGTTCTTAAAGACTCTGGAAGCGGAACAAATTCTCTTGTTAAATTGATTCCAGCAACATCTATAACTGGGACAACGCAGCAAATAAGCGCATCTGGATTAAATATAGATACACCATCTGGAACTGGGGCTAATTTCCAAGCCGTAACGATTGGATCAGTAACATCGGTTAGGGTTATTTCTCAAGGAAGTGGATATGTTAGTGATCCGCAAGTAACATTTTCAAGTCCACCGATTCTGCCAGAGTCAAGTCCGTTTTATGGACTTCAAAAACAAGCCACTGGATATGCAATTAGAGATACTGTAAACAATAAAGTTCTAAATGTTGTTATTACTGATCCGGGACTTGGATATACTGAAGCACCCACAGTCACTATTGAACAACCTGTTCAGCAGCTTTTGACAGTAACATCAATAACAAAAGTTGGTGCAAATAAAACAGTTTCTGCTGGAAATCTTACAGGTTCTGCAACTACTGCAACCTGTGTTATTTCAGCTCATGGATATGGAAATGGTCAAGTTGTTACAATTAGCGGAGCTAATCAGTCTGAATATAATGGAGAATTTACAATAAATGTAGTAAATTCCAGCACATTCACATACACAACTCTTTCAACCATAACAGCAAGTCCAGCAACAGGAACAATTATATCTACCGCATATACTGGAACTGTAGCAACGGCTACTACAAATGAAACTCATGGATATGCCGCTGGAGATAAAGTAATAATTAGTGGAGCAAGCCCTAGTGGATTTAATGGGGAGAAAACTATTATAGCTGTAAATGCTGTAGCAAAAACATTCACATATACAGTTTCATCTCTACTTGGAAGTCCTGCTGATGGCGTATCTATTACATCTCAAAAAATATCTGGTTCTCAAGCAACTGCTGTAGCTACAATTACAAAGTCATTTGTATCTCATTTCAATAAAGTATCTGGAGGATATGGATATGAGACTACTCCACAGGTTAGAATTACTGGAGGTGGAGGTTCTGGTGCTGTAGCGACTGCTCAAGTAAATAGTTCTATTTTAAATGTAAATCAAATATCTGTTTCTTCTGGAGTTGCGACTGTAACGACGGCTTCTCCTCATGGATATGATGTTGGGCAGACAATAGAAATATCTAATGTAACTGGCTCACTTTCAACATATCTAAACGGAGAAAATGCGATCACATCAGTTCCAGTTACTAGCAAAAATATCTCATCAATGACAAGGGTTAGTGGTGGAGATGTTGTTACTGTTGTTACTTCAACTAATCACAATTACTCAACTGGTGATGTTGTAAGATTTAGCGATGTAACTCCATTCCAGTATGCAGACACTCCATTTGTTGTTGAAGTTTATGATGCAACTACATTTAAATTTACAATAACAACAACAAGCGTATCTCCAACACTTGGAGCAAGTCCTACATCATATATTCCAGATGCTACTGCAACAACATTTACATTTGCAGCGGTTTCTGCTCCAAATGGAACGGCTTCAAATGCTGGAATAACATCAACATCTGGAAATGTAACAGAAGTAAAAGCAGTTACCTCTGGAAGTGGATATACAACAACGCCAATCGTTGTGATTACTCCATCAACTGGAGTTTTTGTTAGCTTTACCTCTACTGGATCACTTCCATCTCCGCTTGTTTCTGGAACTGCATACAGGGCAGAAGTTCCTTTGTCTTCTGGAACTTTTACTGTTAAAAATACTGACTTTAGTGATGTAAATATTACTTCATCTGGAACTGGGACATTTTTTGTATCTTTGTCTCGTGCATTTAGCGTGACATTCAACAACAATTGGGAAGGTGACTTTACCAATCTCGTTACTGGACAAGAATTGTATTTTGGAACTGATTATCTGCTTCCTAATACAAACCCATCTATTGATAATGGAGTAACTCCATTTTATCTAAATAAGATCAATAATACTACTGGCAAGATTTACAATAGCCTAGTTAATGCAAATGCTGGTTCTGTAACAGATGGAACACCAATTTCAATAACAACTCTTACAAGCGTTAGCACAACTGCAACAGCAACAACATCTGTAAATCACGGATATGTCGCTGGGAATACTGTTACCATTACTGGAGCCACCCCTTCTGGATACAATAAGATTGATGCTCTAATCATATCGACTCCTGCCCTAAATCAATTCACATACGCTATTGATAGTTCTTTAGCTTCAGCTACTGGGACAATTAGTGTCTATAAAACAACTGGTCTTATCACGATTACTTCATTCGGCTCTGGTCAGTCTTACTACGCATTGAGGAAATCATTCCGTTCTTTACCATTTAACAATTTGATTATCCCAAGCGAGATTGAGTATCTGAACGAAGACGAGATTGTGCGATTCTCTACAACAAATACGCTTCCATCTCCACTTCTTGCCTCTACTGATTATACAATCAAGTTAGAAGGAAAATCGTTCAAGGTTTATCTCGGTTCTACATTACAAGTTTTAACGACTCCGGGGATTGGTCAGTTAAGTGTAGACATTATTCGCACATTCAATGTCTCCCCATCTACGAGCATTGATGCTGACCAAGCTCACTTCAATACTGGTGATGCCGTTGTTCCTCGCGCCAAAGAAGGTGATGTATTGCCAACTGGATTGACTTCTGGAACGACATACTACGCTCGCAGGCTAGATAATAATTCATTTGAGCTTTACGACACGCTTGCACACGCCAAAAACACATCGTCAACTACTGGACGCAGGACATACACGACAACTGGCGAGACTGTAGAATCAACATTCTTTATTGATTCAGTAACATTGCCAACATTTGTGAAGTCTGTATCGCAAGTCGATAAGCCAATTACTGAAGGATATGTGTCGCTTTACGCTTACGATTATGGCCGCAGTAATGACATGACTTTAATCGGTCAATATCATCCATCTGAAGTCAATCCTCAATACCGCAGGATTCGCATTGGCAAGCCTTGTGCATGGGCTAGGATTTCTTATCGCATCCAGACTCCAAGCATCACTAGCATCTACGACTTCATCCCGCTAGAGCAAGAGCGAGCAATCATCACTGCTGTTCACGCTTGCGATTTGGAAGATAAAGATTTTGCTGATCAATCGGCTCGATATTGGCAGATTGCTTTTGCTTATCTCAAGAATCAGCAAGAGAGTATTGATGGTCATGCAATGTCAGTCCCACAGATCAATTCCGTTTGCTACGCAGAGGGAGATGGTGCGGACCCAGTAATGTTCTAGTATGCAACATTGTATTTATTTTTTACGACATCCATCAACAAATGAGATTAGGTATGTCGGCAAAACTAATAATCCAAAAAGAAGGATTATTCAGCATATTCATACAGCAAAATATAAATTAAGAAAATCACATTGCTGTTTTTGGATTGGATCAATACTGAAAACTAATAAAGAACCAATTATGCAAATTATAAATTGGTTTAATTCAGAAGAAGACTGCAATAATGCTGAAAAGTTGATTATAGATAATTTTAGAAAAACTGGAATAAATTTAACAAATTTAACTGATGGCGGAGAAGGGCAATGCGGCAGAGTAATGTCTGAGGAAACAAAAAATAAAATAAGACAATCAAAATTAAAAAAAGGCAATCCTTGGAAGGGTAAAAAAAGGCCACCTGAAATTGGATTAAAAATTTCTTTAGCAAGTAAAGGAAGAAAATTATCCCTAGAACACAGGGCAAAACTATCTCAAGCAAAAAAAGGAAGAACAATTCCAATTGAAACAAGAATTAAGATGTCAATTGCTGGGAAAGCAAGAGCTTCAATTCCAGAAAATCGCAATGCTTTGATTTCTCGTCTTGAACAATATAAGATGTCTCAAGTATGAAAAGCGCACAGATAACTTCAGGAAGAGAAGTAAAGGTTTCTTCTGGTTGGATTCTTGGTGTCAACTCAGTAAGGAATCCGTGGGCATTGCCAGATAACCAGATTAAGTGGGCAGTAAATTGTGCTGTTCGTGGCGGAGTTGTTCAGACTAGGCCGGGATACTCAATGCGTCTCTCGCTTCCTCAAGGAAATTTCCAAGGAGGAATCTTTTTCTCATCAAACAAGCAAGCAAGCGCATCAGACACAATCGTTCAAAACGGAGTTACAAAAACAATTCCAGCGCAAATCTACAATCCAGATGGCACAACATCTGTTGCTGATGAATTGCCGTTTGTAGTGTTCGCAGTTAACGGAAATGTTTACTACTCGCCATTTCCTTTGACTCAGCCGAAAAACTGGGAAGATTATCGACTCAAAAATATCAAGCTAGACCCAAGTGTTGACCAGTTCGTTTTCACTCTAGCAACACAAACAGCACAGGTTTCAACTGGTGGTGATGTCACAGTAACTCCATCGCATCGTATCGTTGTAATTCAAGATGGCATTTCTACTCCTGCATACTGGGATGGATCAAATCAAACGGGCATCCAAACAACTTCAATTCCTGTTGGATATTGGATGGCATTTAGTGGAAATCGACTTTGGGTTGCATCAAAGAACATCGTTCTAGCATCTGATTTAGGTGATCCAACTTCATTCACGGAACGACTGACTGGGACTGGCCGTGGAGACTTTGCATTTGCTCGTGTTGTTACTGGAATGACGAATTACATTGGTCAGGATAACGACACAAAGTTAATCGTTTTCACTGATCGTGCGACATACTCACTGGCAAGTGGAATCTATGATCGAACTCAATGGGTAACTACTATAAATTTCCAAACGACATTGTATCCGACGATTGGCTGTGTTGCTGGCAAATCTATTTCGTTTCAAGCTGGGCAAATGTGGTGGTATTCCCAAGGTGGACTAATATCTGCTGACATTGCGGCGTCAGTCTATGTTACATCGGAGTCGCTTTATCGAGATGTTGAGATGGCTCGCATTAAAGCATACATGGCTGGAGATACATCCAAGATTTGCGCAATGACATTTGAGAATTATCTTCTCTATTCTGTGCCTTATCTGGAGCCTTGCAACTCTGCTACGATGGTTCTTGATTATGCTCCAGCGGCAGAGTGGGGAACTCAAAAGATTCCAGCATGGTGTGGTGTGTGGACTGGAACTCGTCCCGTAGAATGGATTTCTGGCGTTGTAAATGGCGCGCCTCGTTGCTTCCATTTTTCTGTTGACTACTCAGCAACAAATGATGGCTCATACAATCATCTCTGGGAGGCATTCACTGAGCGCAGGGCGGACACCTATTTCGACATAGACCCAGATGGGGGAATCATTGAAAAAGTCAATCGAATTTACTGCCAGATGGAAACTGGGCTTTTAGGGGATGGCCTTGATTTCAAGCAATTCCAGTATGGTGAAATTGAGGCTTGTGAAATTGGCGGAACTGTGGATGTGAAGGCTTCGTATCGAGGATCAAAAGGGACATACCAAAATATTCTTGAAACAAAAATATTGGCAGTCACTGACGATTATCAGTGGGTCAATACAGATTTTTCTGACGAGATAGAAAGTCTTGGTTTTCTAAATACTCAATACCGCAGGCTGATAACAGAAAGTGCCAGCAGAAAATCATCGTCTATTACTTGTGAATCAAAACTGACCAATGACATTGATAAAGCATTCTCCATGCTTATCGAGTGGTGCGGTGAGTTTGGCGTCGAATCATTGAGGATATTCATTGATCCTTGGAGTGAGCGAAGCACTGGTGTTCCTAATTCTCCAGAAGTAAAATCATGTGTTATTTCTCAAGATGGAACCAGTCTCACTGTTGATCTTCTACCAAGTCCATACGAACAGGCTGACACAACTCAGAAATCTTGGTGGGCTAAAGAGTATAGGACAGTTAGCCTCAATTGCACTGCCAATCCAAGTAAGTCAATTTCTGCGACAGCATCAGCGAGCTTTCTTTCTAGCATATCTCAAATTGATGCAAAAATCCAAGCTGGCATTCTTGCTGAAAATGCAGCAAGTAGTGCGGCAAACCAATATCTTGCACAAAACCCTTGCTAATATGCCATCAATTACAACAGCAACTAGAGAAGTAACTAGCTTCCCGTTTAAATACATCACTCCTTTCAAAAATGATCCTGTTGTTCCATTGTATTCTTCCATTCCTCTATTCAATCCAGAGAAAGGGTGTCTGCCTTGTGCTGCTTGCGGGAATTACGCTGACCGCAAAAAAATCATTGCACAACAGGCAAACCGATTTAAGGATTATATCCCTAACGAAATTATAGGAAATAATCCAAGGGTAGGATTCAATTAATAAATATGAAAACCAGAATCGACTATCGACTCGTCCCTAAAGACTCATTTGAATTTGGAAATTTACAAGACTTCGCTGAATCGTTTGACCACAAAATTGTCGAACATCCTAACATCAATGTTTACGCTCATTATCGGAATGGTGAGTTGTTTGGCTATTCTGACCATGTTTACCTTCCTGTTGTCTATCCAGCTTTTCACCCGAATCATACTAGGCCGCAGGATGTGATTCAGGTAATGAGCGATTGGAGGGCGCACGCTCAACTTTCTGGTGGCCTTGGCTACATTGGAGTCCCGCTTATTGATGATCGACCAAAGTTTACTAATGATGTTATGAGTAAATTGGGATTGACTAAGATGAACAGAGAGATTTATAGTTACGATTCATTGACTTAAAAATGGGTGGAGCAAAAACAGTAAACGCACAGCAATATATTTCAAAGCGCGATCCATCGCGTGACATTGCTATTGCTATGGCAATGCAGCAATCGCAAGCGCAACAGATGCAGAATCAAGCAGAAATGCTTAAAATGTATGCTGGAATGGCTCCAGAACAGCAAAAATATGATGCTGCTGCCCAATCTCGGCGAGCAGCAGAACTTGGACTGGAAAACATTTATCGTCAAAGACAACTGGAACGCATTACATCTCCTCAAGAGGCTGCTATGCGTGCTGCTCAGTCAAAGCAACTTGAAGACCTTACTGCTAAAGAGAACCTTGATCGCTACATGGCTCGTGAGTATATGCGGACGCAGGGACTTCCAACACAATACGAGACAGGGCTTGGAGACTCTAGCATTGGCCGTGCTGCCATGTATGATCGTGCGCTTGCTGCAAAACAAGCATACGAGCAAAATCTAGCTGCTCAACGCCAAGCATATCTTGCTTCTACTCAAGCTCCAGCGGGAGGAATTTCGCCAGAAGCATCTATTGCTGGAAGAATGGGGGCAGAAGCTCAAAACATTGCCGCAATGGAAGCATATAAACAAGGGATGCTTGGTAGTGCTGGTCAACTTGGTCAAACAGGCTTTCAATCTGCGATGAATCAATTCTCCAACCTTGCAGGAATGCAGAATGCTCAGCAGCAGTCTCAGCAAACATATCAACAGGCAATGCTTGAAAACCAAGCTCAAAATCTAGCATCTCAACGCGCAATTACTGGCGCATATATTCAAGCTGGTGGACAGGCCGCATCTTCTGCTATTGGTGCTTATGGGAAAACTGGTGGATTTGGGACTACAGGAACAAAGCCTCCAGTAGATATGTCTGCGGCTGGGTATCAACATTAAAATGAAAAGACCTGACGACACATCTATGTTTGCGCTGATTGCTGGTAAAAGTGCAATCGGTGGTCAATATCTTCAGAATCAAGCTGCTCTTTTAAAGATGGCATCTCAGATGCCTCCAAAGACACAGACTTTTGATGCTGGAAGAACATCTAAAGAAGCGGCTGAGTTTGGCGTTGAAAATATCACTCGTTCTCGTGAGCTTGAGCGTTTAACTGATCCAGAAGCCGCTAGAATGCGTAGCCAGATGGGTGGAAAGGTTGCAGAACTTTCTGATCTTGCCGCAACCCAGAGGAACATGGATGAATTTGCGAAAAGAAGTGGATTGACTTCTGGATATACAACTGGACTTGGTGGAACGATTGGTCGCGCTGCAATCTATGACGCTGGAACTGAAGCTGGACGACAAGCCAGACTTCGTTCACTTGCGCTTCAACAAGGATACTTGGCCCAAACCGCAGCACCGATTGGTGGGCTTGATCCAGCAACTGCCATTCAAGCTGAGATGCAGGCAAAGGCGGCAAACTTGCAAGCAATGCAACAATACCAGCAAAACATCATGGCTAGTGGTCAAAGATTGCAACAATCTACTTCTGATTTTATCAATCAGAATCTTGGTGAACTTGCACAAGCTAATCAAGTATCTCAACAGAACAAGCAGAATTACGAACAGGCAATGTATAACAATGCTGTTCAGAATGCAGCTTCTGGAAATGCAATGAGTGGACAGATGATTGGCGCGGGAGGCGCAGTAGCTGGTGCGGCTATAGGAGCGGCAATTATTATTTAATGAGACATCACCTAATAAATAAAACAATAAATAGAATAAAAGAGTGGAACAAAAGATGGCCTAGATCAGTTGTATTATGGAGTGGAGGTAAAGACTCTACTGCATTGCTTCATTTGATCCGATATGGAGCAGAAATTGACATTCCTGTTGTTCAATATCGCCAGCCAAAGTTCCGTGAGCGATATGCCTATTCTGATCGCTTAATCAAAGAATGGAACTTGGAGGTATATGAGTATCCTCCGATGAAGGTTTCACTCGCAGATGGCCCAGATGTGAATACTGGCGAGGTTCGCTTCGATATGCTTCATTATTTTCAATGGGGCAAGAATTGCGTTGTTTTGTCTTTAGGAACAGAGAAGCCAAAAGATGGAGAGAAGTTCTTGTGTGGAGTTGATGACTTCTTGCAACGACCTACTGGAACATTTAATTGGCCGTGGGGCGCAGTATTTATAGGAACAAAATACGAAGATACAGATTTGATTAAGGGCCATGTTCCACTAGCCCAAGACATCCGCATTGTTGATGGTGCGCCAGTATCCCTATATCCAATGCGTGATTGGACTGATGATGAGATATTCCAGTATCTTGAAGAAAGCGGAGTTGAGCCTGACCCTACTCGCTACATCAAAGAAAATGGGAAATGGAAGAATAATCCAGATAAGTCACTCAATGCTGACTTCTATCCAGCTTGTTTTAATTGCGTGAATCGCCATCTAGGTCGCCATGTTCATTGTCCTAAACTAAACGCAACTATCACGAATATAAGCGAAATGGCTCCATACGAGGACATCGTTATTGATGATCTTGGATTTCGTCCTGTTGAATGGAAGAAATAACAAGTGAAGACTGTATTTCTTGCGGTGCTTGCTGTGCTTACAAATGGTCTTGGCCGCTTCTTAAGCGTGACAGATCGGATGCAGAAAAGATACCGAAGGAAATGCAACGAGGAGACTATCCTTTGATGAAAACTGAAAATAACAGATGCGTGGCATTAAAGGGAATTGTGGGAAATTGCGTATCATGCTCAATTTACTTTGACAGACCTAATTCTTGTAGGCAATTTAAGCCGAATGGCGACTTATGCCTTGAAGCAAGAAAAAAACTAAACATTAAAACTTAACTTATTTAATATTATGGGTGGAGGCGGAGGCGGATCAAAACCAAAAAAACAAGAGTCAGGGCCAGACCCAATGATGGCATATATGGCTCAAATGCAATCGGCTCAGGCAGCACAAGCTGAAGCTGCTCGAAAAGCTCAAGAGGAAGCTATTCTTGAGACTCAACGCCAATCTGCCCTCGCCTCCGCCCGTCAAGGTGAGATGGCGGCACAGCAAACTTTGTCTCAGGCTGGAGCTATGCAACAGGCTAAAGATATTGCCGCTCAACAAGCGCAAAAACAAGCCTCAACCGCTGCTGGAGAATCTGCTATTGGTGGTGGTTTTGATGTATCTAAAGCTCGCCAAGAACAAATGGCAAACCTTGCTGGCACAGGAGCTATTCCTTCCACCAAGTTGCCGTTTTATGGAATGGGTGATACTTCCACAACGACTCCGGTTACTCGTTCTGCCAATATCTTTAATCTTCCTAAATCAAGCGGTCTAACATTCGGAGGTCAATAATATGGGTGGCAGTAAAAAATCAAGCAAAGGCAGCGGAGGCGGTGGAGGCTCTAGTCAACCATCTGGGCCAGACCCAATGATGGCGATGATGATGATGCAACAACAACAAGCTGCCGAACAAGCTCGCGCTGCTGAAGAGGCTCGTCGCAAAGCAATGGAAGAACAGCAACGCCAAGCTGCTCTTGCTACTGCACAACAAGGTGAAGCTGCCGCTCGTCAGCAACTAGGAGCTTATGGAAATCAACAACAAGCCACAGACCAAGCCGCTTTGACTGCATCTCAACAAGCTCAAGGAGCCGCTGGAGCAGCAATCGCTGGTGGAGGTGGTCAGGTCTCTCAAACAGAGAAAGCCGCTTCCATGGGTATTGGTGGTGCTGGCGCAGTTGCTCCTAGCGTAATGCCCGGAGCCGCTATGGCCGCAAATGTTGGTGCTGGTGGAACTGGTCAACCTGCTAATATGTTCAAACTTCCTTCTGCTGCTAATCTTACTTTCGGAGGCTCCTAATGGCTGACTATTCTTTCTCTCCTCAATTTGCTAACCTTAGTGGTCTGCAACCATTGCCAGCACTCGATGTGACTCGCGGTGCTGCATTGCAGTTCCAGCCACTTCAAGCTATCCAAGTTCAGTCTTCTCGACCAGAGCTTGTAGCTGAAGGCATCGCTGGTGCTGTTTCTAACATTGCTAAAGGTGCGTTGAGTGGAATTACTGCTAAATACGAGAAGAAAGAGGAGAAAGACAAAGAGACACGCAAGTTTGCTCAAGAACTACTTCTTGAAGAAGCAAAACAGAAGACAAAGAATAAACAATTTCTTGATGAACTTAAGCTAAAAGTAGCTTCTGAACATGGCCTAGAAGCAGATGTTGATGAAAGAATGGCAGCATTAGAAGAGGCTGCTCAAAGGCTTGGGATGGTAAATCCATCTGGAAATACTCCAGCAAAAAAACCAACTCCAAAGCCAAGCATTGATAGTGAGGCAGATACAAGTTCTGATACTTATGGCAATCGTGAATTGTCTCCAACAGATGCTGTATTTGTTCCAACTGGAACCCCAAAAGATGGCTCATTGAGGATTGATGCAAAAACGCCATTGCCAGAAACAGAGCCAGCTCCACCAATACCTGTTCCTTCTGCCGCTGTTGTTCCTCCATCTGATGAAATAAGTATTCCTGAACCAGATATAATGCCAAGCGTTCAGCGTGTATCGACTCAGGGCACTCAACCTCCTGCACTAACTGGACTCCAAGTTCAGCCAGTAGCGGCAGCTGCTCAAACACCTGCATTAGCTGGAATGGAAGCTCCAGTTGATAAGTGGTGGCTACAAAATCAGCCAAAAGAAGTAACTCAGCCAAGGAAAACTGATGATATTGTATTTGAGCCATCACAACAATCCGTAGCTGAACAGGCAGCAATAGATTTATCAAAGAGTAGCGATTACAATTATTTGGTTACGGCAGAAAAAGATTCAAGAAATCGCTGGGTTCTTAAACAGCAAGACAATAGCGCAAATGTTGCAAAACTAGCTGCTGATGCAGAAAGACTTGGAATAGATAAACAAAAATTAATTATAGACCAAGCTAATGCACAAATACAGGCTAAAAAAGCCGAAGATGAAAGAATAAAAAACGAAACAGAGAAACTAAAGGCTGACAAGGCAGCATTCAATACGCTTAAAAATAGCGTTAACAATGAATCTGTTAAACTATTTCAGATTGACCAAGCAATTGATGAAATTGAGTCTGATCCTAGTATTGTTGGAATAATGACAGACTATTATCTTGGAAAAGAAAAAATGCCTCTTTCTCCAATAACATATAAAGAGGCTGCAATGATAGCTGAGAAACTTGGATATAAGGATATTGCAGAAAAGGCTCAAAAGGTTAAAAATATCTCTAACCGAATTGCTTCAATTGGAAGTAATATTGGATGGTCTATATTTAGGGAAATGAAAAC
>Ga0315907_10004091_pt1 | contig 16616 bp, 18 predicted proteins | sample LakEriMetagenome_3_FD_203525 | JGI IMG/M metagenome (GOLD analysis project Ga0315907, IMG submission 203525) | Freshwater fungal communities from buoy surface, Lake Erie, Ohio, United States - Buoy 12 MA123 | ecosystem: Environmental > Aquatic > Freshwater > Lake > Lake biofilm | place: USA... | reverse complement strand
AGTTCGTAAGACGCAGCGCGGTTTCCTTCGACAGCTCGGACAAGGCACCCCCGCTGCGAACGATAATTCCATTCTGGATCTGCAGATCAGGGTGTCCCCTGGCTTCAAGCGGGCTAGCCACTTTGCCGCTTATGCGGAACTCCTTCAGAGGGCGGTTGGGGATGGCTTGCGGGTCGTGTTTTCGGCCCCTCCGCAACACGGGAAAACTGAGGTTACGCTGCACGGGCTGGTTTGGCTCATCATCAACCACCCGGGCAAGCGTCACGCCTACATCACCTACAGCCAGACCAGGGCCCGCAGCGTCGCTCGGAAGGTCCGCCGGATTCTCCGGGCGGCTGGCATCGACGTAGGTGGAAACCTCGACGAGTTCGTGCTTCCTCAGGGCGGCGCATGCATTTTCACATCGATCGATGGAGGCATCACCGGCAACCCGGTTGACGGCGTCGCGATCATCGACGACCCCTACAAAAACCGCTCCGAGGCAGATTCCTCCAGGCGTCGCGAGGTCGTTGAGGAGTCCTACCGAGACGCAATCGAGACACGCGTTCACCCAGGCGCATCGGTCTTCCTGCTGGCCACTAGGTGGCACCCGAACGATCTAAGCGGCGTGTTAATTGGTGAGGGGTGGCAGTACATCAACCTCCCAGCGCTGGCAGAACCATCACCGGAGGAACCTGACCCGAACGGACGGCGCGAGGGTGAGGCCCTGTTTCCGGAGATGTGGCCGGTCGAGGAACTCCTGAAGAAGAAGTCGAAGGTTCTCGGGTTCACATGGGCAGCTCTCTACCAAGGGCGCCCCAGACCCAAGGGCGGCCTGGTTTTCCATGAACCAACCTACTACCGGGCGCTCCCTCGAACGTATCGAGGGGCCTTCGGTGTCGACCTTGCGTACTCAAGCAAGACGAAGGCGGACTGGTCGATTTGCCTGGAGCTTTGGCGAGAGGACAGGGGCCGCGGTCTCGATCCTCTGTTCTACGTCATCAGGGTTGACCGAAAGCAGTCCGAGACCCCAGAGTTCGCGACCATCCTGAGCAACCGTCACAAGGCGCACCCAACCTGGGGAATGCTCTGGAGAGCCTCCGGGACTGAGAAGGGCGCAGCGAGCTTCATTCAGCGCCTCGGTATCCCTTTAGTTGTCCGCAACCCACCCGGCGACAAGCTGGTCTCAGCCACCGAGGTGGCGATTGCCTGGAACGATGGGCGGATCCTGGTCCCAGACCAGGACGTCTTCCCAGACGCCGCAGTGTGGCTCGGTGACTTCCTGGCGGTGGTTTCCGGCTTCACCGGGAACGGCAAGGAAAGGGACGACGACGTGGACGGTCTGGGCAACGCATACGAACTCCTCCGCCCCTCATCCGATGATGGCGGTCGGGTCATTACCATCAAATCTACCCGCGAATTCTAACCCATGTCCGAAGCAGCCAGAACGCTCGCCCCACGCCTACAGAAACTGGCGAACGATGAGCAGCGAAGCCCCGGCCGTGTCACGGTTCGCACGTACACGCACTGGACGCCGGCGAAGGTGCGGGCCGCCGAGCAGCAGGCCGACTCAGGGAACCTATTCTACGCGGCTTCGATCTGCGAGTGGCTTCTGGGCGACGAGGCGGTCTGTTCCGGCATCGAGTCACGCACCCACGCGCTTCTTGGACTGACCCCGACATTCGAGCCCATCGGCGACAGGCGACGGAGCAACGTCGTTACCAAGGCCCTAGATGAGGGTATGGACTTCTGGCGAGCCTACCCGGAGAGCGAGCTAGAGCAGCTCGTCGCATGGAGGCTCCTTCTTGGGGTAGCACCAGGCCGTCACAACTGGACAGCACCGCTGCCTGGACATGGAAACCGGGTCCTCCCCAATATCGAGTTCTGGCACCCGCAAAACCTCCGCTACGATTTCACGACAGCGGGCTGGTTCGGCAAAGACGCGCAGAACAAAGAGTTCCCCATCGTTCCGGGTGACGGCACCTGGGTGCTTCATTCGCTCACCAAGTTCCGGCCATGGTCTAGAGGCCTTTGGCGGTCTCTCGCACGGTGGGTCATTTTCAAGTGGCTTGCGGCCCAGGACTACTCAAGGCACTCGGAAAAGGGCGCGATCACCGTCGCATCCAATACGACCGAAAACCCGATCGGTGACCTTAGCGCCCAACGCCAGCAGCTAGCGTCGGACCTGAGCAACTCAGGCGAGGATGCTGTCATCGTCCTGCAGGCAGGCTGGAAGCTCGACATTCTCGAGATCTCCGCCAACACCAAGCAGATTTACGAAGCCCAGATAGAGCTCGCCAACCGTGCGATCGCTATCCGAATCCGAGGCGGCAACCTCACAACCAACGTTGACCAGGCCGGCTCGAAGGCGGCCACCGAGAGCCAGGCAAGGAGCAACGAGGCCCCGAAGCTCCGCTTCGACGGCGAGGGCCTCTCGACCACACTGCACGACCAGTCTCTTGTCTGGTGGGCGGAGTTTAACTTCGGCGACCCGCGCCTTGCTCCCTACCCCAAGTACCCGACTGAGCCCGAGGAGGACAAGCAAGCGAAGGCTGAAATGACCAAGACCGCAGCCGAAGGCGCCGAGGTCCTCGATCGCATCGGTTTTATCATCGACGAAAAGGAATTCGCCGAGGATTTCGGTTTCACTTGGATCAAGGGTCGCAAGACCGACGAGCAGCGGTCCGCGGAGAAGAAGGCGGCGCAACCTGTCGTGGATCCTGTTGATGACGAGGGTGACCCACCGGACAACGAAGACGAAGACGCAGCCAAGGGCGAAAAGTTACCCAAGAAAGCGCCTAAAGGTCTCGCCTTCGCGCTGGCTTCTGGAGCCTCAGTCACCAAAAACCGCGGGTTCATCGAGGGACAGCTCTACGTTGACACGCTGACAGAGAACACCACGGCCGACGGCATCAAGGCGCTCGACGAGACACGGAAGGCCATTCTCGAGGAGCTCGACGCGGCCACCGACTTCGGCGACCTGCGCGCTCGACTGACGGCCCGATATGCCGAGCTGAGCGCTGAAGAGATTTCAGACCTCGTCTGGAGAGCCATGACCATGGCCCGCCTGGCAGGTCACCGAGCAGTGAATCAAGACGCATGACCTGGGCAGCCCGAGCTGACGTCGAACGATTCGACGAGGCCGTCGACTGGTTCATGACGCGCACCGTTGTGACCAAGGCCCAGGTGGCCCGCATGGAGCCTTCCCAACGCCGCGACGCGTTCTGGGTTGGAGCAGGCCTTCAGGCTGACCAGATCCAGCGAGTTCAGGACGAAATCACCAAAGCCCTGGAGGCCGGCGAGCCCTTCGAGGAGTGGCGCAAGCGGGTTAGAAACGACCTGTTCAGCGACGCTCACGCAGAGACAGTGTTCCGGAACGCAACACAGCGGGCCTACAACGCTGGCCGCTGGGAGCAGATGAGCGACCCTGACGTCGCCAAGTTCCGCCCCTACCTAGTTTTTGACGCTGTTCTGGACGACGGGACCACTCCCATTTGCCAGGCATGCAACGGCACTATCCTCGCCCGGGACGACCCCTGGTGGGAATCACGAGTTCCTCCTCTGCACCATCGATGTCGAAGTTCCCTTCGCTCCATGCGTGAGTCGGAGGCGAAGCGCCAGGGCATCACCACCGAGCCGAGCGAGCAGAGCCCTGCCGGCGGCTGGGGGGAAGTCCCCAACACGACCAACGGCTGGCGACCCGACAAGGATCGCTACGAAAAGCGGATCGCGACCGAGCTGGATCGAAAGCGCCTACTTCGAGAGGCTCCGGCTCCCGAGACGCCTCACGACCCGGACAAGTGGACGGATAAATATCGCGACCGCTACGGCGAAGCGGCCCCAGCCCTTGGCTGGGGTAAGGCGTCCTACGAGACCGGGATGGATCTCCCCATCGAGGAGGTCCGGGCTCAGCTCACGCGCCTGCCTGCCACCGATGCGACCCGGGCCATGCTGGAGAGCCTCAAAGGCGCCGATGGAACCCTTCGGAGGTCTGGCGGAGAACTGGACCCAATCCGCAAAGCGGCTGCTGGCATAGCCGGACACCTTCGGGCAATTCCGGACCGCCCCAAGATCAATGCGGTGAATCTTCCCAAGACTGGCACCGGGAAAAGGGCGCAAACCTTCTTCACCGAGATGACCGGGCCGGACATGGTTCACCCGGAAGACTACAGATTTCAAAAGCTCAAGGTTGGCGGCGCACACAAGCCGCACGAAAAGCTAATCAAGCACTCAACCGAAGTGGGGATCCTTGAACACGAGTGGGTGCACGCCCTAGAGTTCCTGAACCCACAACTGGCAGCGAGAGCCCTGGCTTTTCGCGAAGCCCGGACCAAAGGCCTCCCTCTGGTTCCGCTTCCGGTCGCAAATAAGGATGCGATAGGCAAGGAAGACGATTTTATCCACCCCTACATAGGGAGGTTCTACGCCAGCAACGCCACTGAGGTCACCACCTCGGCCGTGGAACTCATGGTTGCCGGTGAACGGTTTTGGGGTACCCTGAAGAAGTTGCTACACAAAGACCCGGAACTCTTTTTCTTCACTCTCGGGCAGCTTGCTGGACGATGACCACCTGGCATTTCTCTGATGGTACAGTCGCCCACCTTGGCGGCAAGATAGAGGGCGGCACCGTGTTTGCTCAGGAGCTGAGGAGTGACCTAAGCGGCACACCGCTAGTCCCGGATGGGCCAATGCCTTCCCGGGGAAAGCCGCTCGACCGGAGCAACCCGACCCACCTCGACTGGTTCCTTCGAAACGAGATGAACCGCCCGTGCAACAAGTGGATGATGGTCAGCATCATCAAGGCTCCCGAGGTGGAGCCTCTCGTGCTGGAAGAATTCGAAGAAGAAGAAGGCGCGGAGTACTAAGCAGCGGAGAAAGATAGCAGCTGCTCAACCACTGAAGCTGCCACGGCTTCACACGTTGCCTGTTCATCAATCGGCATAGAAAAAGATCGACGTTGACCGTCGATCCCGCGTTCGTAGATGTGCATGACCACCACGTCCACGTCCACATCATCAAGATAGTCCAAAGAGAGACTGAATAGCTTCTCTTTTGGCAGCGATGCGCGCCACTCAGCGTAGGCGAGAAAGCTCGGTGCTGGTGGCATCAAATGCCAACCAGTCCCAACCAACCTCCCGATGACCAGGTCCATGACGATCTGAAAACGGAACTGCCAATTCGGTAGCGGCATGCCGCCAACTTTAGACCCGACCGCCCTAGCTGGCGAGCCGGGCGGAGGACTTTTGTCTCATGGAAAGATATTCCCAACAAATCCCGATCACCCCGAGCGACACCGCTGGGGCCAGCGTCCCGAACGGTCCCCTAGATGCTATCTACATCGGCGGCGGCACGGGGACCCTTCGCGTGCTCGACGATACGGGCAAGGTTTGCAACTACACCGGGTTGATCACCGGGACAGTCTACCGGTTTGCCGTCCGAGAGGTTCGCGCAACGGGCACCGGCGCCACCGGGATCGTGGGGCTCAAGCGATGACCAGCCAGTGGGGCTTCACGCTTCGTGGCGAGGGGTCAAAAACGCTGGAAATCGACATCTACGACGTCATCGGCGAGTCGTGGTGGAACGGTGACGCGGTATCCGCAAAGAAGATCCGAAATCTCCTCAAAGGGAACAAGGACGCTTCGCACATCAAGCTCCGTGTCAACTCCGCCGGCGGGGACGTGATTGATGGGTTCGCGATCTACAACCTTCTGAAGGAGCACCCGGCGCGCGTCGAGGTCGACGTGGACGCCCTCGCCGCTTCGATGGCTTCGGTCATCATTATGGCGGCGGACGAGGTGCGGATCGCATCGAACGCCATGCTCATGATTCACAACCCGTGGGGCGGAGTCATGGGGGAAGCGGACGACCTACGTCGCTACGCAGCTCTACTCGACAAGCTCCGGGACAACATCGCGGACGTGTATGTCGAGAAGACTGGCCTAGAGCGCAACGAAGTCCTTCAGATGATGGACGCGGAGACGTGGCTCGACGCGAAAGAGGCCAAGGAAAAGGGCTTCGTTGATCAAGTCGGCAAGGCTCAAGCGCGGCTTGCTGCGTCCGCTCTCAAGGGGCTCGACTTTTCGAGCTTCCACAACGTTCCCGCCCACGTGCAAGCGGCGATCAAGAAAGTACCCAAGGAGACGGCTCAGTCCGATCTGCCTTTCAACGCTGCAGAGCAGCAGGAAGAAACAAACATGTCGAAAGCTATTTTTGCTGCTCTCGGAGTCCAAGACGAAGAAGCCGCCATCAAGACGATCGCCTCGTTGAATAAGACCGCTGCCGAGTTTTCCGGTCAGCAGAACCTTGTTCAGCGCATTGAGGCCCTAGTGGAGGCCTCCGGCGAGGAAGCGCTGGGAGCGATCAAGGCCTGGAAGGAAGACGCTGCAGCGAAGGCCGCAGCCGAGACCAAGCTCGCAGAGATTCAGGCCGCTTCCGAGAGGAACGAGCTTGAGCAGGCTCTAACCAAGGCCGAGGCGGAGCGAAAAATCACACCGAGCGATCGGGTTGAGCTGCTGGCACAGGTGGATGCGAAGGAGTTCACAGTGAAGGGGGCGATTGCCTACCTGAGCAAGAAGTCCGCAAACGCTGTACTGACCAACAAGGACGGCGAGAACCAGACGCCAGTCGCCGCGAGCGACGCGATCCAACCATACGAGGCTCTCTCGAACTACGAGCGCGTCCAACTCCAGAACTCAGACCCAGACCTGTTCAAGCAAGTCCGGGCCGACTGGGAAAAGCGCGGCATGCCCGAGCTTGAACTCGCGGCCAAGTAAGCCGCCCACACCTCACAACAATCTCATCAACAAGACTTTCAGGGCCGCCTGGTTTGGGCGGCTTGACGGACCAGTGCGTCCGAAAAACCGCTCAAACACGTAAGAAAAGGACTATTTCAAATGGCTGTTACTCAATCAACCGATCTCTTCTCTGCTCAGGTGCTCATCGACGCCGTGCGGGGCCGCTTCAAGCGCAAGAACGCATTCATGGGCTCGCCCCTCGTCAGCGGCGGAGCCGTGCGAGTTCTCCCCACGTTCCCCAAGGGTGGACCGGGAGCAATCAACAAGACCGTGGACGTGCCGTACTACGGAGTTCTCGGCGGTTTCGCGGACAACCCCGAAGGATCGAGCGCGACCGCACAGAAGATCGCGCAGACCAGTGAGCAAGCGACCGTTGGTCGAAGCTCATTGATGGTGGAAACCTCCGTTCTCGCCCAGGGCGTCGCGGCAGGTTCGCCAGAGCTTGGCGACCCAGTCGCAGAAGCTGCCGACCAGGCAATGCAGGCGGCCGAGCGCGAGATGGATCGCATCATCATGAGCAAGATCAAGGACACCACCCTTGTTCATGACAAGTACAGCTCGGGCAGCCCGGTGTACTTCGAGCCCCGCCACCTCACCCAGTCTCTTCGTTTGCTTGGCGACGATCGCGAAGGGATCGTAGCGATCGGGATGCATTCGCTCACCCTGTCGGATCTGGAACTCCTTACCGACGGCAACGGGCGCCCCATGTACACGATGGATATCAAGGACGGGATCGTCCAGCATCGCCTGTCGGGGATCCCGATCGTGGTGAGCGACTCGACCACCCTTGATGGGTCAACGATGGGCTCCGTGACCTCCGCGGGTACCTCACCCCCAGTGCTTACCCTCGCGGGTGAACCGACGGGCCCGTGGAACCTGAAGATCGAGTGCGTATTGGGCGGGGCTCACGCTACGGCCACATACAGGTTTTCGACCGACGGTGGCCAGAACTGGTCAGCGACCATCGTAACCCCTGCCGCTGCGGTAGTTGTGGCTCTTGAGGACACTGCCGTTGACTCGCTCGTTGGAAACAACGGCAAGACCGGCATCACGGTGGCATTTGCGGCCGGCACGTTCAACGCCGACAACGAGTGGACTGCTACCGCAAACCTCCAGGCGAACACGTTCATCCTTCAAAAGGATGCAGCGATCTTCTGGTACAACTCGCAACGTCTCGGTGCAAAGACGGACGTTGACATCGCAGAGGATACCGATCTTTTTGCGATGCATCTGTACTACGCGGCGCACATGTATCGCCGTCGTCGCATGGGCGCGCGCCCGGGCGTCGTTCGCATCACCCACAACGTGCGCGACTACATCGGCTAAGTCATGGGGATTTTTTCACAACGTAGGTGGAGGGAGCGGGGCCTAAAAGCCACCGCCCCTGCCGCCCCGCAGTTGCCGCCCATGGTGTCTCGCGAGTTTCACCAGGACGCGATCGCTAAACTCACGCGAAGCTACGAGCTCCGGCTTTCGGCCTCTGCGCCTTCTGGGGAGGGGCGGTGGGTCAGCGAGGAGGATCTCAGCGAGTACCAGGGTGTACTCAATGTCGCCGAAAAGGAGATCGCAGAGTTGCGCGAGAAAATCGCTCAGCTTGAGTCACCCGAAGGCGACGCCGAAAAGGAGATCGCAGAGTTGCTCGAGAAAATCGCTCAGCTTGAGTCACCCGAAGGCGACGCCGAAAAGGAGAAGGACACGGAAGACGAATCTGCCCCTGCGGATCCAGCGTCGCCGCCTTCACCCGGGCCCGAAGCGGACAAGAAGCCTCGCGGGAAGAAGAGCTGAGCGCGTGGCGGTAAACACCACGCGTCGGTACTACTGGCTCAAGCGCCTGTGGGCACGAAAGTCATGCCTTGAGGAAGACGCGTGGGTCGCGAAGCAGTTAGGGGAACCTGGAACGAGTTTCGATCCTGGTTTCCCCTTTCTCTCTCGCCTGAACGACATTGGGTATCTCGTGGTCGAGGACCTAAACGGAGCCGAGGACCAGGAGCTCGCTGGCCTCGGGTTTTCTCCACCTGAAATCGAGCAGATTCAAGCCGCCTTAGCGGCCCTCTGAAAGGAACCACCACATGGGATACTATGATTCAACGGGGCGTTTTCGCGCCACCAAGAAGGCCTACGTGCCTGTCGATCTGCAGCACCTTGCCGCAGGGACAGCTTTGGCCGCATTTGCAGACGGCGCAAGCACGACCCCGGGGCTAGCCCTCGACGATTCGGAAGCGAGCGGCGTTCGATGGAACAACCACGCAACTCCGGCAGCAGCATGGGGAAGGATCGCGCTTCCGAACGATCGCCAGCCGAACACTCCGATGGTGGTCCACGTCGTGGCCTCAAAGACCGGGGCAACTGTTGGGGACGCGACCACGTTCACCATTGCGGCGTTCTTCCACCCAGTTGGCGCCCTCCGGGACGCTGATGCCAACGCCGGCGGAGCTTCCTCGGCCATGACCGGGAACGCCACGAGCAAGACCGTTCAGCGGGTCACGCGCACCATTGCCGCGACCGACATCCCGAACAAGTCTGCGACGGACCCCTGCCCTGCGCTCTCGCTATCGGTGAAGCCGACGGACGGAACGCTTGGGACAGACGACGTCACGATCCATCAAATCCTGATCGAGTACACCGCAGAAGAGACCGCGGAGTAATCCATGGCCAATCAGCTGAACGTGTCCCTACAGGCGCTCGCCACAGTGACAGCGTCACAGACAGGCGAAGCTGTCGACATAGGGACGCGTACAGCTGGGCTTCTCTCGGTTGAGGTCGACGCCATTGCGGTGGACGGTCACGTCGTCCTTCTCGAGACGAGCCCCGACTCCATCACCTGGAGAATCGTCGCCCAACAGCCCTACTCTGCCCCTCAGAATCAAGTGAGGGCCGTAGAAGGGTTACAGCGGTACGTGAGGGCCCGCGTGGCGATGGCAGCCGGAGGCGGGGCATCCTTGCTCCTCTCGGTGGACCTTGAAGCCCACCAAATCTACTGCGACCAGCAAAGCATCAGGCGATACGGCCTCCCCGCCGGCGCGCTTGAGAGCGTCACCGACGAGGAGATGCTCGAAGTCTGCCTAGCGGCCACAGACGAATGCGACAGCTACCTAGGAGCGGCGTTCACGTTGCCGCTTCTTCAATGGGGCCGGGACCTGCGGATCCATGCGGCCAAGATGGCGACGATGTACCTCCTGGATCGCCGAGGCTGGGACCCACAAGGGGCAGACGCTCCGATCAAAATGGGTCACGAGCGCGCGGTTAGGTGGCTTGAACAGGTCGCAAAAGGCGGCCTTTCACCGGCTGGTCTCATCGACAGCACCACCGACGTCGTGGACAGCGGCTCCGTTGTGTTCAGTCGACCAAAGCGGGAACCGTTTACTTTCTGAGACCAGATGCCTGTCACCTTCAGGGGAGACTTTTCCAAACTACGACGCTGGGCTGACAAGGCCGATCAAGCGAAGGAGCTGATGGAGACGATCTCCAAGAACCTGGCAGATGAGTCAATCAGCCTGGTCAGAGACGGCATGAACCGAGGCGTCGACCCGTACGGCAAACGCTACGAGCCCCTGGTTCTGCGCTCCGGTCAGCCTCTCAAGAGAACGGGCGGCATGTTCGCGGCCTGGCACAGAGCAAGCGCAACGGCCGGATCATTCCGGATCTCGAATGCAAAGAACTACGCAGGTTTCCACCAACACGGAACGGGCATCTACGGCCCGAAGAAGACGCCCATCACGGCCAAAAACGGCGGCTCGCTTCGCATTCCGCTTCCGGGCGGAGGGGTCATGTTCCGCAAGTCTGTGGCTGGTTCACCGCAACGAATGATGGTTCCGAGAAAGCGCCTCCCTGGCGCATGGCGCGACGCCTACCGCGAGACCGTCAACGAGATTTTCCTCAGTCACTTTCGAAGCCGATGAGCGAGCAACCAACAGAGCCGGGCTACGAGGTCATTGACCAGTTTCACGCGCGATTTGTGCAGCGCACCGGCCTGAAGCTCCCCAAGTTCGGCCAAGGACACAAGGCGCTGAGTCATCATGGAGCGGTGCCCAGGGTTGTCTTCGTGGACACCGGCGGATCCGTCTACATGGACAAACGCAGCCAGGACAGCGGCGAACCGTTGGACGGATCCGGTGACGGGCTGGGCGATATTCAGGGGGAAATCGCTGGTGACTCCACTGAGTGGGAGGTCCACATCTGGTCACCGACTCGACAGAGCTTGATCGAACTTTACCACGAACTGATCCGCACGATGCGCGAAGTCGTCGGCTCAAATCTCGAGTTCGAGGGTCGGTATGACATCGTCGAAACCGGCGAGATCAGCAACGGGCGAAAGCTCATCAAGAGCGGGCTCGTGATCCTAACGCCGCTGCGAAAGCAGACCGCCTACGACTTCACACTGATCCCCGTGGAGACCTTCGCCACCACAGCGGGACAGGTTGAAGCCGTCCCAACAGATCCGACCTACCAGACCGTCGTCGCCGAAATCGGTACGCCGGTGACCATCACCCTAGACGAACCGATAGAGGAATAAGTCTCATGCGAAATCGAACAAGTCCCGCCGGCGATGAGCCGACGGAAGAAGGCACAGCTGCGCCTGAAATGCCACCGCTCGCCGTTGCCGAGGTAGCCCAGCCTGCTGCCCCAGTGCCCAACGAACCAGCTCTTGAGGAGCCGCTGACCTGGGCCAAGAAGCTCGGCAAATTCGGAAAAGATCCGAAGTTTTCGATCAACAAGAAGCCGCGTCAAGCCGCCCCATCCTGGGACCACGCAGCGGCAGATCAGATCCATGGCTGGTCACTGCACGCGCAACACAGCGCGACGCCGCTGAGGATCACCAAAGAAGCGTACCTGGCCGCCCTCGTGGCAGCCGGCGAGCCCGACAAGTCGGGCAACTACCTCCCTCACCCTGAAGCCCTCTCCCCGTTCAAGCGAGCTAGCTACTGATGGCATACCCTCCCGGCCAAACATTCAATTTCCGAAACGATGGCATCGGACTCTCCCAGAACCCCGGCACGCTCCCGCTCGTAATCGGTTACGCGACGGGCCTCACCCCAAACACGCTCTACCAGAGCAGCAACCCAAATACCTTCCGTGATCTAGCTGGGTCTGGCCCAGTGATGGAGACGGCTCTCGCTGCAATCGCGAAGGCCGGCGGGGCCATGGTCCTAGCGCTTACCGCTTCCACAGCGGCCGTCACCTCAGCCGTAACGGCTGAGCGAGTCGACTCCTCGACGGGCGACGTCACGGTCTCAGGCACACCCACGCTTGACTACGACGCGAAGGTCGAGATCACCAAATCTGGCCGCAAGGGCCGAGGGCGCTTCAAGTACACTCTCGACGGCGAAACGTACGCTTCCGAGCGGGTAATTCCGCAAGGCGGCACATTTGCCGTGCCTGGCACTGGGCTCACGTTGTCGTTCGATGGCACGCCGGCAAACACGGCCGTAACCCAGGTTGGTTCGGGTCCCGTGGTAACGCGGACTGGCGTCACCCTTGGTGAGTATCAATTCGTAATTGAGATCACGACCGGTGGCGCAGTGGGGACAGCGGTTTTCCGTTGGTCCACAGACAACGGCGTCACATGGACAAGCGGCGTCACTACCGCGGCTACCGTTGTTCTCGGGACAACAGGCAACACGGCAAACTTCGCGGCTGGTACCTACGTCATCGCGACGACTTACTCGTGGCTTTCCTACGACTCTATCGCCGGAGACTGGGAGCTGGGAGACGTGCATAGCTTCACGACGACGGCGCCGCACTACACCACCGCCAACCTTGCCACAGCGATGGCCACATTGAAGGCCCAGCTGGGCAAGCGACGTGTGCGAAAGGTCATTCTGACTGGACGGCAGGCGTCGGCGTCAGCCGGGGCAACCATGTTTGCCGCAGTGGCTAGCCACATGGCGACACTTGAGGCCGATCATCAGTTCTGCCGAGCGATCATGGATGTCGGCGGTGATGACGCTGAGGATGTGCGGACCGCATATTCAGCAGCGTCGGACGACCGAGTCGGTGTTGTGTTTCAGAAGGCCAGGTGCATTGTTCGGGCGGCAATTGACGGCTACGGCAACGCATGGATGCCCGGCGTCCGGGCCGTCGCTGAGCGCGTGTTTGAGGCGGATCTTTCCGAAAACCTTGGGCGCGTGGCCTCTGGCCCAATGTCCTGGGTGACCGAAATCGAGCACAACGAGGGAACCGATCAGCAGTTCGTCGAGGCGGAAAAGGTCATCACGTTCCGCACTCACGACGGCGAGGACGGCTTCTTTATCACGAACGGCTACCTCAAGAGCCCGAATGGGTCCGACTTCCTCTATTGGGACTGGGGCATCGTGGTCGACGAGCTCGCCGAGGCAATGCTCTTTGGACAGAACAAGTTCCTCCTGAGCAAGTTGCGGTCACTGGTCGACGGCACTGGTCGACTGGATCCGAACGAGGCGATCCGTATCGAGGGGGCAATCAAAGGACTCATCGACGCGCGTCTCCGTGACCCAGTCAACGTCGAGGGTCAGAAGGGCCACGTGGCAGCCACTAGCTACAAGATCGATCTGACCAATGACTACCTGGCCACCAGGACGGTCAACAGCACAGGGGTCGCCGTGCCGCTTTCTCCAGTCGAGACCTTCGACGGCGAAGTTGGCCTCACCCGCAGCACTGAAATCGCAATCACGAGGAGCATCTGATGGCCTACATCCAAAACGTAAAATACGACTTCTCTAGCCTTGAGTTGTCGCTCGCAGACGCTACCGACGGTGACACACTCTCAGTTTCTGATGCATTTACCGAGCTAAACTACTCGGACAATGTCGACCGGGAGAAGCTCCGGGGAGCCTCACGCGTCGCCATTGATGCCACCGACGGCGAGTACGACGCGGAAGGTAGCATCACAATGTTTCAGAAGTTCTACCGCTACGTGAACGACTGGTGCAAAGAGAAGGGCTACGGGTTCTACAACGTAGAATTCAACCTGACGGTCTGCTACCGCCACAACGGTCAGCCGCTTCACGTCGACACCATCAAGAAGGTGATGTTTGCGTCGCGGGACAGTTCCAACAGCCAGGGCCCCGCGGCTCTCACCGTTGCCTGTGACCTGTTCATCAAGGACCGGATCTATTTCGACGGTCTTGGGCCGTTCGGTGAGACTCTCTGATGCCGATATCCGCCGAAGATCGAGCTAAGCAAAAGCAGCTCCAGGGTGAGCTTGGGGAGCGCTGCGCGTTCTTCGACTCCCCTGTGGGGCTGATTGCCGTGGCTCCGCCGGAACAGGCAGCTGAGGCATACTGGAAGCTGCGCCGGGACCTAGAGAACCCCCATCTCGACGGCACAGGCGTCACGAACAAGTTCGTGGTGGACTGCGTTGCCTACCCCGACAAGAACGTCGTGGCGGCGTGTCTCCGGACGCGCCCCGCGCTGGGGCTCAGGATGGGGCGAGCCTGCCGTAAGTTGCTTGGTGAAGGCCTCCAGGAGGATCCGAGCATCGACGAGGAGGACAAGCCGGGAGAGGTGGCCACGCTTGCCGAACTCCAGGAGAAGCACGGCGGCGAAGTTCACTGGTACATGGTCCCTGACTTTGGCCTCGTGGTCCTCGCTCCACCAAAGAGCCCGGCTGCATATCGACAGTTTGCCAACACCCTGAACAAGGAAGACGCGAATGAGGCCGAGGTGTGGACGAACTTCGCCCTCGACTGCGTGGTGCATCCAAGCCGGGAAATGGTGGCGGAACTTCTGCTTCTCCAGCCCGGACTAGCTCGGGCCTTCGGCAAGAGCGGGGACGGGCTCTGCGGGGGAGACTTCGAAGAGCTGGGAAAAGTCTAGAGCGTTCCCGCGACGACCTCCACCACGCGGCGGACGCACTCATGGCATTCCGCCGAGGAGACGACTCCCAGCAAGCCTACCTCGGCGCAATGATCCTCGCTGACCACATTGGTCTGATGAACACGTACGTCCGCAGCTGGCACAAGGTTCACGCAAAGAAATAATCCTATGAGCGAAGACAACGCATCGTTTGAGGTCGAGCTCAAGGACAATGTTTCCCGAAAAGCCAAGAAGGTCGCCGCTGGTTTTCGAGAGATAAACAAGGCCGCCGGCGGCAAGGGCGTGGCTGCTGGTGAGAAAGCTTTGGCGAAGTCCGAGCGCGCAATGGCGGCCCGCCATGCGAAGCTCAGTGGTCTGCGTGAGAAGACCGAGGCGGCTGCATTTAAGTCCCAGAGGCGGCGACACACTCAGACCATCGCGGCTCGCAAGGAACAGATCTCATCGATCAGGAAGCAAACACAGGCTCAGAGTTTATCCTCGTCAGGAGGGGGGCTCCCTGGGATGGGCATGCTTGGCGGAGGAGCCGCTGGCTTAGCCGTAGGGGCGGGAGTCCTAGGCGCCGCAGCTGGTGCCTACGCAGCATTTGAGACCGGCAAGGCCACGCTGAGCGCCGTAAAGTTCCGAAGCGAGTCTGTTGAGGGCCTGAAGCTCATCACAGGTTCCGCCGAAGAGGCGAATCTCGTCTTTCAGAGGTCGATCGCTCTCTCCGACAAGCTTGGGCTTGAGTGGCAAACGACCGTAGGTGGGATGCAGAAGCTTCTCGCCAAGGGCTTTGATGAAGGGTTTGCGACTGACCTTACCAAGGGCGTCGCGGATCTGAAGATCGTTTCCCCCGATGCGAATATCGACAACCTTCTCCTGGCCATTGGTCAGATCAAGACCGCAGGAAAACTTCAAGGCGACGAACTCAATCAGCTGAGCGAGGCGGGTCTCAACTCCGCTTTGATGTTCAAGCAGCTCGAAAAGCGTCTCGGAAAGAGCCGTGAGGAGGTCCTCGCGCTCAAGGAGAGCGGGAAGCTTCTGGCGGACGATGTTCTTCCGGCAATTCTCGACTCAATCAAGACGATGACCGGCAAGGAACTCGGCTCCGCAGCTGAGGACGCCTTGGATTCCGTAGCTGGACGGATGCGAAAGCTCGAACAGCTGCCCGGACGCTTCTTCCTGGCAGTCACGGACAAGCTCGACCAGACGGCCCTGGATAGCTCGCTCAAGAGCCTACTTGATGCCCTAGATCCGGATAGTGCGGCGTTTGCCTCGGGCGTTGAAAATGTTGCTGCGGCGGTGGAGTTTGCGGCCGAAGCGATCGATGTCGCGATCCCGCTGGCAAAGGAGTTTGGTGCGGAGTTCGCTCGAACATTTAAGGTGTTCATGGGCTTCGACGAATCGGGTGACTTCCTCGACATGTGGAAGGACCCGGCAATGCTCGCAGCTGTCAAAGATTTCGGGGCAAATCTTGGAATAATCGCGGCAGCTCTCGCCCAGATCCTGGACAAGGGCGCGAAGGTCGCCACCATTCTGGGCCTAGGAATTGGCAAAGAGCCGCGTGTGCCAGGAGCGAGTCCAACTAGCGTTGTGGCTGACACACCGCAGCACCTACTTGCTGCAAACCCAGCGCACATGCAGGGGGTCGTGGGAGCGGCGGCGGCGAAACACATGATCGACGGCTTTGTGAACACCCTTTTTGGTGGCACGGAGCAGGCTCGTATCGGAGGCGCAGCGCTCGCTAGCGCCGCAGAGCAGGGCATGCGGAGCCGTGATGGCGCCGACATCCACTCTCCTTCGAAGAAGACGGAAGCGGTCGCTGACTACATGACAGCGGGCCTCGTGGGCAACCTTGAGGCCGGGGTCGGTGAAGCAACGAAGGCCGGGCAAAGCCTTGGAAGCGCACCAGTGCGCGGGATGAGCTCAAGCCTCCCTGATGTTTCATCCGGGTCGGGAGGTGGAGCGCGCCAGAGTCAATCGGTAGCGATTGGCGACGTCATTCTGCAGCTTTCCAACCTGCCAACCGACACCACCAGTAACCCCGAGGCGCTCGCGAGAGCTATCCGG
>Ga0315907_10004089_pt1 | contig 16621 bp, 27 predicted proteins | sample LakEriMetagenome_3_FD_203525 | JGI IMG/M metagenome (GOLD analysis project Ga0315907, IMG submission 203525) | Freshwater fungal communities from buoy surface, Lake Erie, Ohio, United States - Buoy 12 MA123 | ecosystem: Environmental > Aquatic > Freshwater > Lake > Lake biofilm | place: USA... | reverse complement strand
GACGAAGATCGCTGTAACGCTTTTTGAAAGTCGCTTCTTCCGCAGACAGATTTTCCTCAGCAGCTTCTTCCTTAGCTGGTGCAGATTGATTTTGTTTGAGGATTTCAAGTTCTTCCTCGCCTTTCTTAATGCGCTCTTCCGATGCGTTTCGACGCATGGAGAATGGTGCAACCTTAGTTTGCACAGGGACAGCAATAGCAGCAGTCATCAATTACCTTTCTTTAGTCGCTCGTTCTTTGAAGAAGCTAGGATCAATTTTAGGACTAGACATCCCCATGTATGATCCAAAACCTAAACCTTCTTCGTCTTCTTCATCTGAGGATTTTTCCTCTTCATCCATTGTACCCCAGAAATCTCCAAACAAGGCATCGTCTGATGTGAATTCAAATGGGTCAGACACTTCTACAGTGGGTGTTGTACCGAACAAAGAATTGGCAATTTCTACTCTAGTCAAATCAGCACCACCAAATGCTAATTGATTTTGATAAATTGCATCAACAGCAGCATTCTTGGCGTCGTTAATAGCAGTGTTAATGTCAGTACCTCTAACAACTGCATCTGCCGCACGTTGTGCGAAAGAGCCAATTTGATCGTCAGAAAGACCAGTGTTTCTTAGAGCATCTGAAACGGCATTGCTTGCATTGGCAGCAATGCCGCCTGTACCAATAGCACCGGAAGTTGCTGCAGGAGCCTGTGCTCTTACGTCATCTTTATATATTACTTGATCAATCTGTGAAGCAGCAGAGGCTATACCTTCTGGTGTTGATGTGTCAACACCGCTTGCTCTACCCATCGTTTCTCTATTTACCTCACCAAGATATGCATTAACTTTATCGGCTCCAAATTTATTAACAGCAAGACGAAATGGCAAAGTTAAAATGCCGGGAACACCCATTGTTGATGCAATTGCGCTTAATACAGTGGTTCCAAGTTTAACATTGGCATTGCTAATGCTTGAGTTCCATAAGTCTTCACCCATAACTTCACCAGCAGGCCCGCTACCACCCGGATTATAAATCATGTCGGCCCTACCGAAGTCAGCGAGATTTTTTCCGGTATAGGTACCATAAACGTCTTGTGTGCCCCATGTTTCACCGACAGTTTTTGATGTTGTTGTAGCTGTGTCTGTTTTATTAGTGAGGCCACCAGTGATTCCACCACCAACAACGCTAAAACCACCAGCGCCACCAGTAGCACCACCTTCCTTTTCATCATCGTCGGTAGTAGTAGTAGTGCCTGTAGGCATGCCGATAGGTGTAGCACCATTAGGCATAGGCTTCATAGGCTTGCCATTGATAAACGGCATATAGAAGTCTTTTCCTGCGCTGTCTTTGAAGTAACGAATGTCTAGTGCGGGATTCTTTGGAGCCTTTGTCAAATCGTAATAGCTCTGATTTACGAAGCCACCAGTGTTAAAAGCCATCTCTGTTTGACGACCAGTTTCTTCCTTATCAACTTCCTTCATTATCTCATCAATATCACTTTTAAACTTGTCATCATCTTCTTCACCTTCTTCGTAAGTGTCATCGGCTTTTTCACCAGCTTCTTCGGCATTGCCCATCTGACCAATGTCGTTCATACGCATCAAGCCCTTCTTAGCTTGATCACGCATCTGCATCAGGCGCTCAAGACCAATGAAGCGAACAACGTCAGCAGGAAAGACGAATTCGCCCGGTGACAACTTAGCGTCAACGTCATCTCTCACTTCTTCAGCGAGACTGCCCATAGGCACATCGTTGCCACTGACGGGATCGACGTCTTTGCCATCGTCCATCATGCCACCTTCGGCAAACAACTTCTTTTTGTTGGTAGTAATGGCTCCGACGCCAACTTTATTACTACGTTTCTTTCCGAAGCCCATTGATTTCATCCTTCAGTTTTGTGAGCGCTCGTAGCGCCATTATTGCGCCTTGCGCTCTATACACCTCTGACATATCTGTTGTCTGCTCAAGCTTACGTCGATTGTTGTCAATGTAAAACTCAAGCATTTCCATATACGCTTCCCACGTATGATGGTGTATCAGCGCAGATAGCTTTGGTAAATAACGCTTCTCTATCATTGCATCGGAGGCTGTTGAGGAGCAGCGCTAAAGCCTTGTTCGCCCGGAGTAGGAGCAGTGCCAACACCAATGTTGCCACCACCACCACCGCTAGTATCAGACACCGGCATTGGCTGTTCTCCCATTTCGGGAGCAGCGCCAGCAGGCGCGGCAGGAGGCTGCATCTTCTGCAGCAACAACGCTTGCTTTGCAGCTTCTTCCATGTCGTTAGAAACCAGCTCTGGGTCCAAGTCCATCGACTTAGCAATCTCTCGGACAATGTAGGGCAACTTAGCAAACGGAGCCAATGTCGGGTTCTGCACCACTTGCAGAAATTGCAACAGACGTTGACTACGCACTTCGTTAGCCATCAACGACTCTGTACCACGTGCGTTCACTTCCAAGTCACCAACAATATCAGGATCAGGATCAAACTGCATATTAAAGCTAAAGAAAGCTTCACCAATAGGACGAAGCAAATAGTCGTCCATGTTCTTAATGACAGTTTTGATATTGATGGAGGCAGCATTCATCAGCATGGAGATGCCAGATGATGTGCGACCAACACCGCTAACGCCTGTTTGCCCGTGAGCAAACGACGGCATGCCTGTAGACTCATCGGCAAGCACTCGCGCCTTGTCGAATAGCTGAAGGTTGGTTTGAGCTACGTTAGGAAACGATGTTCCAAACAACGCCTGACCGGGTGCGCCACCTTGACGACGGAACACCTTGCCGGGAAAGACAGTGAGATCTTGTCCGGGAACAAGATTGGTTTCATCAACTTCGAAGACGAGATTGCCAGAGAGAACAGCGTTGTCTACAGCAAGACGCATGAATCCATTCATCAACGTCTGTGTATCATCCATGTTCTCAGACACACCAACACCGTACATTGAGTACGGATTTAGCTCATACGGCACCACGTAATAGGGGATACGAGCAGGCTTAAAAGGATTGAGGACAAGACGTATGACTTTGCCACCGCTGAACCAGATGTTTGCCTGCAATTCAACGCTGTCCCCAAACTCTTCTGGGATGTCAATGTCGTTGTCACGTAGCAAATCGACATCAACAGCACCCCAATATTCCAATACTTCCCAACGCTCAACGCCCATGTTGGGTTGATAGTCGCTCAAGTCGTCTTCCCAATATTCTTTGATGTAGTTGGGACCATCAACAACAAGAGCATCAATAACGCTACCACGGAACATAGGTCGACGCTTTAGCTCAAGCATCTGCGTCTTACTAAGCTTATGTCGCTCAATGAAATAAGAAGACTCTGCAATGTTGCTAGCATCAGGATCAACATAGCTGTTCCAAACGCTAACATGCGACGATTTCGGCATCGTCTTCATAATAGGCTTGTATTTGCCATTTTCCCAACGCGGATATTCCTTGTCTACAGCGAATGGGCCTTTCATAATGCCTGTGCCAAACAATGCACATTCAAACGCTGTAGAACGAAGATGAGTGGCAGCACCGCTTTCGTCTAGCTGATCCCGTATCTTCTTATCCATCTTCTTCGCAGCAACTTGTGCAGGAGAAAACGTAATTTGTGTTGGAAGCTTGCCAGCGCCTTCTTTGACATTGAGTCCTTTGAAGGCATTCTTCATCGATCCGAGCAAGTCTCCAATCTTTGTGCCGGGAGGCAAAGGCTTGCTGATGTCAATGGCAGGCGCTGCAGGCTGTCCAGCAGCCTTCTTCTGCTCTTCTGCCATGTCGATGTGGACATGCTCTGCAACACCAATGGGCTGCGGTGTAGGATCAACAGAAAGAGGAAACTTGTTGCCGGAAAACAAGACATCTACGATTTGTCCATACGCAGCCAACACCTTTGTCTTCGTCACCTTGATGAATACGCGAGACTTCTCAGCCTCTGTAAACTTCATGTCGGGTCCATAGATGCCGCGATAGTTGCGATAGGCACGAAGCCAGCGTTCTTCGTCATATCGACGGGATTGCTTAGAACGGCTATATCGTTCTTTGACAAAGCTGACAAGAGAGCCACCAGAGAAGGTGGTTTCACCACTATCATCTGGTAAAGCTACAGACTTGTCATCCATAAAAGGTTTATCGTTACGAATAGCCATAAGTTTTCCTTGGTGTTCTGCGTTATATCTCAATTCTTACCGAATTGGGAAGTAGGGCTTGCAGTGTCGATTTCCCTTCGATAAGTTCCATTTCGCAGGAACAACTTGTATGTTGTAGGGATTGTGAAGACCTGATACTTGTTTAGAGCAAAGTGGATAAATGTGATCAAGATGCCAATCTGTTCCTAAATTTTTCTTACGGAGATCACATAGACGATATGCTTCTTCAAAAACAAACTCAAAAAACTCAACGTCCCACTCAACAATTCTTTGTTTTCTTTTTGCGCGATTTATAGACTTTAATGAGTTTCTATACGCTTTATTTTTAATATCAAACTGACGATCATACTCTGCCTTTTTATCTTTACGTGAATCTCTATACTCTTGAGTTTTTTTACGATAAGCATCAGTTTTTGTAAAGTGTGACATGCACATTACACATGTTCCTGTAGATGTATATCTTAACGAATCGTGATTCTGAGGACACTTTTTATCACTACGATAAAAAAGTTCACTATTTTGTTTTGCAAGTTTACGATAGTTCATATCAATATCCAAAAGTTTTATCAAATGGATTATTGTATCGATCTTTATGGTTTGAATTGTAGTCAAAAATATTTGCACTACGCGGACGAGTCATTATTCCATAACGTAGAGCGTCGATTGTATGGTCATTTTTTACCTTAGTATCGACATCCTCTGGATTATTTTTGTCTAGAGGAATTGAAGGAAGATCGGCAATCAATTGTGTGCAGTTTTGGAAGATGGTCATGCGAGGATGACCTGTGTAGGTGTCAATTTGCAGCCTACGATGTATCTCATTCTTACCAGCAATGCGACTACCAGCACTTCTGTCAGAAGGTCGCCACTTACATCCCTTCAATATCATTCGTTCGGCAATAGATGGCCCAGTATCTCCACGTTTTGCCCAACAAGAGCTATCCAACACACCATATCTGATGCGTTCACCAGCTTCAAGCGTCAATATTTTCTCTGCCAAGTCTTCGGCAAGCACTTTTGTAACGTATAGCTCACGATACACCACCAAACTATCATCAGGAGCAACAGCAATCCATAGCACAGCACTAAAACTGCCATAGCCATAGTCGCAAGCACGAAAACGAGTCCAATCGGAAGGGATAGAATAAGGCTCGACCACATGAATTGATCGTTTGAACTCAGGAAATGCAGCACCTTCCGCAACATCCCAATCTCCTTCTAGTAGTTGACGTCTTTGATGCTCTGGCAAAGACAAAAGCATTGTCTCATAGTCACCAGACTTAGTCAAAAACGGATTATCAGAGAGCTTTGCAGGAATAAATCGACGCTTAAATAGCGGCTGTCCCTGTTTGCTGTGCCCTTCTGGGTAGGTCATCACATCGCCAGTGTCGATGTCAGTAGCCCAGAACGCTTCACCGGGTGGTGAAGGGTCAATGAACATCTTCTTAACCCATGCATGCCCTCTGTTGCCGGGGTTTGTAGACGCTCTCATATACACAGGCAAGTCAGACGCCGATGTACGAAGACGAGAACGCATGTAGTTCCACGCAAACGGTGTTGCCCACTGTGTCAATTCGTCAAAACCAATCCAGCTAAACGACAAACCTTGATAGCGAAGCACATCTTCGTCTCTATCAAGGTAGGACATCCACAGCCTGCCACCACCCGGCACTTCCCATTGAAACTTACGCTCACTCCATTTGATGCCGGGAATGATTTTGGGATAGAGTTCTTGAGACTTCCACACCAGTTCTCGTAGTTCTTCTGTGGTGTGACGAAGAAGCAGCCCAGAAAACTGCGGATGCGTGATGTAGCGCAGAGGGTCTGCAAGCATCGCATAGCTCTTGCCACCGCCTGCAGCACCCCCATACAGCACCTCACGCTCAGAAGACGCTAGAAAGGCTGTCTGAGGCCCTGCATTGGGCTTGAAGATGACGTTCTGCAGCGCAGCATCATTCAATTCGCTCTGGGATTGGGTGTCGCTCGTAGAGACTGAGATATGGCTCTTGATCGAAGAAGGCTGTTTTGTCTTTTTTGCCGAGGGTGGTTTCGAAGGCTTTTGCCTTTTCGAGCGCGTCTTTGTATCTGCTGGCAAGGGCAACATAGAAATTGTATTTATGCTTTCGCCGTCTTTCATCTCTAAGTCGTTTCCTTAACCCGTCGCCAGATATTGAGCGTCCTGTTTGCTTTGTAAGCCAGTTTGCAACCTGCTGAAATGTATATCGTTTGCAATATTGTTCAGCAATCTTTAGAGCATCAAGCTCTTTTGGTATTGGGACATACCAATTTGGATCGGATGGCTCAACATAATATCCAAAGGGAATGAGCATCCCTTTTCTAAGTCGTGGTATCTTGACGTATTCGGTGCGCTCTACAGGTTGCGGAAGAAGCCAGTGTCCTAAATCTCTAGTCATTGTCCTTCGGAGGCAAAATCATAATACCACCACTCGACTGCACCTCTAGCTTCTCTGTCTTAACAACACCAGACCTGTCAAGCAAGTCTTTGGCAGCAGCCAGCTTTTCCTTGATGCCAAGCTCTGTAGGGTCGTCAATGCCGCTGATGACAGCCATAGCCGCTTTAGGCGCATGCATAGCAATGTATAGCTGCGTTGCTTCGATGATGTGCTCTTTCAGAGCAAACATCAACTCCTTTGTAGGATAGTTTTTGCTGTAGCCTGCAAGCTCTTTAGCGCGAACAGGACTACCATTGGCATCACCAAGCAATGCATCAATGAATTTCTTCTGTTGTTCGTTGAGAGGTGTTTTCATAATTAGAGTTTGGTAGCGTAATATTCTTCTGTCTTGATAGAAACAGTGATGGCGCTGCTGCCAACATTGGCAAAGCCAGTTATTTTATCGTTCTTGTCTAGATAGAGAGGCGCAGTGATTTGAAGAATACTACGAGGCTTCATTCTCACAGCATCCATAATGTCATATGACACAGCATCAACAGCACTATACCACTGTATCGTTACATTAATCGTTACATCACTTCCATTAGAAACAAAGATGCTGCTAACGTCAGCTTTGAATGCTGAGGGGACAACGTAGATGTCTTGTGGACTTGTTGTCAGCGCCAACGCCACTGTTCGTTTCTTATTACTCATATCACCTACTGATTTCTTCCCAATCCAATGACGCCAACACCTGATCACCGTTAGTTGCAGAGGTGCATATAAGCGTTAGTTCATATGGAGTGGGTGTAAACGAATTGCGTTCAAGCTGAAACTTAAACAAAGCTTCCTTCAAGATGTCAATTGTTGACGATCCCTGATTTGAGCCTTGGAAGAAACCAGAAGCAAGCGCTCTACCAGTGCCTATAGAAAATGATGTTCCGGTAGTGTTATATTCAACGGAGGAATCAGCACCAGCACTTGTCCAAGTGCCACCAGTTGTTGTTCCAGAAGCAACCAGTTGCCATTTATAGTTGGCATTGTTAGTGATACCAAGTATTGAGATGGCTGTAAGAATGACAATGCCATCAAGCCTAGTAGACTTCAGACGAATAGAAACAATGGGATAAATGGTGCCGGCTGTAGTGAGCGTCTTAGGGCTTGTTACATCAGTGCCGATAGTTTGCTGCACTCCACGAAGCTCATAGCCGCCTTCAGAAATAACAGACGAACACACTTGCTTCAATGTGCTAGAGGATGCCGTCGTTGATGTGTTGGTCATCTCGTAACGAAGCGGCAATGACGCAGTGGTGATGTACGTTGTAGTGATGAGGTTTGCGTGATGGAAACTATGTGCAGGAACAAAGACACCATCGATGACAAAACCCATCCGCACAGTGCCAAGACCAAGCCATTCAACATCCATGTACAAAATCTGTGCTTTGGATGCGTCAAGAGTGATGCCGGACTCACCTGTACCATCAAGCTTGTCTTGATTCCAACTCGCCTGAGCTACACGTGTATTGGCTGTAGAGCCGCTAACACCGCTACGCTCAACAAAATATAGGGCTGTGCCGTCTCGTTCGAAATAGAGCCCGTTGCTGGCTCCAAAATATCCACATCGCTGACGCAAATTTGCTTTTGCTTCTCCGAACACAAACGTAGACATTACAAGCAAACTCTTACCGGGCTGATAAGAAAACACCTTCGTTGTTTCACGAATAATTTCATCACCGCTGGCTGTACCAACAGAAAGATTGATGAGCCCTTCGTTAGCGCTGAAGGTGGCAGAAGCAGTGCCTGTAATTTTGTCTGCCCACAAGTCATTGTCACTGAATCGATGTGACGAATCAAACAATGTCATTGGGCTGCTAACACGCACTCGCCCAAAGGCATCGACGGAAGTGCCGCCAATAGTGACGGTGTTTCCGGTTTCGTCAATGCGTACCAGCGCGGGATAGCTTGTTATGCTCACTTCTTTTTCCTACGAGCTTCAGACAACGCAATAGCAACAGCCTGTTTCTGACTCTTGACAACAGGAGCCTTCTTACCAGCACCGCTATGCAGAGCGCCAGCCTTAAACTCCTTCATCACTTTGCCAACTTTGGCTTGTTGCTTAGGTGTCATCACTTCTTCTTACTCCCGCACATGCCACCCATATTCATCTTCGTCTTGCCTTTGCCCTTAGCAGGCATAGCAATCATAATGGCTACAGCAGCACCGGGCTTCTTGCCTTTGACAGCACCACCCTTTGCCATTTTCTTCTCAGCCATCATGCACTTGCCTGCTTTCTTACAGGCAGCGGTGTTGGGACATCCTGCACATGGCTTCATTTCTTTTTCCCCTTTGCTGCAACAGTTTTCTTCTTAACAACACCACCCTTTGCAAAGTCTGATGGCATAGTAAATTGTTTACCTACAGCACCCCTAAGAATTTGTTCTGCACCAGCTTTGTTGCCGGTACGACGAAGATAACGCAAAGCATCTGCTGATGTATATCGACGTTGTTGTGCTGGAGCTGTTGGTGCAGCACCACCGCCCGGCATATACGGAGCAGATTGTGGAGCAGACTTAGCCATTTCAGATTGCTGTGCCATCATTTGTGGTTGTTTAGCTGCCATATCTTTCGGAGGTGCTTGCATTCCTGTATTAGGAACGCCACCACCCATAGCATACTTCTTAGCAGGCTTCTTTGTCATCATCGTCTTCATTTCTTCTTTCCTTTCACAGCACCGCCATACGCCAGCTTCTTAGGCGCAATGGCTTTCGTCTTCATAGAAGACGCACGTGCAAGCATGGGCTTCTTAGGGCCTTTAACGCCTGCATAGATGGTGGGGACGCTGCCACCCTTTGCCAAGCCAACAGACGCCCGCGCACGTTCGCGAGTGTCGTCAGAGATGTTCTCATGTTGTCCTTCATCTACCTTAGCAGACTTAGGCTTTGCCATCTCTGTTGTATAGCGCTTGCCCTGCCACGTAAACGTAGCCTTGTCGTCCTTACGCGCAGCAGCAAACGCTTCCTTGAACGTCATGTCAGCCTTCTTAGGCTCTTCCTTCTTAGCCTCTTCTTTACGCGGAGCAGGCTTGTCTTCATCCATTGTCCGAGGAGCAACAGAAACACGCTTAGGAGCGCTGTCTTCTTCGTCATCCATCATAGCCCTACCAGCACCATAGCCAGCGAGCCCAGCGCCTGCTACAGCGCCTGCACGGCTACCTGTACGAAGCATAGCCCTACCACCAGCCTCTTGCACACTACGACGACGAAGTTCAGCGCCCTTCTTGATGTCTTCAGCTTCGTCAACACGTGCGCCCAAAGCCTTACGCATCTGAGCAACATCGCTCTTGGTTTCCTTGACAACATCGTCGTCAAGATCGCCAGCAAGCCTGTTCTTGCCTTTGTTAGCAGCACCACGACGGGTAGTGCCACCAACACCCCTAGTCAACAAACGAGCTAACATATTTCATTTCTTCCTATATTTAGCTGTCTTAGCAGCTACGCTTTCTGGTTGAGCAACAAATTGCTTACCAGCTTTACCACCAGCAGCCTTAGCAGCGTTTGTGGCTTTCTTTTCGCTATCACTCAAAGCAGACCAAGCCGCTTTAGGCAAATAACGCCGCTTTCCATCAGAGGGCTTCCCAGAAGACGTTGTCCACTCCTGCTTAGTCCATTTTGTCATAGACTTTTGAGCTTCTGTCTTTTCTCCTGTATAGCCACCACCCTTATCCTTATACATCTTACCAGCAAGCTGCATGGCTCTAGCTGAATGACCACCCATCTTAGCCTTCGCCTGAGCCTTTGCAGACTCCCACAGCCTTTCGTTAGTGCGTCCCATTAACGTAAACTTCCGTCTTGCTTACGCTTAACGCTTCTGTTCTTGCTGGCAGCGACAACGCGCAAATTACCACGCCCATTGCCACCACCCTTCGACAAAGGCTTTTTGTGATCGACATCACGCCCGTCTCCTTTGTAAGCCCTTCCCTCTTCCATCATCAACGCTCTAGCAGCATTACGCTTTGAACGCTCTTTGACACGTGTGGGCTTGTTGTCCTTTTCCCACTCAAGCTCGGCAGAATAGTTTCTCTGCCCATTCTTCATAAACGGCATATGTGTTAATGGAAAAATTTACTACCAAACTGAATAAGAGCAAACAACGTAATGGCAAGGCTCCATACACCAATGCCTCTGTTCACCCACATCTGCACCGTCTTGTCTGTCTTGCCTACAGCAGTCTCAACAGCTACAACACGCTGCTCCACTCTACCAATACGTTCGCCTTGATTTGCCAGCCGCTCTTCAACAAGAACAAGCTTCATAACAGCATCAGCCAACTTATCCACTTTGCCTTCAAGGCGACGAAAGTCTTCATCATTCATCATGTTAACATGCCCAAGCTTTTAATGACAACGCCTTGCGCGTTGGCTTACCTTTATCATCCTTCATAGGCCCCGGCATAGCTCCCATGCGGGAGCAAAAGCTCTTGCGCCTGTTAGCGTCCTTCTTCGTCTTTGGATTGGGTGCTGGAGGCTTCAGATTGCCACCAGTGGCTTTGTTGTAAGAGGCTCTGCCTTTGGCATTGAGGCCGCCTTTGGCATCCTGTCCCTCTTTACGTTGCCACGCTAAAGTTTTCATAGGAGCGCGTTGTATCACTAAAAGAAACAACAGACAACATGTCTGCTATTTCTTCCTTCTATTAACAACACCCTCATACCAGCCTTCGGCACGCATCGCTTTTTCAACAAGAGGAAGGGGTATAACAAATCCTGTATGCTTCTCTAATGCACTTCGTAAATAATAGACATCAGAATGAAACGCAACTGTCTTTACTTCTTCTCGTTGCTTAAAAACTTCCTTCATTGCTAACGAATAGTAGCTATGAGGAGGCTTATTAATTTTGTTCTTAAGTTCTTCTCGCGTTTGAAATGGCATTGAAATGGCTTTCTGATGAAACATAGAGCTTCAACAAAAATACATTCTAAACAACTATGCATGTGTTGTCAACTATATAGCTATATAGATGTTATCGTTGCTATAGCGCTGATAGCGCTAATGAAATCGTTGATGTATCAACAAAATAAACAATGATGTATCAATGATTCCATCAGTGCAAATTAGAAAACGTTGACAAGTGTTAAGGATATTTTTAACTGATAGCGCTGATGTATATTCATTAATTACTTCAACACTATGTTATTACTATTGTGTAGACGGACTTAGCCTTCCTGCTTAGTCCTTTACACAACATGGTTGCGACTCGGAAGCCTTTCGACATTAGGACGCTGCCTTCGCCATCCTGTTGCGCTGTTTCAATGTCTATCCCGCAGTAGCGCTTTAACGTCTTTGCAGACGCTGCCAGATGCTGCCGTTATCCGTTCATCCGACAGCGCCAGTTTTACACGCGGTGACATGTGTTGTCAAGAGCTTTGGCAAAAATGATGTTGTTCCTAAGATCGTCAGTATGCTGATGAAAGTGACATTGTCGTTGGAGCTGTGTTTGGATGGTGGCGTGTGGGGGAGACTATGTTAGTAGGCGCTAACATGTGTTAAAATACCTGTTCTGTGTGTCAGCGTGTATATAGTAGCGCTGCCACCCCCCAGTGGCCCACGCCCGCCCCCGTCATGCCAGCGCCTCACGCACAGCGCATCAGGCATGTGCGATCACGCATAATGCGCTGCGTCATGTGATCACGTGTGTGTGGATTTCCTATAGAAATCAACAACTTAGCTCTATGTCTATGACATAAACGAAATTGCCGTCAGACGGTGAAAATCGTTATATAAGTAGTCGCTTATATAAGCCTTCATCGAAGATGAAGAGACGATGTATGACATCAACCCCCATCACCCTACGTCACAATGCACACCCCCTATGATGCGTGACATCATGCGCCTACACCGCATATACGCGCATGCACGGCAACGTAGTTGCCAATGAAGGACGACAAAGACCCTACGTTTGACTCGGACATTAAAAGGTCGGCACAATGCATCCCATCGAAACAACGGCATCCCGCCGAGTCCTGAAAGGAAACATAGCATGTGCAATCAAGTGGAAGTTATCCGCATCGTCTTTCACGAAGTGAAAGGGGATGATGGCAAGTGGACGAAGACGAGCCGTGCGTTTATGAGCAATGCTGACGCAGTGCGTGAGATTGAAACGCTGCAAGAGTTTGCAAAGCAAAGGCGCCCATTCATCCGTAAGGTGGTGCCTGAGCCTATGCTGACGGTGCTGTACCCGACACAAAACCCCTTCGCTTGACAGGGTTTTTCGTAAGCCCCGATAATGCATCCCATCGACGGCACAGTGTCATCGTCTTCCTGAAAGGAAACATCATGATCCGTATCAGCGTCACCAGCAAGCTTGATGGCAATCGCTCATGGAGCTTGCAAGCTCTCGACACTTGCCCCGGTAGCATCTCTGCCGCTGGTGTACTTGTAGATGCATGCTCTGGTTGCTATGCAACGACGGGCAACTACCACTATCCCAACGTGAAGGAGCCACGCATTGCCAATCGTGAAGATTGGAAGCGTGATGCATGGGTTGATGACATGGTGGTTGCATTGGCGAAGGACAAGTTCTTTCGCTGGTTCGACAGTGGCGACATGTATGCTCTCGGCCTTGCCGAGAAAATCTATCAAGTGATGCAGCGTACACCATTAACCCGCCATTGGTTGCCTACTCGCATGGCGAAGTTTGCCAAGTTTGCCGACGTCATCCGTAGGATGAAGGCGCTTGACAATGTGTCCGTTCGCTTTAGCAGCGACAGCATCGATGGTGTGTATGGTGCAGAACATGGCTCTGTCATTGTCCACGATGCTGAGTCTGCCCCTGAAGGTGTGTTTCTGTGCCGTGCTTACGAGAACGATGGCAAGTGCAGCGGATGCCGTGCATGCTGGAACAAGGATGTGCCTGTCATTGCCTACCCTGCCCACGGTGCGAAGATGATGAAGGTGATTAGGTTGAGCGCCGTACACTGAACGACGGAGGGGCTGTAAGCCCCACGTTTTCGAAAGACCCTACGTTTGACAGGGCTTTTCGAAAGCGTCAATAATGTAAGCAATGCAGCACGATGCGAGTCGGTGAGAAGCTAGCCGGGTGATGCCGGGTTCCGACAGACACATCATGCTGAAGTGTGACGGAGCATGTAGGTTACATGTAACGTTGTGCGAAAGCTGACGGCAGAGTCGAAAGGCCCTGCAGTTGACTCGGGAAATGACATCGCCCTACAATGGATGCCTCGGCAAGCCTCGGTTTGCCATCGATGCGAAAGCGTCAACGCTCTTTAACAACCCGCTGCTAGTGTCGGTGCATGTGACAGATGCACTATGGACTAGCGTGAATGATGCATACGTCAATGTGTCATGCACCATCACACATGGTGCTGAAAATGTGTGAGCTTCCCCGAGTGAGAGTGGGTGCTCTTGCGTTAGGGGGTTTTCTTCAGCGTTGCGAGTCAGCGCTGAACAAAGCAATGGCTTTTCCGAAAGGAAACAAACATGTGGAATAAGCAAGGCATGCAAGTGAAGGCAACGTATCACGGCAAGTATGTGTCGGGCGTTGTCACATCTAGCCGCGTCAAGTATGGCGGCACAGTGCAGCACACCATCTCCCTCAATGCACCTATCATGCTGCGTTGGCGCAGTGAGCCGGTGCATACTGTTCTGGTTGACGACGACAACGTTGTCCTTTCCTGAAAGGAAACATCATGACATACACACTGCTTGTGCTATTCGCTCCCATCATTCTGATGGGCATCGCCATCATCATCGCTGGAGAATAACCCCACGCTTTACTCGGCTTTGATAACGTCGATATAATTGTCGGCATCACTTCCTCCTCACACAAAGGACACACCATGTACATGAACGCAATGGTCACAGAATGCGACGTCACTGGTGCCCGTTATGATGCACCAGTTGCGGGTTCATATGCGGTAGCACGTGGTGCTACAGGGCGTTGGTGTGTAGTGCTTGCCTTCGGCCCAGAGGCAACAAAGCAACATGCTGGTAAGCTGTTGAGCGAAGACGATGTAAGAAACATCGTCGAAGCAAAGGGGGAATGGCTCGACTATTAACCCCACGCTTTACTCGGCTTTCACAACGTCGATATAATGCATCCCATCGGCAGCACTTCGCTGCTCTCTTCCTGAAAGGACACAACGTGAACGACATCATCTCCGCCATCCGCCGCACCCTGCAACGTAAGCTTGCCCGCTACGTCATCACCGTCTATTGGGAAGGCGACACGTTCAAGCACTATACATTCAAGCGTAATGAAATCAGGGAATGGGTTGACGCCTACCCTGCCGACGTTGACACCATCGTCATTGCCCGTTACTAACCCTCCGCTTTCCTGAAAGGAAACACCATGACATTGTCCGCATCAATCGCAGGTAAAGTATTCGTCTACTTCAATCTGCATCGCAAGTGCCTCAGCATCAAGGCGCTGGAGGGTGAATACAAGGGTAAGGTGATAGGCTATGCCGACACGGTGGCGCTGCACAATTGCAAGTTCAAGGTGTCAGAGGCAGGGCGTCAGCGTGTCATCCGTGAGAAGCGCAAGAATGTGCATGCTGGTGTTGTCGGACACCTCATAAGCCTCAATCCCTGCGGCTATTTCATCGACGCCATCAAGAACATCGGCAGCCCCGTCAAATATAACCCATACAAATATACGTCATTCGTTCATGCTGTGAACGAGACACCTGTACATGAGGCACGACACGTTGCCATCATTGCCAGCAATGGCAAGGCTTCCATCTTTGCGGAGACTTAAACATGCTCTCACATCGTTTCTACCTATCAGGTGGCAGCAACGGCTGGTGCATCAACGACGCAGCAATGGGCATGCCAGTGTGTGCTGACAAGCGTACACCACAGGCTGCGTTGGAGGTGGCGAAGGAGCTGAAGCTCGACATCTCCCCGCAGATGTGGTGCAGGAACACGCTGCAATGGGTTGACATCGTTGCCACGCTGTACAAAAGCCCCTCTGCTTGACTCAACAAATATCTTTCGCTTACACTTCAATCCGTCGCAGCAATGTCGCTGCAACAAACGCAGCAATGTCGCTGCCTCCTTCTGAAAGAAACATCATGCGTCAATCCCTCATCTTCTCCCGTCGCACCGACAACGGCATCATGTCTGCAAACGACATCATGTCCCGTGCTCCTGCCGTGTTCTCTGACACGAAGGCATCACGACTGACCGACCGTTACCAATCTCTGCGTACTAGCGACCTGCTGCCTGTCATGGCAGACTACGGCTACTTCCCGACACAGGCTGCACAGAAGCGTGTGACGAAGGCATCGCCGGTTGCTGCCGAGCATAAGACACACATGGTTGCGTTTGCCAAGCATGACGACAACGGCAACGGTAATGTGAGAGGCGAGATCATTGTGTACAACAGCCACGACGGCACCTCTGCAGTGCGGTTGTTTGCTGGTGCCTATCGCTTCATCTGCAGCAACGGCATCGTTGCTGGTGAAGGCATGCAACAGCGCATCCATCACACTGTCAAGTCGCTGGCAAACTTCGAGGAGTCGCTGCGTACCACCGTCAGCAATCTGCCGATGGTGCTGGCAGCGCTTGAGGCTGCACGTAACATCACCCTCGACGGACAACAGCGCTATGAGCTGGCGAAGCAAGCGGTGATGAAGCGTTGGGGCTTGTTCGACGACACCATCGTCGACGTTGACGGACGCCCCGTGAAGGGCAGCTATGCCACGACGAAGACCATTGCTGATGCTCTCGGTGTACAGCGTAGTGAAGACGACTTGTCCGACGCCTTCACTGTGTGGAATCGCATTCAGGAGAATGTGTTGCGTGGCAACGTGATGATCAAGTCCATCACCGACAACAACGTCGGCATGCGTAAGGCTCGACCCATCACCGCAGTGGCAGAGCATGTCCGTGTCAACACGGAGTTGTTCGACCTGCTGCCTGCATAAGGGCTGACGTCTTGTGACGTCATGCCCTCAGCCTCCGAAGGTGTGGCCCTTCCCAACGTGGAAGGGTCTGCCTTACAAGCCTCCGAAGAAGCCTAAGCCTGAGCCGGTGTGGAAGACAACTCCCCCGGCTCCCTTTTGAAAGGAACACATATGCAG